>Ga0209796_10000152_pt1 | contig 77003 bp, 69 predicted proteins | sample AgamicOrSfrz_FD_187167 | JGI IMG/M metagenome (GOLD analysis project Ga0209796, IMG submission 187167) | Agave microbial communities from Guanajuato, Mexico - Or.Sf.rz (SPAdes) (version 2) | ecosystem: Host-associated > Plants > Phyllosphere > Phylloplane/Leaf | place: Guanajuato, Mexico...
GGCTCGCCCCAGTTCGGCGTAAGCGGTGGATCGCCTGCATCGGCGCCGATCTGCAGATGCGCGACGCGCTCGCGAACCTGCGGCGGAATGGGCGGCGGAAGCAGTCCGTTCACGCGAATACGGCCACCTCCGTCCACGAGGCTCGCGAGTGCATTGGCGAGCACGGTCGCGGGATTGGCGAGCACGCCGCCCCAGTTGCCCGAATGCCGGGCGCCGAACGCGTTCGTCACGCTCAGCCTGAAATGCAACGCGCCGCGCGAGCCCAGAAACATTGTGGGCGACGCCGCACGCTGACGCGGGCCGTCGGAGGCGATCAGCAGATCCGCGGACAAGCGCTCGCGCATGTTCGCGCAAATCGCGTCGAGCCCGGGCGACCCCACTTCCTCGCCCATTTCGAAGACGATCTTCGCGTTGAAGCCGAGCTCGCCGCGTTCCGCGAAGACTGCTGCAAGCGCGGCCAGATTGATGGAATGCTGCGCCTTGTTGTCTGCAATGCCACGGCCGTACCAGCGTTCACCTTCCACGCTTACTTGCCAGGGCGATCGTTCGTTGGTCCAGTTGGCGGCGTCGCCGTCGATCACGTCGCCGTGGCCATACAACAGCACGGTGGGTCGGGAGGGCGCTTCAATACGTTCGCCGATCAGAAACGGCGGCATGCCGGGCACAGGGTTTTCCACGATCTCCCAGGTAAACCCTAGTGCGCTGAGCGCCGCCCCGATTTCGTCGGAAAGGTAGCGGCGCAGCAGCGGGGCCGCGTCCGCGCGCTGGCTTTCGGTTGCGAGGCCAACGCGCCGGCTCAGGACGGCAAGGAACTCGCCGCTGTCGAAGTGAGTACGGGCAAGGGTAAGAGCGCTTTGTCGGGACATGTCGTGGGGGCGGTTCGAAGTCGAGTGTCCCCAGAGTAGCCCGTTGCCCGTATTTTTGTATTCGCAATCAAACAAGGTACATTTGCGCTACACGCAAAGCTTGTTTTTGCAGATTGTCTGTCAATCGGGTACCCAGTTGCGGTTCATACGCGGCCGGTGTGCCAGCCCGTTTCGCTCATCAACGTCATGCGCAAATTGCTGGAGCCTTCGCTTTACTACTTTTCGGTGGTCGCTCAAACAGGCTCGCTGACAGCGGCGACCGAGAAGCTCGGCCTTACCGTGTCCGCGTTGAGCCGGCATATCGCAAAGCTCGAAGGCGACATTGGGGTGCCGCTGTTCGAGCGTCATGCGCGCGGCATGGTGCTGTCGCACGCGGGGCGGCTCTTGTTTCGTCACGCGCAGCGCACGCTGGCAGACGCGCAGGCTGTGTTCGACGAGATTCAGGGCGACGAGCGGCGGCGCGCGCGCACGCTGACGATCGCATGCACCGAAGGCTTCGCGTTCGACTTTCTGCCTGTATCTCTAGGGGCGTTTTGCGCGCAGCAACCCGACGTCGCCATCCAGCTCGAAGTGGTGCCTGCCGAACGCGCGAGCCAGATGCTGCTGTCGGGCGAAGCGTCGATCGGGCTTGCTTTCACGTTCAAGCCGGAGCCGGGCGTGCTCGTGCAGTTCACGCAGCGCGCGCCGGTGATGGCGCTGATGCACGACGATCATCCGCTCGCGAGCAGGCCGCAGGTCGCGCTGAAGGATCTGGCCGCCTATCCTGTGCTGCTGCAGGACAAGGGCACGACAAACCGGCAACTGTTCGACATTGCATGCAGCGTAGAGGGCATTGAAATAGAGCCGATGATGACGAGCCGCTATGTGGCCGCGCTCTACCGTTTTGCCCAAGCGGTGCCGGACGCGATCATGCCGTCAGGCTATGTGTCGGTAGCCAAGCGTCTTGCGGTGGACCGTCTCACGGCCATTCCCTTCGACAATCCGTTGCTCGCGCAACGACGTCTGCAGGTCATCACGCTCGCAGGCCGTCAGCTCGACGATCTGGCGCAGGAGTGTCTGGACTGGATCGTGGAAGACTTGAAGCGGACTTCCGAGCTGGCATGAAGGGCGGAAATGACGGAAACGGCGGGGGCGCGTGAACGGCTGCGCGCACACACCAGGCGCCTCTGATCAGGCCGCGTAATGCGTGCGGGTCACGCCGGCTTCAGCAACGTTCGCCATTCGGGCAGGCCGCCTTTGTTGTCGAGCTTCTCGACAAGCGGCGCGGCGCGCGCGGCGAGCTGCTCCTGCACATCGGCGACAGCGCTTGCGAGCGTGCTCGACATGCCGAGACTTTCCAGCATCGACGCCGCTTCGCGCATTTCTTCCGAACGCCGCTGACCATGCTCGACCACACGACCAATCAGATACGCTTCGTAGCCCACATCCCAGCCAACGCCGTGAAAGGTCGCGGCAAGCGAAGCGAGCACGCGGCCGTCCACGTCGAATTGGCGCGCGGCCAGCATCGACTGGACGCACAGCGCCTCCATACCTTTGATCATGATGCTGCGGCACAGTTTGATTGCCGAGGCGAGGCCGACTTCCTGCGCGACCGTTTCTGAGCGCATGCCGAGTCCGTTCAGCAGTTCCGCTGTCTGCGCGGCAATACGGCCGCCCAGCAGCATCGGCACACGTATGCCTTGCGGCGGCACCGGCGCCATGACTGCGGCTTCCACATAGTCGGCGCCGCTTTGCTGAACCGCCACGCTGTTGCGCTGCTTGACGGCGGGCGACACCGAATTTATATCGATGAAAATCTGGCCCTTGATCAGATGCGCCGCGGCAGCGCTCGCCACCGCTTCGGCCTGGCTCGCGGTCACGGCGGAAAAAACGAGCTGCGCATCGCGCAATGCGGACGCGAGATTCTCAGCAACGTGCGCTCCGCTTTGCTGCGCGCGCTCGACAATCGCACTGCGGGTGGCCGGATCTTCGAGTTTGATGTCGAAGATGGACACGGCGCGGCCGGCTTCGGTGAATGCGCGCGCGAAGATGGGACCGACCTCGCCGAAGCCGATGATCGCAATCTGGGCGACGGACTGTTGTGACGACTGGGACATACAGGCACTCCGTAATTGCGTTGGAGAATGAGCGAAGTCGGGCGCGCGGCGCACACCTCAGTCGATATAGCGCAGCCCCAGTTGCTTCAGGGGCTCGCGCATCTGATACATATCGAGGCCAAGCACACCGGAGGCGAGCTTCTCGCGCTTTTGCGCTTCGTTTGCTTCGCGCGCGCCCGCTTTTTCGAGCGTCTGCTGCGCCTTCGCCGGGGGCACCACGACCACGCCGTCCTGATCGGCGACGATTACATCGCCCGGCGTGACCAGCGCGCCTGCGCACACCACCGGAATGTTCACGGAGCCGAGCGTGGCCTTGATCGTGCCCTTCGCCGAAATCGCCTTGCTCCAGACCGGGAAGCCCATCTCCGTGAGCACGCTCACGTCGCGCACGCCTGCGTCGATGATCAGGGCCCGCGCGCCGCGCGCCTTGAAGCTCGTGGCGAGCAGGTCGCCAAAGTAGCCGTCGGTGCAATCGGCGGTGACGGCCGCCACGACCACGTCGCCCGGTTGGATCTGTTCGGCGGCGACATGCAGCATCCAGTTGTCGCCGGGATGCAGTAACACCGTGACGGCGGTGCCGAAGGCATGCGCGCCGGTATAGATCGGGCGCATGTACGGCTTCATCAGGCCGACACGTCCCATCGCTTCGTGTACGGTTGCGCTGCCGAGCGCGCCGAGCCCCTCCGCGATCTGGCTGTCTACGCGGGCGATGTTGCGATAAACCACTCCGAGTTCATACATGTTCAGCGTCCTTGTGCTTTGAGTGCGGCGTCGAGGCGTGGATAGACGCGCCGTGCGTTGCCTTCGTAGATCTTGTCGCGCTGTTGCGGATTCATATCCGCCGCTTCGACATAGCGTTTCGTGTCGTCGAAGTAGTGGCCTGTTTGCGGATCGATACCGCGTACGGCGCCGATCATCTCGCTTGCGAACAGAATGTTGTCGACCGGTATCACTTTGGTGAGCAGGTCGATGCCGGGCTGGTGATAGACGCAGGTGTCGAAGAAGATGTTTTTCAGCAGATGCTCTTCAAGTAGCGGCTTCTTCATTTCCTGCGCGAGGCCACGAAAGCGTCCCCAGTGATACGGCACCGCGCCGCCGCCATGCGGAATCACGAATTTGAGCGCAGGAAAGTCGCGAAACAGGTCGGACGTGAGGCACTGCATGAACGCGGTTGTATCCGCGTTCAGATAATGAGCGCCGGTGGTATGAAAGCACGCGTTACAGCTCGTGCTCACATGCACCATTGCCGGAATGTCGTACTCGACCATCTTCTCGTAGATTGGATACCAGTAGCGGTCGGAAAGCGGCGGGCTCGTCCAGTGGCCGCCCGACGGATCGGGGTTCAGATTGATCGCGACGTTGCCGTACTGCTCGACGCACTTCACGAGTTCGGGAATGCAGGTGGCGACATCCACGCCGGGGCTTTGCGGCAGCATCGCGGCAGGAATGAAATTGTCGGGGAACAGTTGGCTCACGCGGTAGCAGAGTTCGTTGCAGATAGCGGCCCACGTGCTCGACACGTTGAAGTCGCCAATGTGATGCGCCATGAAGCTCGCGCGCGGGCTGAACACGGTGAGGTCGAGGCCGCGCTCGCGCATCAGGCGCAACTGGTTCGTTTCGATGGACTCGCGCAGTTCGTCGTCGCTGATCTGCAGTTCGGACGGCCTGGGCGCGTCGGTGGCATTGCCGAGTGCGGCGATCTGGCGATTGCGCCAGTTTTCCAGCGCTTTCGGCGCGGTCGTGTAGTGACCGTGAATGTCAATGATCATGCATGTACTCCGAATTGAAATGCCTATGGCGAAAGCTTCAGCGTGGCAGGGCCGTGTCCGTGCGCTGCGCTGCAATGTTTTCGTCCTGGATCGCCTTGTCCGCGCTGTTTGCGGCGCTGACCCTGACGTCGGACAGATCGCGCCCGCGTGTTTCCGGCAGCATCAGCGCGGCAATCACGACGAGCGCATACGACGCACACGCGCACATGCCCATCGCGGCACCGAGCTCGAGCTTCGCGCTCAGCACGCCGACCATGGCGGGCATGATTGCGCCGATGGCGCGGCCCGCGTTGCCGCACAGACCTTGTGCCGAGGCGCGGATGCGGGTCGGAAAGAGTTCGGCGATATACGCGCCGGTGCCCGCCGCCGTGCCGGACTGCAGCGTGCCCAGCACGAAGCCCAGCACGAGCGTGACCGGCAGCGTGATCGGCGCGAGTGTGTAAGTGGCAACAGCGACGGCCTGCAGGAACGCGATCACAATGAACGTGCGACGCCGGCCGAAACGGTCTGCCATCCAGCCGTTCAGAAACGCGCCGGCGAACGAGCCGAGAATGTTGATCGCGAGATAGCCGCCAATGTTCGTGATCGACAGATGCAGCACCAGCTTCAGATAGGCGGGCAGCCAGGTGATCATCACGTAGTTGCCGCCGTAGATGCCGAACGTCAGCAGGATCGCCTTGAAAGTCGTCACGCGGGTCGAGCGGTCGAACACGGTCCAAATGCTTGGGCGGTCCGCCGCGTGCTCGCGGCGAATCTGCGCGAACACCGGCGCTTCCTTGATGTGACGGCGAATCCACAGCACCAGCAGCGTGGGCAGAATGCCGATTGCGAACAGCACACGCCACGCCCACTCGGGCTGCAACGAACTGAAGATCAGCGTGGACAGCAGCACCGCCACGCCATAGCCGACGGCCCAGCCCGCCTGCAGCGAACCCACTGCGCGGCCGCGCACCTGCGGGCGAATCGTCTCGCTGATCAGCACCGCGCCCACCGCCCATTCGCCGCCGAAGCCGAGGCCCTGAAGTCCGCGCGTGACCATCAGTTGCCCGAACGAATTGGTGAACGCGGAGAGCAGCGTGAAAGCGGAGAACCACAGAATCGTGATCTGCAAAACGCGCACGCGCCCGTAGCGATCGGCGAGAATGCCTGCAATCCAGCCGCCCAGCGACGCCATGATCAGCACCGTGGTTCCGAGCACGCCTGCCTGAGCACGCGTCATGCCCCACAGTGCGATCAGCGTGGGAATGGCGAGCGCGTACATCTGCGTGTCCATTGCATCGAGTCCCCAGCCGCTGAAACACGCCCAGTAGGTGCGCTTTTCCGGCTTCGTCAACTCGGTGTACCACCTAAGCATTCTCGTTCTCCTGCGTTTGGCCGGTTGCGTCTGGTTGTTTGGTTTGCGGGTCGCGCCGCTCGCTGGCTGACCCTCCAGACGCGGTGTCGAGCGCGCCCGCCGCTGCGAGCAAAGGCTCGGGATCGCCGCCCAGCATCTTCGTTACGCGCGCGGCGAAGTCGAGCAGGCGCGGGCGGTAGCGCTCCATTTCTTCCATACCCATGCGCGCGGACGGTCCGACAATGCCAAGCGCGCCCACCAGTTGCTGGCCGACGCGGAAGACGGGCGCGGAAATGCCGGAGGTTTCGCGGTCGCGCTCGCCCATCGACAAATACATGTAGCGCGAGCGCACGGTGTCGTACGGCTCGCCTGGTTCGCCCGCGAATGCGAGTAGCACACGGCCGCCGGCGCCGCGTTCGAGCGGCTGCGTGTCGCCTTGCTGCACTTCCGCGCGAATCGAGTGACGCGACGCGATGCGGTACAGGCATACCCGGTGATCGCGTTCGCGCACATGGAATGAAACTGCCTCACCGGTTTCGGCGCTGAGCTCCTTCATGGCGGGCAGCAGGATGTCGCGCAGATCGAAGCCGGCCTCGTAGACGGCGCTCAAATGCATCGCAGCGGAGCCGATCCAGAAGCGCCCGTCGTCGTGACGGATGAGAAGCTGGTGATGACAGAGCGCCTGCGCGAGCCGCGACAGCGTGCTCTTGTAAAGCCCCGTGCGCTCCGAAAGCTGCGTAAGGGTGAGCGGTTCGTCGTTGCGGCGAAACGCAAAAAGGATCGATGCGGCGCGGTCGAGCACGTCGATGCCGCTCGACGTGACGCCTTGCGGCGGGCGCGCTGTGTCGCTGCTGCGGGCCATGGCAGTCTCCAGTGCAGTTCTATCAGATAGAACTCGTATTCATCGAATGGAACAATGCTAGTCCCATCGCCTGGTCGCGTCAATCGTTGCCCATGCCGAAACTTGGTGATTTCCCGCAGCGACAGTTGCGGATGGTATCGCTACCATCGCTCTCATTCCGAAGGCTATCGTCCGGTCACTTGGCACTATGAGCGGATGGTAGCGATACCATGGAGGCGTCAGTGGCGAACCGCAAAACTTCCGAGCAGTTGCGCAGTTATCGCTGGTACGGGGTGAACGACCTTCGTTCGTTCGGTCATCGTTCCCGCACCGCGCAGATGGGCTATCACCCGTCCGATTACATGGGCAAGCCCGTGATCGCGGTGGTCAATACGTGGAGCGAAATCAATTCGTGCCACACGCATTTCAAGCAGCGCGTGGAGGAGGTCAAGCGCGGCATCTGGCAGGCCGGCGGTTTTCCCGTCGAGATGCCGGTCATGACGCTCGCCGAGCCGTTCCAGAAGCCCACCACGATGCTCTACCGCAATTTCCTCGCGATGGAGACGGAGGAAATTCTGAAGTCCTATCCATTCGACGGCTGCGTCCTGATGGGCGGTTGCGACAAGACCACACCGGGCCTGCTGATGGGCGCGATCAGCATGAACCTGCCGGCGATCTATCTGCCTGCCGGTCCGATGTTGCGCGGCAACTGGAACGGCCGCACGCTCGGCAGCGGCTCGGATACCTGGAAATACTGGGCCGAACTGCGCGCGGGCAAGATCAGCGAGGACGAGTGGAAGGGCATTGAGAGCGGCATAGCCCGGTCGCCCGGCCATTGCATGACGATGGGTACGGCCTCCACCATGACAAGCGCTGCCGAAGCACTCGGGCTCACGCTGCCGGGCTTTTCGTCCATTCCGGCGGTCGACTCGCGGCATGCGCAGTTTGCGTCGCTGACCGGCCAGCGCATTGTCGAGATGGTGTGGACTGACCTGAAGCCGTCGGACATCCTCACCGCGAAATCATTCGATAACGCCGTGACCACGGTGCTCGCCATGTCGGGTTCGACCAATGCGATCGTCCATCTCGTCGCAGTGGCGCGCCGCGCCGGTATCGACCTGACGACCGCGCGCTTTGACGAGCTGTCGCGCATCACGCCGGTAATCGGCAATGTGCGGCCGGCCGGCCAATACCTGATGGAAGACTTCTTTTACGCGGGGGGCTTGCGTGCGCTGCTCGTGGAACTCGGCGAGCTGATCGACGGTTCGCAGCTGACAGTCAACGGTTTGACGCTCGGAGAAAATATTTCGGGTGCCGAAATTTTCAACGACGACGTCATCCGCCGGCGCAGCAATCCCATTGTGGCAAGCGACGGTCTCGCGGTACTCACCGGGAATCTCGCGCCGGACGGCGCGGTGATCAAACCGGCGGCAATGGAAGCGCATCTGCTCAAGCATCGCGGTCCCGCCGTGGTGTTCAAGGATTACGCGGACATGGCGGCACGCATCGACTCCGAAGCACTCGAGGTAAGCGCGGATTCCGTGATCGTGCTCCAGCATGCGGGCCCGGTCGGCGCGCCCGGCATGCCCGAGTGGGGACAACTGCCGATACCGCAAAAGCTCCTGAAGCAGGGCGTGCGCGACATGGTGCGCATTTCGGATGCGCGCATGAGCGGCACGAGTTACGGCGCGTGCGTGCTGCATGTGGCGCCGGAGTCGTTCGTGGGCGGCCCGCTTGCGCTCGTGAAAGACGGCGACATGATCGAACTCGACGTGGCTGCGCGGCGCTTGCATCTGGACGTGAGCGACGAGGAACTGGCCGCGCGCAAGGCGGCGTGGCAAGCGCCGAAGCTTCCGTTCGAGCGCGGCTTCGGCGTGATGCATCAATTGCATGTTTTGCAGGCGAACAAGGGTTGCGACTTCGACTTCCTCGAAGAGCCGGTGAAGGCGGCCGCTGCCGCGCCGACGCAGCAGGAACAGGCCACGCCGGGCGCGAAACACGGCGAACCCGAGATCCACTAATTCAAACGGAGTCCTTATGAGCGCAACGGAAGTCGTCGTGAGCGAAGCGACGCTCGAACAGCTGAGGCATGTCAGCACCGCCACCTTGACCACTCAACTCTTCAAGCGCGGCTTGCGCAACGTGTTCCTGCAAGGCGTCGCGCCGCTCGTGAAGCCTGCGCCCGGCGCGGCGAATGTGGTAGGCCCGGCGTTCACGCTGCGCAATATTCCTGCGCGCGAAGACCTCGATCACGTCGGCGTGTTTCAGGACCCGGAGCATCCGCAGCGCAAGGCCGTCGAGACCGCGCCTGCCGGCAGTGTGCTCGTGCAGGACTGCCGCGGCGAGCGCGCGGTGGCGTCGGTCGGCTCGATTCTGGCGCTGCGCCTTGCGAAGCGGGGCGTAGCGGGCATGGTGTCGGACGGCCCGGTGCGCGACAGCGGAACCATTGCGGCGTTGGGCTTGCCGATCTGGTGCGCGGGCGCGAGCGCGCCGCTCAACCTCGCGAAACATCATGCGGTGGATATGAACGTGCCGATCGCGTGCGGCGGTGTGGCGGTGTATCCGGGCGATATCGTGGTCGCCGATGTGGACGGCGTGGTTATCGTGCCGCGCGAGATGGCCGCCGAGGTCGCGCGAGACGCCGCCGAGCAGGAGCAGCTCGAAGCATTCATCGCACAGCGTATCGAAGAGGGGCGGCCATTGCGCGGCACGTATCCGCCGAACGAGGAAACCATGGCCGCCTACGCAGAGTGGCGGGCACAACAACAATAAGCCGCGCGGACTGCTGGATTCACTGGCCCGACGCACGCTTCATACATTACAGAACACAGGGTCGCGCGAAGAACGCGGCACTAGGAGACGCTGTGAACACCACGACACCCGCAATTGATGAATCGCGCGTGATCAACCGCCTTGCTCTCCGGTTGATGCCGCTACTCGGGCTGCTTTATCTGGTCGCCTACATCGACCGCTCCAATATCAGCTTTGCAAAGCTGCAGATGCTCGGCAGCCTCGGGCTCTCCGAAGTGGCGTATGGGCTTGGGGCGTCGCTGTTCTTTATCGGCTATCTGATTTTCGAAGTGCCCAGCAATGTGATGCTGCACAAATACGGCGCGCCGCGCTGGATGGCGCGCATTATGCTCACGTGGGGCGTCGTGACGATACTGCTCGCGTTCACGAAGAACGCGACCATGTTCTATGTGCTGCGTTTTCTGCTCGGTGCGTCCGAGGCCGGCTTATATCCTGGTGTGATCTATTATCTGACGCTGTGGTTTCCGGCGCGGCATCGGGTGCGCATGCTCGGCTATTTCACGCTCGGCAGCAGCCTCGGCAATATGCTCGGCGCGCCGATCTGCGGCTGGCTGCTCGACAAGGGCGGGCTCGCCGGACTGCAAGGCTGGCAACTCGTATTCATCGTGACGGGTCTGCCTTCGGTACTGCTGACAGTTGTGGTGCTGTTCCTGCTGCCGGCGTCGCCGAAAGAAGCCAGGTTTCTTTCCGCCGACGAAAAAACATGGCTCTCCAGCACGCTCGAGGCAGAACGAGCGCAGATCAAGGCAAGCGTCGCAATGCACGGTTCGCTGCTAAGCGTGCTGACCGAGCCGCGCGTGATCGGCATGGCGCTCTATTACATGATGCTGTCCATTTCCGTTTATGGCGTGAGCTACTGGTTGCCGACGCTCGTGAAGGGCTTCGGCGTGAGCAATACAACCAACGGTCTGCTCAACATCGTTCCGTGGCTGATGGCGACCATTGTGCTTGCGTGGCTGCCTTCCAGACTGCGCGGTGCGGGCAATCGCGCGCTGATCGCCATGCTGGTTTCGGCGCTGCTCGGCGTCACATGTTTCGCGAGCGCAGTGTTTCTGCCCACCAACACGCTGCGTTTCATCGCACTGTGTTTCGGCGCGCCGTGCATGTATCTGCTGCTTCCGTGTTTCTGGACCTTGCCGCCCAAGTTCCTGGTTGGTGCGCGAGCGGCGGCTGGAATCGCCGCGATCAATTCGCTTGGCAACATTGGCGGCTTCGTCGCGCAAAATCTTGTGCCGTGGGTTCGTCAAACCACGGGTAGCGTGAAAGCGCCCATGCTGATCCCGGCAACCTGTTTGCTGCTGTTCGCCGTGATTACCGTATTTATCATCCGGCGTGAGCGCAACGTGCGCTCGACCCAGAGCGCCGTGGCGGTGACCGAATGAAGCGCGTGAGCCGGACCGTCATGTCACGCGATGGCCTGAGCCGTCCGCGGTGTGGCGCGGTGTGGCGCAGTTTAGAATACGCGCGCGATCTAACTTTCCCTGTGCGCAATCATGCCGAATAAAGAACCGCCCGCCAGCGCCAGCGCCAGCGCCGCTACGCCCGACGCGGCGACGCCTGCGCGGCGCCTGCGTGGCGGCCCTAAGGGCTTGCGTATCACGGATGTCGCCGCGCAGGCGGGCGTCGCGCCCATCACGGTCTCACGCGTGTTCAACAGCCCCGAGACGGTGGCGCCCGAGACGCTCGAACGTGTGCGGCAGGTCGTGCAAAAACTCGGCTATGTGCCCAACCGGCTCGCGGGGGGACTGTCGTCGTCGCGCTCGCGGCTCATAGCGGCAATCGTGCCGACCATCGCTCACTCGCTGTTTTCAGAAACCATCCAGGTGTTCAGCGAAACCATGTCGCGCGCCGGCTATCAGGTGCTGCTCGCGTTGAGCGGCTACGACGATTCCAGCGAGGAGACCTTACTCGACGCGGTGCTTAGCCGGCGTCCCGAAGGGGTGCTGCTGACGGGTGTCGCTCACACGGACTCGCTGCGTGAGCGGCTTGCAAATGTCGGCATTCCGATTGTCGAGACCTGGGACATGACGGACCAGCCTATCGACATGCTGGTCGGCTTCTCGCATTATCAGATCGGTTTTGCAGTGGCCGGGCATTTCCTGCAGAGGAACGTGCGCAGGCCTGGCCTTGTGTCCGCCAACGACCAGCGCGCGCTCGCGCGCCGCCGCGGATTCCGCGAGCGGCTGGCGCAGGCGGGCATTCACGAGATTCCTGAAGTGCTTGTCGCGCCGCCGAGTTCGGTGGCGCTCGGCAAGTCGGCACTGCCGCGTTTGCTCGACGAGGCCGCGGACCTCGACGCGGTGTTCTGCGGCTCGGACCTGCTCGCGATAGGCGCTCTCAGCGCGGCGAGGCAATTGCGGCTCAGCGTGCCGTCGCGACTCGCGATCTGCGGGTTCGGCGATCTCGAGTTCGCCACCGAGACGACGCCACAACTCACTTCGGTACGCGTCGACGGAACTTGCATCGGGCGCACGGCGGCGCGATGCCTGCTGGACCGGCTCGCCGGATCGGCACAGAACAAGGTGACCGACGTGGGCTTCGAGATCGTGCAGCGTGGCACCACGTAGCCTACCTTCAGCCATCGGTTAGCAAACCGCGCCGCGTGCCCGTCGACAGCAGGCGGTCGCTACTTCACAACATCCTCCAATCAGGCGGCGCCGGCCCGAACGGCGCGGCTTTCCGTCGCCCACGCCGGGATCCGGTCATCGCGCGCGCCCTTCGCGTCACGATTGCACTTAGCTTGTCCAGGATCATGTTTCCGATCCGGTTGCGCTTTTAAAATCCGACAGCGCATGAAGTAGTGGTCTGGTCTTCATGGCAAGAACATTGTGTAGCGTTTCAGATCGGTCCATGGAAATCAGGCAGATATGGTGAATAAGACCTTTGAACGGGTGTTGATACCTTTGGGGGCGGGGCTCGTTGCATGTCTTTCGGGATGCAGCCACCTCGAGGTGCTGGATCCCAAGGGCAGTGTGGGCATGGCGGAGAAGTCGCTGATCAGTACGGCGACAATGGCCATGCTGATCGTCGTCGTGCCGGTGATCATCATGGTCCTCGTGTTCGCGTGGCGGTACCGCGCAAGCAATCGCAATGCGACGTACGCCCCAAAGTGGGCGCATTCCACCGCGATAGAAACAGTGGTGTGGACCGTACCCACGCTCATCATTCTGTTCCTCGGCATCCTGACCTGGAACACCACGCACGAGCTGGATCCTTACCGGCCGATCGAATCGGCGGTCAAGCCAATCAAGGTCGAGGTCGTCGCGCTCGACTGGAAGTGGCTCTTCATCTACCCGGAGCTCGGCGTGGCTTCGGTCAACCAGCTTGCGTTCCCCGTGGGCACGCCGGTTGACTTCCGTATCACGTCCGATTCCGTGATGAACTCATTCTTCATTCCGCAATTGGGAAGCCAGATCTATGCAATGGCGGGCATGCAGACGCAATTGCACCTGATTGCCGACCACGCGGGCGACTACGCCGGCATCTCCGCCAACTATAGCGGCAAGGGCTTCTCGGACATGAAGTTCCGCGCACTCGCCGTCACGCCTGCGCAATTCGATGCGTGGGTCGAGAAAGTCAAGGCTTCGCCGCGCCGGCTGGATATGAACGCGTACAACTCGGTGGCGCAACCGAGCGAGAAGGAGCCGGTCGGCTATTTCTCGTCGGTCGATTCCAGGCTCTTCAACAACGTTATTGCGAAGTACAACAACGGCAATGTCCTTGATCTGCAGAACAGCAATTGCCGTACAAAGGGTTAGCACATGCTCGGAAATCTGACACTCTCCGCGATCCCGTTCGATCAGCCCATCATCATGGGGGCGGGCGCGCTCATGCTGGTCATGGTGCTGGCCGTAGTGGCAACACTAACCCGGCTCCATAAATGGAAATGGCTGTGGCACGAGTGGCTCACAAGCGTGGACCACAAGAAGATCGGCGTGATGTATATCGTCGTTGCAGTGCTGATGCTGGTGCGCGGCTTCGTCGATGCGGTGATGATGCGCCTGCAACTCGCGCTCGCGTACCACTCGCCGGGCTATCTGCCGCCGCACCATTACGACCAGATCTTCACGGCGCACGGCGTCATCATGATCTTCTTCATGGCCATGGCGTTAATGGTCGGCTTGTTCAATCTGGTCGTGCCATTGCAGATCGGCGCGCGCGATGTCGCGTTCCCGTTCCTCAACTCGCTCAGTTTCTGGATGACGGCGATTAGCGCGATTCTGATGAATCTGTCGCTCGTGATCGGCGAATTTGCACAGGTCGGCTGGCTCGCGTATCCGCCGCTCTCGGAGCTGCAGTTCAGTCCCGGCGTCGGCGTCGACTACTACATATGGAGCCTGCAGTTGTCCGGCGTCGGCACGCTGATCACCGCAATCAACTTCTTCGTGACCATCGTGCGCATGCGTGCACCCGGCATGACGCTGATGAAAATGCCCGTGTTCACGTGGACCGCGCTCTGCTCGAACGTGCTGATCATGGCCACGTTCCCTATCCTGACGGTGGCACTCGCGCTGCTCGGCCTCGACCGTTACATGGGCATGCACTTCTTCACGAATGAAGCGGGCGGCAACGCCATGCTCTATCTGAACCTGATCTGGGCGTGGGGGCATCCGGAGGTCTATATCCTCGTGCTGCCGGCGTTCGGCATCTATTCGGAAGTGATTGCAACGTTCTCCAAGAAGCCGCTGTTCGGTTACCGGACCATGGTTTATGCAACCTGCGCGATCATGGTGCTGGCATTCCTCGTCTGGCTGCATCACTTCTTCACGATGGGGTCGGGTGCAGACGTCAATGCGTTCTTCGGCATCATGACAATGGTCATTGCCATTCCCACAGGCGTGAAGATATTTAACTGGCTGTTCACGATCTACCGCGGACGACTCGAATTCTCCGCGCCTGTACTGTGGACGATCGGTTTCATGATCACCTTCACGATCGGCGGCATGACCGGTGTGATGATGGCAATTCCCGGCGCCGACTTCGTGCTGCACAACAGCCTGTTCCTGATCGCGCATTTTCATAACGCGATCATTGGCGGTGTCGTGTTCGGTTATCTGGCAGGGTTCCACTACTGGTTCCCGAAGGCGTTCGGTTTCAAGCTCAATGAAAAGCTCGGCAAGTGCGCGTTCTGGTGCTGGTTCGTGGGCTTCTACGCTTCGTTCATGCCGCTCTACGTGCTCGGCTTCATGGGTATGACGCGGCGCCTGAACCACTATGACAATCCGGCGTGGCATCCGTGGCTGATTGCGGCGGCATGCGGTGTCGCATTGATCGCACTCGGCGTGGTGTTCCAGGTGGCACAGGTGTGGGTCAGCGTGGCCAACCGCAATAAGCCGCAGTATCGGGACCTGACCGGCGACCCGTGGGACGGCCGCACGCTGGAGTGGGCGACGTCGTCGCCGCCGCCGGCCTATAACTTCGCGATCATTCCGACGGTGCACGAGCTCGACGCCTACGCCCACATGAAAGAGACCGGAAGCAGTGCGGCGAAGGCGCCGGCGTATCGCGACATTCACATGCCGTCGAATACCAGCGCGGGTCTGTTCATTGGCGCATTCAGCCTCGCGCTTGGTTTTGCCGGTGTCTGGCACATCACGTGGCTCGCCATCGCGGCGCTCCTGGCTATCGTGGTTACGCTGATTGCGCGCAGCTTCGGCAATAACGACGGCTATTACATCTCCGCCGATACCGTGCGGGAAATCGAAAGCAAGCGCGGTCCTGCGGCCGCTGCGGTGAAGAGCCGCGAACTGGAAGCGGTGGAGGCCTGATCGATGTCGCACAAAACACTTACCGTTCCGCTCGACGGCGCACACGGCAATCACGGTTCGTCGGACACGGTGTTCGGCTTCTGGCTGTATCTGATGACCGACTGCGTGCTGTTCGCCTCGCTCTTCGCGGTTTTCGCAGTCATGTCGAATCAGTTCGCGGGCGGTCCGTCGGGCAAGGAGCTGTTTGACATCGGCGGTGTCGCGGTGGAAACGGCTGCACTGCTGCTGAGCAGCATCACGTACGGGTTCGCCATGCTGGCCGCAAGGCGCGGCAAATCCGCAGCCGTGCTCGGCTGGCTCGCGGTCACGTTCGCACTCGGGTTCGCGTTTCTGGTGCTGGAAATGCGCGAGTTCTCGCACCTGGTTGCAGAAGGCGCCGGGCCTGGCCGCAGCGCGTTCCTGTCAGCGTTCTTCACCCTGGTGGGTACGCACGGGCTGCACGTCACCGTGGGACTGGTGTGGATGGCCGTGCTGGCGGTCCAGGTAGTGCGTGCTCCCGTGTTGTCGGAGCGCGAGCTCACGCGTCTGGCGTGCCTGAGTCTCTTCTGGCATTTCCTCGATATTGTCTGGATCTGCGTTTTCTCGTTCGTTTATCTCGGGAGCGTGCTGTAATGGCTCACATGCAATCACTTTCCGCGGACTCGGGACATGGCAGCACACGCGGCTATGTCTGCGGCTTCGTGCTCTCAGTCGTGTTGACCGCGGCGGCGTTCTGGTTGGTCATGCACGGCGCGTTTCCAGCGCAAACTGCAATGATCGCCTTGTCCGTCCTCGCCTTCGTACAGATTGTCGTGCACCTCGTGTTCTTTCTGCACATCGACATGTCAGTCGGGCAGCGCTGGAATGTCATGGCGCTCGCTTACACTGCATTGGCTGCGCTGTTTTTAATTGGCGGCACGGTGTGGGTCATGCATAACGTCACCATGAACATGATGTCGCGTTAGCAGCGTGATAAAAAGGCAGGCTGCGGCTGCCAGCCGATTCGTGGCTCGTGGGCAATCGCAACACGAGCACGCCCTTTAGAACCGCACGCCGATTCCGCCTTCTATTACGTCGGTGTCGCGGTTATAGCGCGTCACTACGCGATTCCACGTAACGCGGGCGAGCCAGTGAGAACCAAAGCGATAGCTCGCCGACACCGCGAAAAGTCCGGAAACCCGGCCGTCGCCCATGCGGTCTTGCGGGAGTCGGTCGGTCTGGTTAATCGCGACATATGGACCGATGCCAGCCGATAACGTCAGGCTGTCGTCGAAAAATGCGCGCGTTGCCCACAGTTGCGCAGCAAGGCCGTCACGGCGCGATTGCATGTGCCCGCCTTCATGAAGGTACGACGCGCTCACATCTACATAACGCCAGAGCCCGCGCCGGTATTCGAGGCTGACTGCCTTGGCCGATTCCGACTCGCCGCTGTTGAGGATCGTCTTGCCGAACATCACGGTGAGTTCGTTGTTCGTGACGTTCGATGCGCGCGGTACGGGCCGCTCGCGCGGACCACGCTCGCCCGACACTTCCAGCTGATAACCCACGCCGAACATGAATGCAGTTGTGTTCGGGCCGCCGAACGCGTGGACGTGGTTCAGTTGTGCGATGGCAATCCAGCGTCGATCGAAATAATAGGCGGCGCGCACACTTCCCACGACACCCCAGCCGTGGGTGTTGGAATAATCGCCACCGGCGCTCGCCACGGTGGTGTCGAAGTACCGGTAGGGACCGGCTCCTGCCGAGACTTCGAGCCGATCGTTCCATAACGGCAGGCGTCCCCATGCTTGCAGTGCCTGTCCGTCACGATGGTGGCCGGGCAGATGCCCCTCATTGAGCCACGAAAAGCTCCACGCAGCGAAGCGTCCGAAACCTTCGCGATAGGTGCCACTCCATGAGTACGTGTTCTCGCCGCCGCTAACAAGCGGGCCGGCCAGCAGCGAGAACTCCTGTGCCTTCGCGCACGGAGCCGCGCAGGCAAGAGCAACGGACAGAAGAGTCAGCAGCGGGGTGAAACCGTGCGTGCAATCTCGGCTTGTGGACACTATTCGATTAAGAGCAGGGTAGGTAAACCACGGTAGTCCGTGGCTGACTGCGACGCAAGGAAAGATCGTTCCTCTGTGACTCGCTCCACACGCCGTACCCGACATTAGCAATGCGTCACCAAGTCGGCTGTGTGCTCACGCACGTAGCGCAAGCGACTGTTGCGCGCTTTCAATTTTGCGACCAGCCTGCTTTATCGCGATCGTTTTTCGTGGCTTGTCGTCTTTACATAATGCGTACTCGCGTGCGGATTTTCTGCATGCGTATTTCTATTTTCATCAAGCGCGGAACGCGATTCATGTGTTGATGATTAACACGGTCGGGGCATTATCAATGCGGCGGCGTTTCACGGCGCCGCGTGGGTAGACCAATATCGGCCGAAATAATATGCGGGCGCCTTGTGGTGTCCGGCCTCTTGTTGTCCGACAGCGTTAGCCGCAACGGCGCACAAAGGCGATAGGTTCGGGAGCGGGAAAACTCTCCGACTCCGCGTGACCGCGCGCCCGAGCGCTACGCCGACGACGCTGCCGCAATAGAGTTAACCACGAGAAAAGATATTTCATATGAAGTTTAAACCAGGAAAATTCCATCCACTAGAATGCGGGCCTTACGCACGTTAGGAGAGCTTTTTGTCTGATGATGGGTGTTTTTTCCTCTTGGACGTTTGACACGACAGCGAATGAGAAAAAATTACTCCAAAAGCCACGGCGCCCGGCATCAGTCATTAGGGTCGGGTCGCCAAATGGTAAGTCCATCTAATCTTCCGATCATCGTGAGAAAGCAGAAATTTTTGCGTTTCGCGAAGTTCTCGGAAAGAATCGTGCTTTTTGGCCGAAAAGTACTAATTTCCATGTGACCTATGCTGCATTAGCAGGTACGATTTACCCCGTTGCGACACCGGCCGAACCACTTTTTCCGGATCAATGATTCGCTCCAGGTTCTGGCCAGGGTTCGCGCAGTAACGGGTTGTGCCGGCAGCAGTTTGGCCCAACGGTTTTTCCAGAAGTTCATCAACTTATCGCGGCGTCGAGCGCATCGCGATGGGCGGAGCATTTCCTGCCGCCACCCGGTTATTCCACGTTGTCTCCGGCAATGTGACCGCACCTATTGAAGTGGTAACGGTGCAACATTCAATTGTGCGTCGATAAGCACAACGAATTAACAAAGAGTTGTTCGGAAGAAACGCGGTTCTGTTTTTTGAACCTGAAAACTAATCTTTTGATTTTTTATCGAGAAATTTCTCGACAGTGGGAAAGACAATCATGGTTAAACGACGACAATTTCTTGGAGGCCTGACGGCCCTGGCCGGTACTTATTTGCTCAGCGCCTGCGGTGGCGGTGGCTCCGAAGACGGTGGCGCAGGTGCAACCGCAAAGGCGTCCGCGAGCCCCATGGCGAAAGTCACCTCCGCAGCGGCCTCGGCCGCCGGCACGGCAATGCCCCCGGCCGCTTCCATTACCGATGGCTATGGCGATGTCTGGACGCTCACGAACGGCGTGATCTACCGCAATGGTTCGACCGTCGGCAACACCTATAACGTCTCGCTCGTGCTGTGGTACGGCGGCAAGATATGGCATTGCGGCACCGGTGGTCAGTTCTATGTGAATGCAGACGTCGCCGAGCAATGGCTGCCTTGCAGCGATCCGCGTATCGACGTTGCACCGGCTGCGGGAAGTTTTTTTGGCATCAACGGGCACGCCGACTACACGTACACGCCCGAACAGGTCGTGTCGATTCTGAAGAGCATGAATTGCACGAGCTACCGCGTCGGCGTGACCGACAATCCCAAAGATCTTGACGCGGTCATCAAGCTGGCGAAGGCGTTCCAGTCAGCGGGGCTCACGTTGCTGGCGCTCATTGACCAGGGCGTCTATGAGACGGGCGGAATCATGGGCAGCGAATCCATTGCATATGATCGCGGCCGCGTGGTCGGCTCAACCGTCGCGAACGCGTTGAAGCCCTACGGCGTGACAATCTACGAATGCGGTAACGAGCTGACGCGGCAGGACGCGACCGTGGTCGACTTCACGTATGCGGGCTCGAAGGCGAGCGACTTCAACAATCGGAACTGGCCCATCATGCGCGGCGTGATGCGCGGAATGATCGACGGCGTGAAGTCGGTGCAGCCGGACGCCAAGTGCGGAATCAACTTCTGCGTCGCAGACGTGGGCGCGGCGGACGCGCTGTGGGACGGCATGCAGCCTGACGGCAGCGGCGGCTATCCGAAGGTGCGTTGGGACATCACGACCTGGCACAATTACGAGGTGTACGGCGACCTGTTCAACGTGGGCACCGACGGTGCAGGTCCGGGCTTCGATCTCGCGACCTATTGCAAGGCCCGCTATGGCGTGCCGCTGATCGTCACCGAGTGGAACACTGGCCCGGAGAAGTCCGAGAGCTACCGCGGCAGTTACATTTCCGACCGGCTCAACGCGTTCTACAACGCCCGGAAGACGCACAACATTCAGTCGGTCATGTACTACGTTCTGGATAGCGGCGACAGCTCGTACGGCATCATGGTCAACGGCAAAGCGATCGACGCGCCGTACAACGCGTTCACGAGCTTCACGTCTAGCCACGCAGACACCTGAGCAGGTTTCAGCCGTCCGTCAACAAAAAGCCGCTGTCGTCCTTCTTGCTGGGCGACAGCGGCTTTATTCACATGGGCCAGCGCACGCTGCAACGGCGTGCGCGCTAAGTGCCGTCAACGACAGAAGGTGTCGGGCACCAGTTTTCCCCATTCGTAATCGATTCTGTCGGGCGTAAAAGGCAGAACCCCGGCGCCCGGCGTAAACGTTAGCTCACCGAAATACACCTTGTTGTCGGGTGCATACAGATCGACTCGAACATAGTCGAAGTCCTCGCATAGCTTCGTGGCTGCAAGCAAAATGTCCTGGAGATTATCGGGGCGCGGCGCCGGCATCGGGCTGCGTTTGTAGTAGCCAATTGCTATGTCGAGGTGATTCCAGTCCGCGTCGTATACGTCGCCCCGCGTGTTCCCGCCAAACCTGTCCGAAATCACCAGAATGTAAATAGTCGGCCGTCCGCTTCGTCCGTTGAAGCAGTGCAATTTATAGTCGGCGGGAATCTTGCCGCTGTGGTCGAGCAACAGGTGCTCAAAGAAAATGCGTGGCTTGATCTGGCGGTAATGTCTTTCGCGCGCAATCTTGTAGAAGTCGAGCGACAGCCAGTAGTTTGCAAGATCTCGCAGTCGCTCGAAAGAAGTTGCCGATTTGCTTCTGACTACCTCCACATAACTACTGCCGTGATTTGCCTTCATGACGAACTGATCGGGCAACGCATCGAATACTTCTTTCGTGAAGGCGTCCGGCGCTGCCAGCAGCGGTATCACATGCTGCTGGCCGAGCTTTTTCGCGACATACTCGCGGACGGTCAGTTTGTCTGTCAGTTCGACGAACCAGGGGTCGGGCCGCAGACTCTTCTGCAAGATCTTTTCGTTAAAGGTGGTGGGGCGCAGCAGGTTCGGATAGCGGCCAATTTCCTTGTGATGCAGCAGGCTAAGAAACAATGGTGCCGGCAGCATCGACTTGGCCGCTTCTTTCAGCCTTCTTGCGGGAGATTCACGACGCTGCTTCTGATGGTCGCTTGTCGCGTCATGCGAAAACTGCACTGACTTGGTTGTTGTCATTGTTCGATCCCTGAGAATAGCCGGCGACGCCCGGCTCGCGGGCGCGACGGGGCACCGCGCCGGGCGCGGCACGCATTTCCCGTCTGCGCAGCCGCTTGCCGTCAGTCGTCAATTGCGACGCATCGCTCTGCAACTTCCAGGCGCTGCTGGGCGCGAAATTGTGTAGGAGACATGCCATAGCGCTCCTTGAAGAGACGGCCAAGACGATTGCCGTCACCCATGCCGCAGCGTCGCGCGATCTTGTCGACGGGCAGGTCCGTATTGCGCAGCATTGCGCGAACTACTTCGAAGCGTGTGCGCAACAGATACTCGAGTGGCGTCATGCCGAACTCGAATTTGAAGCGGCGCTGATAGTTGCGCTTGCTCATCGCCGCGCACTCGGCGGCCTTTGCAACGGAAATAGGATTGCTGTAGTTTTCCTTTATCCAACGCGCCGACTCGCGAATCTTCTCGGTGGTCGTGGTGATGCTCGCGTCGTCCAGTTCGAACCTGTCTGATTCGACGTAGGTCGTTTGCAGCATGTCAGCGATCTTGCGCGCTACTTCGGTGCTTAGATCGCGCTCGATCTGCGCGAGGGCGAGGTCCGTGGGCGTCGCACTGTTCGCGCGCGCCGTAGTTGGCGCGTCGTCAAACAGAAAGATCGGTACCGTCGAATGCAGAGGGTCTTTGCAGACCACCACCAGGTTCGCGCCTTGCTGAATGTCGAACGATGCGATCGAGCCTTGCCGCGCTATCCAGGAGAGAAGACGGTCATTCGACTCGAGCGCGCGCGCTGCGTCCCGGCACGCGACAAATAATGCGTGGAAATCGCCTAGCCGATTGCGGTCGATACTTTGGGTCCAGATAGAAATACCAGACGAACTGGTTACAAGGCCGCCGCTTTCGGAGAGCACGGAAAGGCGATAGGGCGAGTCGTCCGTGGCGCCGTCTGACAATTCGTTTGCAAGCCGGAATGCGTCGCCGATTGCTCCGGCTGTGGCCATCGAGCATTCCTGCGACACCAGAAGCCCAATATGCCTGGCAGGCTTCCGCGTCGCTACTCTTGGACCGCTGCGGTGCGTATCAAGATACGACGTAAGAAAATCTGTGGAAGTCGTCACGCTTAGTTCTCCAAACAGGGTGAATCACTGTCTACGTGACGAGATTAGCGTACTCAAATCACCCTGGCGAACGTGGCCGGTATCCGACGGTGTTTTGGCGCAATTGTGATGATCGGAGAAATTATTACCTCAAATGCCTAAATAAAGGCATACAAATCGGCGATGAAATCAGCAAGATTTGCTTCGCTTAATCCGCATGAATTTTTTGAGGGTCGAAAAGTTCTTCCCGTCGAAAGCCCCGCCAGACAAGGCGAATCCGTCGGTAAACGACTATTGCGCTTGTCTTGGCTCGGCGAAATGTGACTAAATGTATATAGCGTCCATACCCCCAAATCCGTATCACTCTGTTACATCCATTGCACATAGCTACAACACTTTCCGCCCTCAGTGTTACCTTGTAATCGCTTCGGCGGATTCGGCCAATAGCACCCGAATTTATGCCGTGACGGCTGCGCTTATCTTCACCAGCGCTATGCTTCACTGCAACATCTAAAGCAATAGCGGTTGCCCCTGCAGTGGCTATCGAATGCCAGCAATGCGCAATTTCTTCGCCTTGTCGCTTACATGAGTCGATTCAGGTGTAGTTATTGCCATATCCTGAAGTGCTTTGCGCTGACGACACACGACGAGGCAACGCTCATGTTGAGACCGGGGCCGGGCCGCGTGTTCTTGAGCAGGTGATCTGAAGTCGGCGTATCGAGTACTTGACCATTTGTAGTACGAAATAAGCGCGGAGCGCAGCGTCGAGCTGTCGTTCCGCTATCTGGGGGATTCGAAGTCTGGAGACGGGGCGAGCCGTGCTGCTTGCGGCGCAGCCTTTGATCGTTCAAGCAGGTGGACAGCCACTTGGCTTGGCAAAACCATGACGTAGCTCCGACGATGCGTCGGGCTACGCCATACGCGTTCCTGCCGGCAACGGATGTGGAATGTGGACCGTTGGTGCAGCCAGGCGGTGTCGACTCATTACTGTGCCCATCAAACATGGAAGGATCAAACCGGTGGACTACTATCCTCTGAATTCGCTCCCTGGGAGTGCCAGCACAGAGCGTGGCCAGCTTAGCGCGCGCGCCATGCTCCGTCTCATGCGCGACCACGTCTGGGAAATCGTACTTACCACGGTCGTCGTGTTCAGCCTTGCTGCCGCGTATCTGCTGATTGCGTCGCCTATCTATTCCGCAGACGTTCTGATTCGCGTGGACCCGCCAGAACCCAATGCACTGGGACTCGCACTCCAGAATCAGGAGAATCTGCCTCCGCCCGCTCCATCGCCCGTCACCGAAATGGGCGTGATACGCAGCCGTTCCGTCCTGCAGCCGGTCATTGAACGCTTTCGTTTCGACGTCTCGGTGACGCCGCGCAAGCTGCCTCTGCTTGGCGATATTGCGGAGAAGTTCGCGACGCCTGGCGAGCCATCGCGACCCTGGCTTGGACTCAAGTCCTACGCGTGGGGAGGCGAGCAGGTAAAAATCGGCGCGCTCGACGTTCCCAAAGATCTGGAAGAAGAAAAAATGACGCTGGTCGCAGGCGAGGACAACACGTACGAGCTGCGTGGTCCCCAAGACCAGGTGTTCCTTCACGGCACGGTCGGCAAACCGGTGTCGAGCAATGGCATTTCGATGCGCGTCGATGAGCTGGTTGCGCGCCCGAACACCGAGTTCACGGTTGTTCGGTGGAATGAAGTGGATGCCATCAAGCGCTTCGATAACACCATCAAGGTTGGCGACAAATTGAAGGACTCCGGTCTGGTGCAGATCGAGTACACCGACAAGAGCGCGACCAAGGCGGCTGAAGTTGCCAATGCATTGGGTCAGCAATATCTCGCAACGGCGATTGCCAGCCGCCAGGCCAACGATACGACGACGCTGGCGTTCATCAACGGAGAACTTCCCCGTCTGCTGGCCGACCTGAGAAAGGCCGAGGAAGCCCTGAAGGCGTTCCGCGCGAATTCGCAATCCATGCAACCTACTGCCGAGGCACAGGCCTACCTGCAAGGCGGTCTGGACATCGACCGGCAGATTGCAACTCTGCAATTGCAACGCACGCAATTGCTCGAGCGCTATACGCCGCAAAGCCGTTGGGTGCAGAGCGTCGACACGCAACTCGCGCAACTCAATAGCGCGAAGGCGAATTTCAACGGCCACTTCAACGGCATGCCCGCGTCAGAGCGCGAGAGCGTCGATCTTCTGCGTGCGCAGAAGGTTGCGGAAACCATCTACCTGGGCATGGTGCAGAAAGCCGAGCAGTTGCAGGTGCGCCGGGCAAGCACAACGGGCGGCGCGCATATTGTCGACCAGGCCATCACGCCGCATCGTCCAGTGAAGCCGCAGCCGATGCTCGTATTGCCTGGCGGCCTTGCACTCGGCCTCGTGTCGGGCATCGTGCTGGTGTTCATGCGCCGCCACGTGCTCACAGGCGTGACCGATCCGCGTTATGTGGAGCGGAGCATGAGCATGCCGGTGTTTGGCGAGATCCTGTTCAGCCAGCAGCAGTCGTTGCTCGACAGAACCAATCCGGGCGCCAAATCACTGCCCGGTGCCGCTGCACGAGCTGGTTTGCCGCAACCGGCGACGGGCGGCGTGCCGGAGATTCAGGTGCCAAGCGGCGGCACGAGGGTACTCGCGGAACGTTTTCCGAACGATACGTCGGTGGAGGCACTGCGGGCAGTGCGCACTTCCCTGGCGCGCGATCTTGCACATTCGCGCAATAACATCCTGATGGTGATCGGGCCGACGCCTTCGGCGGGTAAGAGCTTTGTCGCGGCCAATATCGCGACATTGCAGGCGGAGATAGGCGCACGAGTACTTCTTATCGATGCGGATATGCGACGCGGCCATCTCGCCTCGCTGTTCAACCAGAGCAACCGTGGTGGACTTTCCGAAGTTCTCTCTGACCGCATGCCGCTGCGCAATGCGCTTCGGCACACGGGCATCGAGAACCTGTCGTTCCTTTCGTGCGGATCCCGCCCGGACAATCCCGCTGCCTTGCTTGCCAGACCGCGCTTCAAGGAAGTTCTGGAGCGTCTGAGCGCGCAATTCGATCTGGTGATCTTCGATACGCCGCCGTTCCTTGCAGTCACCGACGCGTCGATCATTGCGAGCGAAGCCGGCGCATCGCTGCTTGTCCTGCGCTCGGGCATGCAAAGCGAGGAGGAGATCGAAGACACGATCAAGAAGATGGAACGCGCCGAGGGCCGTATCGCCGGTGCCGTCTTCAACGGCATTCCGCTTCGACGCAGTACGCGCACCTACGGCTATGCAACGAACTACGCCAGCGATTACGGCGATGCCGAACCCACCGGTGGATCCGTGCGGACCTGAGCGGATTGGCACTGTCGTTCGAATCATTCGCAAAACGGAGAAGCAGATGGCGTTTGCAATTAACGGGAAATTCACTTCACAGCCGGTAACGGGTGTGCAGAGAGTCGCGTATGAGTTGACTAGAGCTATGCAAATGCGCGTTCCGGCAGGCGAGCAACTGGAGGTCTATGTCCCACGCGATGCGAGGGAACCCGGAGCGCTATTGAAATGGCAGCGGCGCTTTCCCTGGCTGCGCGGCACGCTTTGGGAACAGATTACGTTGCCTCTCGCTTCGCGGGGCGTCAGGCTGTTGAACCTGTGCAATACGAATCCGATCTTTAAGCGGCGCCAGGTCGTCATGGTTCATGACATGGCGGTGTACGACGTGCCCGGCGGGTTCTCTAAAAAGTTCCTGCTGTGGTATCGCCTGTGCTTTTTTATACTGCCGCGAATGGAACCGATGATTCTGACGGTGTCGAAGTTCTCGCGGTCGCGCATTTGCCATCACCTGAAAGTGGACGAGTCGCGGGTCGCTGTCGTGCATCCTGCCGCGGATCATCTGGACCGCGTTGTATCGGAGCCGGCTGTATTGGAGCGCCTGAACCTGGTCAAGGACGTCTATTGCGTGGTGGTAGGCAGTCTCGATCCGCGCAAGAACCTGCAACGCGTGCTGGAAGCAATTGAAAAGCTGGGACATCTTGACCATGTGAAGTTCGTGGTGGTCGGCGGCAGGAACGCGCGCATTTTCAACAGCGATCTCAGCGAGCAAAAAGCCCGGTCGGAGAAAGTAGTGTGGGCCGGGTTCGTCACAGATGGCGAACTGAAAGCGCTTTATGAAAACGCCGGCTGTCTGGTATTCCCCTCGCTTTATGAGGGTTTCGGGTTGCCGCCGCTGGAAGCCATGTACTGCGGTTGTCCAGTTGTCGCCTCTTCGCGCACTTCCATACCCGAGGTGTGCGCGGACGCGGCGCTGTATTGCGACGCTGCTTCGGCGGACGACATTGCGGAAAAGATCTCGCTCATGATGACAGACGACGTACTGCGACAACGCTACAAGGCAATGGGATATAAGCGTGCGCGCGAATTCCGCTGGGATATGACGGCGCAAGCGGTGCTCGAGATTCTCAAGGGGCAGGCGGGCGTCCGCTTGTCGGGCGTGCCAGCCAGCGCGTCGGCGAGCTAGCGCATGTCGGTGGGCGGGCGAATGTATAGCGGTCGGGCGCGTACCGGTAGACGCCGGGCGTTGCGAACCATTGCGGCGCTCGTTGGTGCCGCGATACCGCTTGTGTACGGCAAGACTTCTCCCTCGAGCGGCACGGGCACGCAAGGGCGCAGTAGCGGCGGTCGCAGGATTACCGACATGATCGGTGCGAATGGATGGGCAGGCGCAAGCCGCGACGTGGAAATGTGGCGGCAGATGGGCATTAGCTGGGGACGCGATTCGGTCGGCCCCGGCCAGCCGGACTCGCCCAGAGAACCCATGCGTGTCGACAAGACGGGATCGCAATTCGACAACGATCTTCCGTCGGCGCTGCTTCTGAACAATCGTAATGGCATCAAGTCGCTATTGCTGCTCGGCTACACGGCACCGTGGAATGCAATGGTGCCGGGCGACAGCAATTCCGCGCCGCTGGACGTGGGCGCGTGGACGCGTTACGTCGAGGCAGCAGTGCGCAAGTACTCCGCACCGCCGTTCAATCTTCGCTATTTCCAGATCTGGAATGAGGCAGCCGGAAAACTTTCGGGCGGCGCGCAGCAGGCGACGTTCTGGCATGGTCCGAACTTCAGCAAGGACGACCGGAAGGTAAAGCCATACGAGCGCGCGATGCAGGATTACGTGGAGCGAGTGCATCTGCCGGCCGCACGCATCATCCGCAAGTACAACGCTTATGTCGTGTATGGCGGCTGGCCGGACCAGGGCGGTCTCTCCAATTACTGCAAGTGGCTCGAGTACAGAAGTCCTGCCTCCAATGAACGCATGCTGGACTGGGTCGACTATCTCGACACGCACTACCTGGGTGTCAGCGACTTCGACCAGCTGTACGAGCGGTATGTGAAGAACGGGCCGGCGAGAGGCATCTGGCAGACCGAAATCGGCGATGCGTATATGAAGGACCCGCATTACCTGCCGGAGTACTTCTTCGACTTCGCGGTATGGGCGCTCGATCACAACTGGGACGATCCGAACAAATACGTCTCCATGATCTATCACTGGGACGGCTATGAGCCCTTTCGTCTGACTCATCGCGGTCCGCCTGCGCGGACCTACAACGTGTCCGGCAGGAGCCTGGTCGTGCTTTGTCAGACGGTGTCGGGCTCGCTTGCAAGTTTGCCGAATGCGTTGAAATTCGGTCCAGGTGCATCGGGCAGCGGTTTGCGTTCGGGCAATGACATCGTGCTTCAGGTAAAGGCGGCGGCGGGCGCGCGAAGCGTGGCGCTGGCAGGCCTCAGGCGGCCAGCGTCGCGCGAAGTAAAGGTTGAGTTCATAGATGCGTTGACGGGCACGGTAAGTGCACCCGATACGGTGACCACTACCTGGAATGACGACGGTTTGCAGTTGAATTTCAAGGTGCCCGAGCGGGTCAATGGCGCGGGAAACGATCCGCCGACCCACCTCGCTTACATCGCAGTCCGTGCTCTTGCGTAGCAACCACGATTCACCGAAAACTTCAGATTGCGCCGAACGCCATGAACCAGGTCACAGTTGTCATTTGCAACTACAACTACGAACGCTACCTAGCGGCCGCGATCGATTCCGCTCTCGATCAGGACTATCCAGGCACGCAGGTCGTGGTGCTCGACGACGGTTCGACGGACGGCTCGCGAGCCATCATCGAGCAGTACGGCAGTCGCATTACGGCTATCTTCCAGGAAAACGGCGGCCAGGTGTCCGCGTATAACCACGCGATCAGCACATTGCAGACGGAGTACGCCATTCTCCTCGACTCCGACGACATTCTGTATCCGAGTGCCGTCTCGGAGGTGATGAAGATCTTCTCGAGCGGTCAATGGGCAAAAGTGCAGTTCCGGCTCGACGTGATGGATGCAACTGGACGACACACAGGGGCTTACGTGCCGAATACCGAGCCGCCCGCCAACTGCGGGGAGCTCCTGCAGGCAGGCTGGCTGTATCCCTCGCCGCCTGCGTCCGGCAATGCTTATCGGGTGAGCGCGCTCAGGCAGGTCTTCCCGGTTCCCGCGCCGGGCATCAATCGCTACGGCGCGGACTTCTTCGCGATCTATGGTGCCGCGTTGGTGGGGCCCGTCGCCACTCTGCGCAAATCGCTCGGGGGCTATCGCGTGCATAACGCGGACGGCGGCACGGTTTCGTTCGCGAACTCCGAGCAGATATCGAAAGCACCCAAGGCGCTCGGTATGCGCTGGGCGATCCTGCGCAATATCGCGAAGTCGCGTCTGGGCATCGAACTGTCGCCCACGTTTCACGATTTCGGCCACGAGAAGGCAATCTTCTGTTCGAGCGTCTATCGTGCGACGCTCGCACACCGCTGGCGCTGGATGATGCGAGACTCACGAGGCTACTTTCACGCGATCCTCGCGAACCCATTCTGGAGCGTGAAGAAGAAATTCGGCACCCTCGTGCTTTCCGGCTTGTGCCTCGTACCATACTCGCCGCTTTCCGACTTTGTGGTTCGCTACATTTCGAACCCGCTTGCTCGTCAACGCGTGGCGCAACGTTAAAGTCGGGGAACGCTTTTGGACAACGAAATGGAAAGAAAAGACAGCGCAAGCGTCATTGCGTTTGTTTATGGCGGATATCTGATGAGGTACGTGTACCTCATCATCGTGGTGCCGTTCTACGGAAGAATTCTCGGCGTCGCGGAGTACGGGCGTGTGCTCGCGTCGATGTCGCTCATGAACGTCATCTGGATGCTCGTGAGCTACGGCTTCAGCCTGGTTGGCATGCGCGAAGTCGCAAAAGCGCAATCGGCGAAGGAGTGCAATTCGATCTATTCGTTACATGTCAGCGCGCGGCTTATCCTAGCGGTGCTGGGTGGATGCATCGGCGTGATCGCCACGCTGTGCTCACCGACACTGTCCGAGCGGCCGCTGATCGGTATTCTTGCCACGCTGCTGGGTATTGTCTCCGCGATGAATCTCGGCTGGCTGTTCCAGGGGCGGCAGCGTTTCCGTACGCCGATCATGATCGAGGTATTCGGCTTTGCCGTGAGCCTCGTCCTGGTACTGAGTCTCGTGAGGGTGCCTGCCGATTCCGTATGGGTGCTTGCGAGCCTGCTGATTGCAGGCGTGGCATCGTCCATCATCTCGTATGGCATCACCACATCGCAACTGGGGCTGCCGCGCCTGACAGTGCAGGGCGTCATGCCGCTCATTCGCGGCTCCACGATGCTGTTCTGCTACTCGTCAGGCTCCGTTGTACTGACTGCGTCTTCCACCTACCTGCTGACGCTGCTGTCCACGCCCGACCAGGTCGGCTATTTCGGCGCGGCCGAGCGCTTTGCCACCATCGCGTTGAGTCTGATGGGACCCGCGTCGCAGGTATTCGTGCCGACCATTTCGCGGCAGCTTGCCCACGGTGACAAAGAGGGGGCGCATGCCACCACTCGCCGTGGCGCAGCGCTTCTGCTCGGCTACGGTCTGCTCGTATTTTGCGGCGCAATAGTGCTGCCGCCTCTTCTCCTGCCGCTGATTCTCGGCGCTGAATTCGAGCCTGCCGCCCGCATTCTTCAATGTTTCGCATGGATGTTCCCGTTCGTCGCCTTCAACGAGTTCGTCGCGTTTTACGTGATCGTGCCGCGCAAGAAAGACCGCCTGCTCGCATTTGCCGGACTTGCTTCAGGGGCGCTGAATCTGGCTGCGGCGCTCATTCTGGCGCCGCGCTTCGGCGCAATGGGCATGGCATTCGCTCGCGTATTCGGCGAAGCGACACTCGCGGTGATTCTGATGATCATGATGGTCCGGCTCGAATTGGTCGGACTGGTGCCGGGGGCGCGGCGCGCCGCCGGCATGCTGGGTCTTGCGTGGGGCGCGAGAGCGCAGGCAGGCGCGGCCAAAGACGAGTGAACCGGATTGCCGGAATGGAAGTGTCCGGCGCGTAATATCACAGGAGGTAGAAGTGAAAGTCGCTATTGTTCACGATTGGCTAGTGGTTTCGGGCGGCGCTGAAAAGGTTCTGAAAAGCATTATCGAGTGCTTTCCGAAAGCGGACATCTTTTCGATCGTCGACTTTCTTGAGGACCGCGACTGCGTGAAAGGGAAACCCGTCAACACCTCGTTCATCCAGAAGATGCCGTTTGCGCGCAAGCGCTATCGTGCCTATCTCCCGCTCATGCCGATTGCGATCGAACAACTCGATCTGTCGGCCTATGACCTCGTCATATCGAGCTCGCACGCGGTGGCCAAAGGCGTACTGACGGGACCGAATCAGATTCACATCAGCTATGTGCATTCGCCCATCCGTTACGCGTGGGATCTGCAGCATCAGTATCTGCGCGAATCGCACCTGAACAAGGGTCTCAAATCGATCATGGCGCGCGCGCTACTGCACTACATTCGCGGTTGGGATTCGCGCTCTGCGAATGGCGTCGATCATCTGCTGGCCAATTCGCATTTCATTGCGCGGCGAATCAGGAAGGCGTACCAGCGTGACGCCACCGTGATCTATCCGCCCGTCGATCTCGACAACATGACCGTGTGCACGCAGAAAGAGAACTTCTATGTGACGGCCTCGCGAATGGTGCCTTACAAGCGCATCGACCTGATCGTGCGTGCATTCTCGCAGACGCCCGAGCGCCGGCTGGTAGTGATAGGCGATGGGCCGGAAATGAAACGGATCAAGGCTATTGCCGGCCCGAACGTGAGCATACTCGGGCATCAGCCTCTGGAAGTGCTGGTGGACCATTTGCGGCGCGCTCGCGCCTTCGTGTTCGCTGCGGAAGAGGACTTCGGCATTTCCGTCGTAGAGGCACAGGCGTGCGGCACACCGGTTATCGCGTTTGGCCGGGGCGGCGCGCTCGAGTCGGTTGTCGGCTTGCCTCTCGAACAGCCAACAGGCGTGTTCTTCGACGAGCAAACCGCGGAGTCTTTACTTGAAGCAGTGACGCGCTTCGAGCGCAACGCGTCTCTATTCGATCCGCTCAATTGCCGCCAGAACGCCGAGCGATTCTCAACTGAGAACTTCAAGACCGCGCTGACAGATTTCATCGACGCGCGGCTTTTGCGCAGCTCGATTGAACAACTTCGTCCATATCTCGTGCGCGAGCGTACTGCTCAGGAACGTCACCTTGCGAGCGTACCCTCGTAGGACTGGATGCGATATTTGACGCGACCGGCGAGGGCCATGATCGAGTGAGCATGGCTATGCAGCTGCGGCGAGCGTGTTTCAATGAGCCGCTGAAGCGGCGCTTGATGCCCATAGGCGAGCACGCACACGCAGAGGACGCTCGCGGCTGACCATACGGGCCGCGCACGCTCGAACTCCACGTAAAGCGCTTTGTGCAGGAACAACAGGCCCACGAGCGCGCCGAGTATCCAGCCGGAAACCACTTCAGGCACGGTGTGCGAAAGGTCCATCAAACGCGATATGCCGGTCAGCGCACCGATGACCAGACCTGCCGCGATGCCCATGAATGGCGGCAAACGCCACCATTTCAGCTGTAGAGCGATCGCGACCATCCAGACCGACGTGGACAGCATTGCGTGGCCGCTAATCACGCGGAAATGAGAAGCCGGAAACGATATGCCCCAGCCGGCGTAGACAACCTTGCTTGCGCCCACAATAGCGACGCCGACTGCGAGCATCAGCATCCAGCGGCAGGCGAGCCTGATATCGAAAAATGCAATCCAGCAGGCGCAGACAGCCGCCACGGGCAAGGTGACGGCTGCATCGCCTATGTTGGTGAATACAGTCCACATAGGGTTTCTCGTTCTTGTCTGGTTGATGCAGCGGGACATCGGCGTCCCGCCGCATCAAGGTGGGCGTGCAGATAATCAGACGCGCGAGCGGATCAGTGAGTTCCGCCGGCGAAATTCCGCGAAGATTGCGTTGGCCGATTGCGAGGCCAGCAGCAGCGAGATGACGAGCGAGAGGATCAGAACATTCGAAGGTGAGACGAGGCGGTGCTCAGTTGCGGCCATGACCAGCAGGCACACGGACGATATCTCGACAAAGCGGAATGCCGCGAAGTTTTGCCCCCCACCTACCAATGCACCCGCAGCTGCCCCGAGCTTGCTCCATTCCACGAGTCTCCAGAAGAAACTCAGCATCAAGAACAGGCCAACCACGCCGGTCTCGGCGAGGAAGTTCAGGAACGAGTTGTGAGCATGCGAATCGCTATGCTCGACGAGAATGTCCGACGGCGCACCGAACAGGTGAAAGTACGAAACGACACGGCCGATGTGGTCGTCGAACGAACCGAAGCCGAGGCCCAGAATCGGGCTCTGCTCGAAATAGGTGAGGGCGCGTGGCCACAGCCACTCGTAGCGGATGTTCAGGTTGGCCACCTTCGCATCCTGATTGTGGATGTTGAACGGATAGCCCATGTAGTCCACGGTCGGGTCTGTGTGATACACCGCCACAGCAAGGGAGCCGACTATGAGGCCGCCCATGAGCACGGCCAGCATCCAGCGCTTGCGGCCGAAATAAAGGTACGGCAGTACGGCGGCGGCGCCCAGCAGCGAGCCGCGGCTGTAGGTGGAAAACAGCATGAGCGCATTCATTGCCAGGAGCCCGAGCACCAGCATGCTGCGCTTTTGCAGATAGCAGCCCACGCCCAGGCAAAACAGCATGGCGAAGAACCCACCCGCTGCATTGCGCGCAATGAAGTAGCTGCCGAAGCTGTTGTCGGGATTCGTGAAAATGCCGAGCAAGCCGGTACCGACGATGTACAGGGCGTAGGGCGGAATATTGATGCCTACCGCGAAGATGAAGAACGTGCGGAGTACCTTGTTCAGATCGAGCCGATGCACGTAAAGGCAACCGGCAAAAATGGGAGCATACGAAATGAAAAAGTTACCGTCGCGACGATAGAAGTCAAACTCGGCGAATGATTTTGGATCGTAAAGCAGCGTGGACACGACGATAAGCGCCGTCAACGCAGTGAGCGGCGTGATGAACGCCGGATAGCGCCGGCCAAAAAAGCGCCATGAGTACACGAAGATCGGCACGAAGCCGACCGCGCTGACAGGCACGAAGTTCGTGACCGTCAAAAACAGTGCGAGTAGCGAAATGTAAGCCATTGCGACTCCCGGAAAAACAAATGGCGCATAGCTTGCAATGACAGTGCCATTACGTGCGAACACAACGTGGTTGGATAAGCGGCACGCCACCATGGTGGTGCGCCCGAACAGGATCGTGGTCCTATGTTTGAATGAAGGATTGCCAACCTGTCATGAGGATGGACCACGCGAATGTACTACGTGAAGCCGGCACGCGAGGTTACGACGCGAAGCTGCCACGCGGACTCACCACGCGGACTCACCACGCGAAGTTACCACCCGAAGTTACCACGTATAGACACTCATTTCCACGCGTCAGCACACTCTCGCGAGAATGAAGAAAGGCCGAATGCGCGCCTGCGCACAGTGATGCCACGAGGCTGGCCAAAACCTCAACTGAACGCGCCACCATTGCTGTGGTGCAGCGTGAGGTGACTATGATGGATCTCATCGAGTAATGCTTGAGTGGCATCGGCTTTCCGGCGCCACGCCGATATGTGTGCAGTTTTCCTCGCAAGAGGTAGCGGATGCAGCGCACATTCCTGGTTTTGCGCGGACAGCGCGGCTCGCCGAGCCCGTTGATGCCCACCCCCGTCATTGATCACATGTGAGACCGAAGCAGTGCCGACGTGCAGCGTATTTCGTCGGCGCTTATGCGATTAATCGCGCTACGGCCTCCATGGAGAGGAGCGATAAAAATGGATAAAGTATTTGCAACCGCCGGCGTAATGGATACCGACGCTCGCATCGCCGTCTCGCAGCAATGCCCGGCCCTCGCACAGGTGATTCTCGCCGGCGGCTCCGGTACACGCCTATGGCCTGTCTCGCGAGAACAATTTCCGAAACAGCTCATCGACGTGATCGGCGACAAGACGCTGCTGCAAGCCACGATGAGCCGGATGGACAACTTCAATCCGTCGTGGACAGTCGCACCGGAGCCGGTGATCGTCTGCGGTGCGGAACACTACTTCGCAACTTTCGAACAGGCTCGCGAGAGCGGTGTGAATGCACGGATTGTCGTCGAACCGGGGCGCCGCGATACGGCTCCCGCGCTAACGCTGGCTGCGCTCGCCGCGGCTTCCGAAGGCGATGACGTGATTCTTGTCGCGATGCCCGCGGACCACGCGATCGAGAACCTCCCCGCGCTTCATGAGGCAATACAGACCGCGGCAGTTCATGCAGACGCAGGCGCCATTGCGACCTTGGGCGTTCCGCCTACCGGCGCCGATACCGGCTTCGGCTATATCCGCCTCGGCGCTGCGTTGGAAGATGGCGCCTATCGCATCGAACGATTTGTGGAAAAGCCCGCGCCCGAGCTTGCGGCGCAGTACGTCGAGTCCGGCAATTACTGGTGGAACAGCGGCATGTTCGTCGTGCGCGCGTCGGTATGGCTTTCGCTCATCAAGCAGTTCCAGCCGCAAATTCACGATGCCTGTGTGCGGGCTTACGAAGGTGCGAAAGTCACTGAGGGCTGCGTCGTGCCCGATGCCGAGGCTTTCCTGCAATCGCCATCGGACTCGATCGACTACGCGGTGATGGAACACCTCGGCAAGCCCGACTCGCAAGTCGCGGGCATAGTCGTGCCGCTACAGGCGGGCTGGTCGGACCTCGGCTCATGGGACGCTGTCGGGCAGGCAATGGAAAAGGACGAGTGCGGCAACGCAGCAAGCGGCCGCGTTCTGTTCGAAGGGGCGACCGCGACCTATGCGCGTTCACAAGGTGGCCGATTGCTGGCCTGCGTCGGTACGCACGATCTGATCGTCGTTGAAACGGATGACGCGGTTCTGGTCGCCGACCGTTCGCATGTGCAGGACATCAAGGGCCTCGTATCGCGCATCAAGGCAGAAAAGTCGCCGGAGGCGGAAGCGCACCGGAAGGTACGGCGCCCATGGGGCTTTTACGATTCCATCGATCACGGCGACCGCTTTCAGGTGAAGCGCATTGTCGTGATGCCGGGCGCGCGTCTGTCGTTGCAGATGCACCACCACCGCGCGGAGCACTGGATCGTCGTAAGCGGTACCGCCCTCGTCACGCGCGGCGACGAGGAATTCCTGCTTGGCGAAAACGAGTCGACGTATATCCCGCTCGGCATTCGTCATCGTCTGGAGAACCCCGGTTGCGTGCCGCTTCAGATCATTGAAGTGCAGTCCGGAGCCTATCTGGGCGAGGACGACATCGTCCGGTTCGACGACAAGTACGGCCGTGCAGGTTGATCGATGGTGGCGAACCAGAGCGCGTTCGAGGGGTCTGCTATGCGATTGATTACCGGTCTGTTGGCCCGAATGTTCGATGTGGCGATGATTCTCGGCGGTGCGGTCGCCGCTTCTCATATCCGTTTCGACAATCTCGCTCAACACAATTTCTATCTGGCTTTCGTTGCGTTCGCGGCGGCCTTTTCGCTCGCGGTGTTTCCAGCGCTGGGCGTCTATCAATCATGGCGCGGTCGGTCGAAACGCGTGCTGGTGGGGCAGGTGGCGCTCGGCTGGCTGATCGTGCAGGCGTGCGCTCTTGCGTTGATGTTCTCGCTGCATCGCATCGATCTGGTGTCGCGCCTCTGGTTCGCATATTGGACAGGTATAGCGGGCGGCGCGATGATTGCCGGCCGCATGGTGACGCACATTCTGCTCGGAAGGGTTCGCAACGCGGGCTTGAATCTGCAGAAAGTGGCCGTGGCCGCATGCGGCGACCATTGCGATGAAATCTTGCGCAAGATGGAGAAAGAGCCGGCCGCGGGCTTCCGGCCCAGCGCCGTCTACAATCTCCGCCCCGTCAAGGAGTCGGCGAGTTCTGTACCGGTGTTCGAGCAGCGCGCGGCATTCGCAAAGTATGTGCGGGAACAGCATGTAGACGAGGTGTGGCTCGCGCTGCCTTTATCTGAAGAGCGTGCCATTCTCGAACTGGTCGACGAGTTCCGCAACGACCTGATCAACGTGCGTTTTATGCCAGACGTACGGGCTCTCGCGCTCTTCGACGGAAGCGTGACCGAATTGCTCGGCTTTCCCACCATTAATCTGGCTGCCTCGCCTTTGCCGCCGAATGCAATGGTGAAGAAGGAGCTGTTCGACCGCGTTTTTGCGCTGGTTGCATTGATCGCCGTGTCGCCGATACTGCTTGCGTGCGCCATAGCGGTCAAGCTGAGTTCGCCAGGTCCTGTCTTCTTCAAGCAGTGCCGCAAAGGCGCGGACGGCCGCGTTTTCATGATCTACAAATTCCGTAGCATGCGTCTGCATCAACAGAAGCAGGGCGTGCTCGAACAGGCCACGCGGGGTGACCCGCGCATCACGCGCGTTGGGCGGTTTTTGCGCCGTACGAGTCTCGACGAATTGCCGCAATTTTTCAATGTACTGCGGGGAGACATGTCGGTGGTGGGCCCGCGGCCGCATGCGCTCGAGCATGACGACCTGTATCAGAACATCGTCTCCGGCTATATTCATCGCTACCGTATCAAGCCGGGTATCACCGGCTGGGCACAGATCAATGGCTTTCGCGGCGAGACCGATCGCATCGAAAAAATGGAAGGCCGTGTAGCACATGATCTGTATTACCTGAGAAACTGGTCATTCGCGCTGGACGTCAAGATTATTTGCGCGACCATATTCAAGGGCCTGCATCATCCGAACGCTTACTGATCCGCTCTCAGGATCGGGGCGCCGATCGTGCGGTGCATGAGTTGCGGAACGTGAATCTGATCGCTGAGCGGCTATGAAACTAAACGACGTTGAAAAAGTAGTCAGGCGTTCAATGAAAAAGGTGGGGCAGTACGCGTTCCACCAGGTTCATGGCGCACAGGCAAAACGGGTTTTGCGGCTATTGCAGAAAAAGTACGGACCGCCCGATCCCGCCAACCTGAAGCTGGCCGATACCTACGCGCGCGATGTATTCGGCAACGCGATTTACGCGCCCTGGTTGCGCGTTTATGCGGCGTTCAGCGGGACGTTCAAGGAGGGTTGGATTCCCGACAACTACTACGGCGGCGTGGTCGTGCCCAGCATGAAGGGCGGCTACGGGCGGATCTCGAACCTGAAGCCGATGTCACGCGTTATTTTCGGCTGTGACGCGTTTCCGGACATAGCCTACTTCGCTAACGCTCTCTTTTTCACTGACCGCAATGTCGTGGTGCCTGAGCAGGAACTCGCAGATGTCGTATTTCGCGAGTGCGACAGGGTCGTTTTCAAGCTCGACGGTTCAGCCCAAGGCAAGGGCATTCATTTCTTCGACCGCGCATCGTTCGATTGTGCTCTGATCAAATCGCTTGGTAACGGCGTCATTCAGAAGTTCATCGTTCAGCATCCGCTGCTCAGCACATTTGCCCCCAACTCCGTTGCAACCCTGCGCCTGACGACGACGGTGGACGACCTCGGCCGCGCTTCGCTTCGCGCTGCGTTCCTGCGCCTCGGCAGAGCGCGTCATACCCACATCAGTGTCGATGACGAGGTTTGCGTGCCGGTGGACCTCATGACAGGCGAACTGGCCCGGCAAGGTCTTCTGACTGATTGGGGCGCGACGGAAGAACATCCCGATTCAGGAGTCCGGTTTGCCGGCCTGAAAATGCCCGCATTCGACAATTGCGTGGAAACTGTGTTGAGCCTTCATCGCAAGGTGCCGTTTGCACGCTGCATAGGGTGGGACGTCACTGTCGATAGCGACGGCAAGGTTCAGGTAATGGAATGGAACGGCGAGCACAATGACGTGAAGTTCAGTGAGGCGACGCAAGGCCCATGTTTTTCCGACTTGAAGTGGGAGCTGCTGAATTCCGGTCCGGTGCGACAGTATTCGGCAAGGAAGGTCGCGTGAGCGAAGAACTGTGGTGCGTCCATATCGAAGGGCCTGACGACTTCCTCGCGGTAGATTCGAAAGAGGCGGCCGAGCGCGAGGCATCCGCGATCAATGCCTATATCGACCAGTCCGGGGAAGGCCGTGGCGACGCGCCGGTGCGCGCAGTCGCTATGCCGTGGCCGTTCACGCCGGAGAGTCACGCCCGCGCGCTGGAAAGCGACTGGGAGGATGCGCAGCGCATGCCACATCGCAAGCAACAACCGGCTTCGTCGCCGAATATCCTGACGAACATTGCGCGACGGGTGAAGGAGTTGATCGACGTGGCGCGCGGTACGTGATCCAACACGCGAGACGGCGCGTCGCGGCTTCGCTGCGCCGTCTGTTGCGCCGTCTGTTGCCCCTCAGTGCAGATCCGTCCGAGGGCTGGACGAAACTACGTTGCCCGAACTGTCCACGATCACAACTGGCTCGTTGCGGGGGACAGGCGGCTGTTCGATCGCGAGCGGGCTCGCGATAGTCGTGCGGCCAGTGGACGCGATACTGAATGATGCAGCACTGTCGAGAAACGAGAAGAGGGTGGACAGATAGCCTTGCAAACTGTCCTGCACGACGCTTGTGAAATCATTGTGCATGTCTACCGCGATGTCCTCGACGTGCCCCCAATAGGCGCAAGTCTTTCTAACTGCCGCGGGAACCTGCTGGAATTGCAAATCGAATAACTGGTCCATCGATGCAGCTGAAAGCGCTGCATCCACCAGCGCCTGTTGCTCGGACAATGAAGTCTTCACGGTCTGCACGTTCAATTCGACAACTTTTTCAAGCCCGGCAACGGCTTTTGAGGCAAACTCGTAGGCGGTAATTGGATGGCTCTGCTGGGGAATATCCGGCTGATTCAGGACAATTGCGTTCATGAGGTGCTCCGTTTCAGTGCGAGTGGAAGGGAATTTGCGACAACAGGCATTGATTTAGCAACGCCTATTCCTCCTCTCAAGCGAACCGCATAATGGCGGAGCGAAGCCCACGGGAGCATGGCTTGCTGCCGCGGCAGGAGCGAGGACCATGTCCCGGTTCTATCGTTTGTCGAGGAGTAGAACGTCTGCCATGACCCAACTCGATCTCTCGGATATTTACCGAAGCTATATTGCGTGCCTGAACAGACAGGACTGGCAGAAGTTGCCGCAATTCGTGCATGACGACGTGTACTACAACGACCAGCGCATCGGTTATTCAGGCTACCGCGCCATGCTCGAGAGGGACTTCCGCGAGATTCCAGATCTTCATTTCGACATTGAGCTACTGCTTGCCGACCCAGCGTATGTGGCCGCGCGGTTGGGCTTCAATTGCTCGCCGAGAGGGAGGTTTCTCGGGCTCGATGTCAACGGCAGAGCAGTGAGCTTTACCGAAAACGTGTTCTATGAATTTCGCGGCGAGCGAATCGGCCAGGTGTGGTCGATTATCGATAAAGCGGCTATCGAAGCGCAACTGTAGCCGCGAGGAAGCTGTGGTCCTTTCAAGGGATGCTTCCCAGGGAAGTTTCTGTCACGCCACTGCCGAGCGCCTGGAATAAGGCAGCCGTGTCGGCGAAACGGTTCGCCTGTGCGCGAGTCCGATCGAGCGTCGTCTGCAACAACTGACGTTCGGCTTCCAGAAGCGAGAACTGACTGATGCCGCCCGCTGCGTATCGCTCAGTCGCTACGTTCAGGCTCGCTTGTGCTTCCTGCGCGGCCTCGCTGCGAGCCTGAAGTTCGCGAGCGTCGTTTTGCATCGCGCTGAGCGAGTCGGCCACCTGTTGCAGTGACTGCAGCACGACTTGCCGATAGTTCGCCATGGCGCCGTCGTAGGCGGCCTCGGCCGCGCGCTTCCTGGCGCGCAGTTCTCCGCCGTGAAAGACCGGTTGCGTGAGATTCAGGCCGATATTCCAGATGTTCAGGCCATTCACGAGGTCGCCGACGTGCGTGCGCTGCGAGCCGATTCCCGCCGACAATGCAAATTGCGGATACAGGTTGGCAGTTGCGACGCCAACGTTCGCACTCGCTTCGTGCAGCAAGGCCTCGGCCGCCTTGATGTCGGGCCTTGCACGCGCGAGTGCAGAGGGCAAAGTAAGGGGAATGTCCAGAGGCAAGTGCAGCGTATCGAAAGTGAGGTTCTCGAAATCCGCTTGCGACGGTGCCCGCCCGAGCAGAATAGCGAGTTGGTGATCGGCAGCCGCCAGCTGCGTTGCAAGCGGCGGCAGTAATGCGCGCGTTTGTGCGAGCAACGTGCGCTGGCTCCGTACATCGAGTTGCGAAACGCCGCCGGCGGCGAAGCGCGCCTCGATGATAGAGAGCTGCTGTGCCTGTGCATCGGCGAGGCGCTGCGTCAGCGCTATCTGCTGCTGCAACGACGCGCGCCGCACCGCAGTGGACACGATATTGCCCGCAATGCTCAGGCGCGCGGCATCCAGTTCATATGACTCGTAGTCGACTTGGGCCATGCTTGCCTCAAGCGCACGACGATTGCCGCCAAAAATGTCGAACGCGTATGAAACACTGAGCGATGCACCGAACAGCGAAAACGGTCCGGCACTCTCCACATGCGGAATGCCGAACGCGGCCGGATCCACTTTTTGCCGTGCACTGGACAGTGTCGCGTCGACAATCGGGAATTGCGTCGCGCCCGCGAGTGCTGTGTAATTTTCCCGCGCCTGAAGCAGTCGCGCGCGTGCCTGCGCCAGCGTGAGATTTTCACGCAATGCTTGATCCACGAGACGGTTCAGCGCGTCGGACTGGAATTCGCGCCACCACATCGGCATGATGGTGCGCGCCGTATTGAATGTTTGCGAGGCACCGGCTGGGCCCTCGGAGGAGACCGTCTGTTCGGGGAGTGCGTGCGGTGTATAGGTCTGCGTGTCCGGCGGTGCCGGGGCGTTGAAGTCTGGCCCAACCGCGCAGCCGCTCAAAACGATTGCGCACACAACAAGAAGTGCTTTCATCAACGTCTTCCTAGTCGAGTGTGCGCCGGTAGAAGCGCAGTGCAATCGCCATGACAACGGCAGTGAACAGCGCCAAAGGCCACACCGACGGCCATAGGTCTGCCCACCCGTCGCCCTTGAGCACAATCCCGCGGATGAGCCGGTTGAAGTAAGTCAATGGCAACACGTTGCCGATGAGTTGCGCCCATTGCGGCATGCCGGCGAATGGAAACATGAACCCCGACAGAAGGATATTCGGCAGGAAATAGAACACAGTAAGTTGCATGGCCTGCAACTGATTCTGCGCGAGCGAGGACAATGTAATGCCCACCGTGAGATTCGCGGCAATGAAGAGTAGGGCAGCCAGATAGATCGCAAGCAGGCTTCCCACGAAAGGCACATCAAACACGAAGCGTGTCGCGATCAGAATGATGGACGCCTGAATCAGGCCAATCGCCACATAAGGCACGATCTTGCCGGTCATCACCTCCGCGGGCAGGACCGGCGTAGCGAGCAGGTTTTCCATCGTGCCGCGTTCGCGCTCGCGCGTGACGGCGAGGCCTGTCATCATCACGAGCGTCATGGTCAGAATGACGCCCATGAGTCCGGGAACGACGTTGTACTGCGTTATACCTTCCGGGTTGTAGAGGTTGTGAACCTCCACGTCAAACGCGCTTTGCCGGCCGTTCAGATGCGCGAGGGGGCCCTTGATGTCCTTGTCCGCTACAGGCTGCACCAGGTTGGGCAGCGCGGCGACGGCTGTGTGGGTCGCAGTCGGATCGGTTGCGTCTGCTTCGACCAGCAGTGAAGGGTGCTCGCCGCGCAGCAGTTTCCTCGAAAAATCCACGGGTATGGTCAGGACGAACTGCACGCGGCCTTGCGCGAGCGCGCGGTGCCCTGCCTCTTCGTCTGGCCGGGTTTCGACGATGTCGAAATACGCGGAGTTGGTCATTGCTGCAATGAAACTGCGCGAGAACTGGCTCTGATCGTGAACGATAACAGCGGTGGGCAGATGCTTGGGGTCGGTATTGATGGCGAAACCGAATAGCGCGAGCTGGACGATGGGCACGCCGACAATCATTGCGAACGTCACGCGGTCGCGCCGCAGTTGAAGGAATTCCTTCAGCACTACGCTCCACCAGCGCGTCAACGAAAAAGCGGTCACTGCGCTCACGATCGCGCTCCAAAGTTGTCTTGCGAATGACTCATCAAATAGATGAACACGTCTTCGAGTCCGGTTTCTACTGGCTCCATGCGCAAGTTCGTGCCGGAGGTCGCTTGCCTGAGCCCGCGCTCGAGCGCGGCGTGGTCGCGACCGCTCGCATGCAGCGCGGCGCCGAATACGACGGTCTGATCGACGCCGGGCGTCGCACGCAGCTTCTCGGAGAGTTCGCTCAGATGCTCGCCCTGAATAGACCATGTGGCGAGGTCCTGCGAGTCGATCACTTGTTTCGACGTGCCTTGAGCAAGCAGTTTTCCGTAAGCGATATAGGCGAGCTTGTGGCAGCGCTCGGCTTCATCCATGTAATGCGTGCTGACGAGAACGGAAATGCCGCGTGCGGCGAGCCGATGCAGTTCCTCCCAGAAGTCGCGCCGCGCGGTAGGGTCGACGCCTGCGGTGGGTTCGTCGAGCAGCAACAGTTTGGGTTCGTGCAGCATGCATGCCGCGAGTGCGAGACGTTGCTTCCAGCCGCCGGACAGCGAGCCGGTGAGCTGGTTCTCGCGGCTTTGCAGTCCGAGCGCTTCCAGCGATTTGTCGACCACTTCCCGGCGGTTGCGCATCTGGTAGACGCGCGCAACGAAGTCGAGATTCTCGCGAATGGTCAGATCTTCCCAATACGAAAAGCGCTGCGTCATATAGCCGACATTGCGCTTGATCTGCGCACTCTCGCGGCGGATGTCGTAACCGAGGCATGTGCCAGTACCGGAGTCTGGTGTGAGGAGTCCGCACATCAAACGGATACACGTCGTCTTGCCGCTGCCGTTTGGTCCGAGAAAGCCGAAGATTTCGCCGCGTGCGACCTGCAATGAAACGTCGTTGACCACGTGTTTGTCGCCGAAGTGCTTGTTCAGGCCATGCACGTCGATCACATACTCGGGAGCATTTGCGCTCATTTCAGTGCCACCGCTACCGGTTGCCCGGGATGAAGTCTGGTTGCGTCCGCAACGGAAGTGTGGGCCTCTATCATGAACACGAGCTTGGCACGGCTCTCGTTGCTGTAGATGACCGGCGGCGTGTACTCCGCTTTGCTCGACACGTAGGTGATTTTCGCGGGCAAATCCGCTGCGCATCCGTCGCAGTGGATCGACACCGCGCGGCCAGGCGAGAGTGCGCCGACCAGCGTCTCCGGAACGAAAAAGCGCACCTTGATGTTCTGCGGCGGCAGCATTTGCACCACCGGGTTGCCCGCCGGCACCCATTCGCCGTTCCTATAAAGCGTGTCGTAGACGAGCCCGTCAGTTGGCGCCGCCACGCGCTTCTGATCCAGTTTCCACTTAGCCTGCGTGACAACGGCTTCGGCCGCGGCGACTTGTGCCTGCTGCGCGGTGATCTGCTGCGCGCGGCCGGGCAACCGCGCCACTGCCACCTGGTTAGTGAGTTCGCGAACTTGCGCCGCAGTGGCTTCGGCATTCGCTCGCGAATCGTCAAGCTGTGCTTTGGAAATGCCGCCCGCGTTGTACTGCGCTTCGTCGCGCGTGAGTTGAAGCGCGGCCTTGCGAGCGTTTGCCGTAGCCTGTGCAAGCTGCGCCCGGTTGACGTTCACCTCGGGCGCGCGCTTGCCAGTCTGAATGTCGGCGAGTTGCGAGCGCGCGGCCGCAAGCTGCTGCTGGGCCTGTTGCAGCGCAGCGGTTTCGTCGACGGAATCCAGCGAGAAGAGTGGCGCCTCTGCCTTGATGGTTTGTCCGCGTGCGACGTGCAATTGCACGAGCTTGCCGGCTTGCGATGACCCCAGGTAGACAAATTCGCCTTCTACATAACCTTGGTATGCATTCTCTTCGCGATGCGAGCATGCTGTGAACAGCGCAGCGGCAAGCAGGGCGCAAGCTGGCCGTCTGATCCAGGTGACGAGGTGCTTCATGGATGATGCCCGCGCGGATGAAGTACAATGAATATAGGCGAATTGAAATTTCAATTCAAACTATTTTTTTCCGGGCTTGCCCTTCCCATGCCGACGAAACGAGCAACCATCCCTGCAAAAACGACGAGCAGAAGCACGAAAGTACAGACCGCGAGAAAGCCTGCAGCGGCCTCGGCACGCACGGCCCGTACAGACCAAGCCAAAGAAGCGAAAGAACTGAAACCGCGCGGGCGGGCACAGGAGTCCGGGCGTGTGAAGCGCGCGAGCCGGCCCGATGGTGCGGCGACGCGCCAGCATCTATTGGACACTGCAGGTCAGGTATTCGCCGCTCGCGGTTTCGCCGATGCGACCAGCAAGGAAATATGCGAGCGGGCGGGCACGCCCATGGCGTCGGTGAACTATCACTTCGGCAGTCGCGAGGCGCTTTATGAGGCGGCGCTCGTGGAGGCGCACCGTCAGGTAGTGAGCCTCGACGAATTGTCTGCGCTCACGGAGGCGCCGGGCGATGCGCGGGACAAGCTGCGTGCAGTCATTTCGCGATTCGTGGGTCTTTCTACCAGTACTAGCGCACCGTGGGGATTCATGTTGATGCTGCGCGAGGTTCTGTCGCCGTCACCGGCCATGCCCGCGCTCATAGAAAAGGCGGTGCGCCCCAAGGCCGCTGTATTGCTCAAACTGATTGGCGAAGTATTGCAGTTGAATCCGCATGAGCCAGCGGTGCAACGAGCGTTGATGTTCAGCGTGTTGCCTTGCATCGCGCTGATGATCGCGCCGCGCCAGGTGCAGGCAGCTTTGCTGCCCGCTGTTGCAAAAGACCGGGCGGCGCTCGTGGAGGACTTCACGCGCTTCGTCATGGCAGGGCTTGATGCAGTCGCCGCCGCGCATAAAACGCGCAAATAGTGTTATTGATCGAACACGATCCCGCGTCTGCGCAACTCGCGCATGCCGCTTTGCAGATGAGCACGCGCGCTTTCTTTGTCGGCCGCACGCATCTGTTCGTATGTGCGCTGCGCCACTTCATGCGGCACCGCCCTTAACGCGTGATTGCTGCTCATTGCCTTGAGTTGCACCTGCGCGGCGCGCTCCAGGTAATACAGATCGTCCCATGCTTCTGCAATGCTCTCGCCCATTACCATTACGCCGTGATTCTTGAGGAACACAATATCCGCGTCACCGGTCGCGGCCGCAATGCGGTCGCCTTCTGAATCGTCCAGCGCGAGGCCGTTGTAATGTTCGTCGACAGCAGTGCGGCCATAGAATTTCAATGCGGTTTGTCCAAGCCACAACAGCGGTGGACCTTCGAGCAGGCATAACGCAGTGGCATTCGGCATGTGCGTATGAAAAGCCGCCTTCACGCGAGGCTTTAGCCGATGCAAGCGCGCGTGGATAAAAAATGCCGTTGCTTCTGGCTTGCCTTCGCCTGCCACGACATGTCCGTCGAAATCGCAGATTAGAAGTCGCGATGCGGTGATCTCGGAGAACGCATAGCCATACGGATTGACGAGAAACAGGTTGTCGTGCCCTGGCACTAGCGCCGAGAAGTGATTGCAGATTCCTTCTTCCAATCCATATTGCGCCGCCAGTTGGAAGCACGCCGCGAGTTCTATGCGCGCCTCGTTGACGGCGTCGGAGTCGAGCCGCAACGTTGAGGACATTGCGGGCGAGCCGGTAGCAGAAAGTGTATGCGCCATATTGTCGTTCCTGAGAGTCACCAGCCGAGCGAAGCAAAAAGCGCCGGGACCTGATCCAGTGTAGAGAGCGTCGCATCGGGCGTGTAATCGGGCAGCAGCTTGCGGCCCGTTGCACGGTCGATCCATACGCAGCGAAAACCGATGTCGCGCGCGGCCGCATGGTCGAGATGCGGACTCGCGCAAATATGCACGACCTGGTCGGGCGTCACGTCCAACTGCGCATGCGCGTAATCGAATAGTCGCCGGTTCGGCTTATACGCACCCGCCTGCTGAGCGGTAATCACGCGGTCGATCAAACCGCCTAGTTGCGCGACGTTGCCGGCAATGATGTCGTCGTCGGTATTCGACACAATGCACAGGCGATAGCCATCGTGCTTGAGTCGCCGCAATGTGTCGACTACTTCCGGAAACGGCGGCATCGCCGAAATGCGGTCGGTCAAGGTGCAAATGTCCTGCGCATCGCCGGGCAAGCCGAGTTCGGCGAGTGCAAGACGTAGCGCGGTGGCGGCCACTTCGCGAAACGAGCGGTGCGGCGCAGTCTGCTCGAGCGCGTGTTCGTGCCGGTCATACACGGCGATCAGTTTTGCTGAATCCACCTGGTGAGCGCCCTTGGTCTGAAGAATATCGCGCACGGCAGCTTGCAGGCCTTCGTCCCATTGAATCAAGGTGCCGTAGCAGTCGAACGTAAGCCAGTTCGGGCGCGCGGTGTTATCCAGTGACATGACGTGTGCTCCAGAAATGAGTCGATCCGTGAATGGCCTCAAGGTTAAGTGCATTGACGGTTATTGGAAAATTAAATTAATCTCTCGACATCAGTTGTGTTGCAAATAACCAAGTGAGCCCATCATGCTTGATCTCGACCTGCTGAATACGCTCATTTGCGTGGTGGACGAAGGCAGCTTCACGCGGGCCGGCGAGCGCGTGCACCGCACGCAATCCACTGTCAGCCAACAGGTTCGGCGGCTCGAGGAACTGGTCGGCCGTACCTTGCTGCTGCGTGACCGCACGGGCAATCAGGTCACGGCAACCGAGCATGGCGAACTGCTTGCGCAATATGCGCGGCGCCTGCTTGCGCTCGCTCAGGAGGCGCAAGACGCGCTCACCAGCGATGTTGCGGTCACGCCGCTTCGCATAGGGGTGCCGGAGGATTTCGACGCGCGCCGCATGTCCGCCATGCTGTCTGGCTTCGTCAGGACGAAGCCGGGCGTGAGGCTCGAAACAGTGGCCGGCATGAGTGCAGATCTGCAACGCAGACTGTCCAGTGGCGAGATAGAAATCGCGCTGATCAAGCGCGAGCCGGGAAGTGGCGAATGTCTTGCCGCGTGGCCGGAGTCGCTCGTGTGGGTGCAGGGGGCCGGCGCCCAAGCGCCGGAACCTTCTTCCGACGAACCCATTCCGCTCGCATTGTTTCCGCAAGGGTGCGTGTACAGACAGCGCGCGATTCGCGGTCTCGACAAGGCGCATCGGCGTTGGCGCGTGGCATTCGGAAGCCACAGCCTGACCGGCATTCAGGCAGCGGTTTCTTCGGGCTTGGGCATTTCGGTTCTGCCCACTACCGCAGTGCTCCCCGAGCATCGCTTATGCAATGGCTTTCCGCCTTTGCCGCCGACAGAGCTTGCGCTGGTCAGCTCCGGCGGGGTGCTCAATGCACATCAACGCGCGCTGGTCGACTTTCTTCTTGAGGAAATGAGTGCATAGCGGGGCCGGCGAAACGACGTGCCGGCCGCCCGTTTTTCAGGTTATGAGAGATGATGTACCGGCTGCAATCCATAAACCGGTGTCGGAATGCCTTCCATACGCGCCTTTAGTTGCAAGGACAGATACTGCGAGTAATGGCGCGACTGATGCAGATTGCCGCCATGAAACCACAAGGCCTGCTGTTGAGTGGGCTTCCACATGTTGCGTTGTTCGCCTTCCCATGGCCCGGGGTCTTTGGTCGTGTTCGAGCCAAGGCCCCACACTTTGCCGACCTTGTCGGCCACCTCGCGTGAAATGAGGTCCGCGGCCCAGCCGTTCATTGAGCCGTAGCCTGTTGCGTACACAACGAGATCCGCTTCGAGCTCGCTGCCGTCGCTGAGCAACACCGAATGTTCTTTCAATTCGACCACGTCCACGCCGCTTTTCAGCTTGATCTTGCCGTCGGCGACGAGCTCTGATGCGCCGACGTCGATGTAATAGCCGGAGCCGCGCCGCAGGTACTTCATGAAGAGGCCGGAGTCGTCGTCGCCGAAATCGAGCATGAAGCCGCTCTTTTCAAGCCGCGCATAGAATTCGGCGTCGCGTTCGCGAATTGCGTTGAAGACCGGAATCTGGAACTGGTGAAGAATCGCATACGGAATGGACGCGAAGGTCAGATCGGCCTTGGCGGTGCTCATGCCCGCGGCCACCGCGCGCTCTGAATAAAGATCGCCAAGTGCCAACTCCATCAGCGAGTCGGACTTCACGATGTGCGTTGACGAGCGCTGCACCATCGTCACGTCGACGCCTGCTTCCCAAAGCGCCGCGCAGATGTCGTGCGCCGAATTGTTCGCGCCGATCACCACGACCTTCTTGCCGTGATACGCGTCCGGCCCCGGATGCTGCGACGAATGATGCTGCTCGCCCTTGAATACATCCATGCCCTTGAAGTTCGGAATATTCGGCTTGCCCGACATGCCGGTGGCAAGCACGAGCTGTTTCGGGCGCAACGTGATGGGCTGTCCGCCACGCTCAACTTCGACGGTCCATTCGCCTTTCGCCTCGTCGTAGCGCGCCGATTTGCAGACCGTCGACCCCCAGTAGTTCAGCTCCATCACCTTGGTGTACATCTCCAGCCAGTCGCCGATCTTGTCCTTCGGCGTGAACACCGGCCAGTTGTCAGGAAAGGGCAGGTAAGGCATATGGTCGTACCACACCGGATCGTGCAGACAAAGCGTCTTATAGCGCTTGCGCCATGCATCGCCGGGCCTTTCGTTCTTGTCGACAATGACAGTCGGCACACCGAGCTGGCGCAACCGGGCGCCGAGCCCAATGCCGCCCTGGCCGCCGCCGACAATCAGGCAATAGGGCTGTTCGGAAGTGCCGAGTGCTTCCAGTTCCGCCTCACGCCGTTCTTTCCAACTGGTGCGGTCGCGGCGCGCCCCATGTTCGGCGCCCATCGGCCGGCGTGGCCCTTTGGACTCTTCATGGCCCTTGAGCTCTGCCATCGCGGTGAGCAGCGTCCAGATGCGGCCCTCCTTCAGGCGAATGAAGCCGGTGCCGCGCGCGACGCCCGTTTCGAACGTGATCCAGCCTTGAGCGATGCCGTCCGCTTGCGTCGCCGGTTCGTTGTCGGCGAGCCGTAGTCGGCTCGGCTTGATTGCCGGCAACTGCGCGTCGAGCATCGCGGCAATCTGCTCGCGACCTTCGAGCGTCTTGATGTTCCAGGTGAACGTGACGAGATCGCGCCAGTAACAATCGGGCTGGAACAGCGCGACGGCAGCCTGTGTGTCGCCGCGTTTCAGCGCGGCTTCGAGGCTCTCCAGTACATTGGATATCGCTTGATTTGCAGTGTTGTCAGACATGGTTGCTCCTCCATACGAAACGGATAGTCGAACTTCAGTGGAAACGCGGGTTCTGTGCCCGCTAAGGGAGTCTGTGCTGCGCCGCTAGCACTTGTGTGGCGGCAGAATGCGCAACTTCGCGATGCGCCTGTATAACGTTGCGCGTGACATGCCGAGCGCCTGCGCGGCCAAGTCGGTCCGCCATTTGGCCTCGTTCAACGCGCCGACGATGCGGCTTCGCTCGAGCGCGTCGGCGTCTGAAACCACGGCGGGGTTGCGGGGCGCATCGCTCTCGCGGCTCGTGCTCGCGTTCCGTGGCACGGCGCTGCTGCGTCTCGAGAGACGCGCGGCAGACGGTGCACGCACTCGCGCAAAGAGCGGCGTTCCGGTCTCGTTCAGCCTGAGCGAAACCAGGCCGCGGTTTGCCTTGGCATCGAACAGACGCTCGGGCGGAACGTCGAAGAGTTCAGACACGTGACGCGGCAGTCGATTGAGCGCCGGTATGCATTCGCGTGCGCGCCGGTTTGCCGCAACGGCATGGCCGCGCGCGTCGATGGCGATCAGGATCTCCGGCTGCGCTTCGACATAGTGTCGGTTGCGATGCGCGAGCAGAACCCAGCAATCGGCTGCGGCCGTGAGGAAATAAGCGTCTTCTATCAGCAGCGCGCTTTGCCGCACGATGTGGTTGACGAGCCGCTGGCTTTCGCGGTCATCGGGCGAGCGTACCGCCGATGCATCGAGCACGCCGAGCAATTCGCCGTGCAAACCGAAAATGGGGGACGCGCTGCATGTGAGCGTAGTGAAGGCCGCGCGAAAATGATCGCTGCGGTGGACGGTAATGGGCTCTCCGTCGAGCAACACGGTGGCGACGCCGCAGGTGCCTTCCTCGCTTTCCGACCAGCATGAGCCGAGATAGAGTCCGGCGCGCTTGAAGTCATGGCGGCGGTCCTTGTCTACGCGGTAGTCGATGGTCACGCCTTGTGCGTCGGTCAGCATCACGCAATAGTCTGCTTCGCGCACCATCTCGTGCAGACGTGACAGACATTGGCCCGACGCGCGCAAAAACGACTCTTCGCGGTGCTGCACGTCGCGTAGTTCGGGAACTGTGAGAATGCGCGGGCCGGCGGTCGCACCGGGGTCGAGATGATATTGCTCGAGCGAGCGCTTATACGACGAGGCAAGGCGTTTGCCGTCGGCACCCGGACGCCGCGTCCGTCCTTCTATGACGTTGCATATGCGATCGATATGTCTCGTGGATGGAACGTAGGGCATGACGAGCCTCCGGGCGAACTGAGCGCGACTGGGCGCCGGAGACATTCTGCGCTACGCAGCACCGTCTGTCTCCGAAGCCTGAAACGTACGGTACGTTTGTAGCATGCACGAATCGGGAGATCACACTGCAGTGCACCATGGTCGCCGCTGAGAATTTTTTCTCACGCGCGAAGCGGAGGCCAGCAGTGCCGGGCGGGCTTCCTGCCAGCGAAAAAAAACCGGCGCCAATGCGCCGGTCTTGATCGGAGAGAATCTGGCCTAGAAAGTCTCCCAACTCTCCGTGCCCGCGTTTTGCAGTTCGCGTTCCTTGCCGCGGGGCTGCGATGCGCGCGGCTGCAATGGCTGCGCGCTTGCCGCCTCCGGCTTGAATTTCGCCGCCAACGGTGCGGCTCTTTTCTGCGTCGCGGCGGCGCGCGAAGACCTCACCTGCGCGGTACGCGCGACGCCTGGCACAGCCTGAGCGCCTGCGGCGACCGTGAAGACGGACACCGCGGAGCGCAGATTTTCGGCCTGGTCCGCCATGACCTGCGCGGCCGCGGTTGCCTGCTCGACGAGCGCCGCGTTTTGCTGGGTGACTTCGTCCATCTGCGTGACGGCCACGTTCACCTGCTCGATGCCCTTCGTTTGCTCGGACGATGCGGAAGCGATCTCACCCATGATGTCGGTCACCTGTTGCACCGAGCGCACAACCTCGCTCATCGTCTTCCCGGCGTTTTCGACGAGTTGCGAGCCGCTTGCCACGTGCGACGCCGAGGCTTCTATCAGGTCTTTGATTTCCTTTGCCGCCGTCGCGCTGCGCTGCGCGAGCGTGCGCACTTCGCCGGCCACTACCGCAAAGCCACGGCCTTCTTCACCTGCGCGAGCGGCTTCCACCGCGGCATTGAGTGCGAGGATGTTGGTCTGGAAAGCAATTCCTTCGATTACCGAAATGATTTCCGTAATCTTGGTCGAGCTCGACGCGATGTCGCGCATGGTTGCCACGACCTGCTCAACCGCTTCGCCGCCCGTTGCGGCTGTCGAGGACGCCGCTGCTGCGAGGGTGCTTCCTTCGCGCGCGTTGTCGGTGTTGTTGCGCACGGTCGAGGTCAACTCTTCCATGCTGGCCGCGGTTTGCTGCAGCGACGCGGCCTGCTCTTCGGTGCGTTGCGAGAGGTCCTGATTGCCTTGCGCGATCTCGCCGGCGGCCACCGAAATGGATTCCGCCGAGGTCTTGATGCCCGACACGATCGCCGTGAGCTTCTCGCGCATCGCTTCCAGCGAGGCCATCAAGCTGATCCGGTCGCCTGGCGCGACATGCACGCGGACGGTGAGGTTGCCTTGCGCGATCTGTGCAGCCATTTCCTGCGCTGCGCGCGGCTCGCCGCCCAACTGCCGCAGAATGCTGCGCGAGATCAGCGCGGCAGTGGCGATGCCCAGCAGGACCGCAATCGCCGCGATGACCGCGACCATGTTGCGTATCGTCGAATAGGTCGCTGCGGCGCTCTTTTGCGCTTCAATGTTCTGCTCGTCTTCGAAGCGCGCCAGTTCGGTCGCGCGCGCGAGCCATACGCGCTGCGGCGCACGCGCGTTCTGCATGACCTGCTGGCTTGCGAGCGCCGTGTTCTGTGCGAGTGCCAGTTCCATTGCTCTGCGCATGGGCGGCATTGCCGCCGCTTCGTCCTGCCTGATCTGCTCGATCAGTGAGCGCTCCTGCGCGGTGGCGCTGGGCTCTTCGGTGAAGAGGCGCGTGAGTTGCTGGTACGCGTGCGCATAGATCTGATCCTGCTTCTTCATGCGTTCCGCTTCTTCTGCGATGTCGTGCGGATCGGTGATCAACGCCAGGTTGCGCACGGCAATCGCGCGGTCCTGGATCGACGCGCGCAGTTCGTTCGCCAGACGCGTTTCCTCGTTATTCACGCGGGCAATACCGTCGAGACTTTTGTCCAGTTGCGACAGGCCGAACAACGCGATTGCGGCCAACACGAGCATGAGTGCCGTCAATAGTCCAAAGCCCGCCTGCAAGCGGGCCGATACCGTCATGTTTTTCATTTCAGTTCCGCGTCCAGAAGAGACGTACATCTGGGTTTACGTCTATCTGTTGGAATACTGAAGGGTATTTGTAATTGAACGGCTAGGGTGCGGGGCACGGCACCGGGCTTTGCGTCGACGACAGACGCCGCGCGCGCGACTCGGCGTGGAGAGCGCGAATCGCGTCCGCAAGATTTGCCGAAATCTGCTGAAGCGCCTTGCGGTGCCCGGCGACCAGCGCATCGTTGCCCGCGCTTACCGGTTCGCTGACGACACTGCGACAGGTCACCACCGTCTGTTCGGACAAGGCGCGCACGCTCCAGACCGCATCGATCAGCGCATGCGAGCCCGGCCAGGATTCGAAGCGCTGCAAGCTCACGGTGACACGATAGACCGGCACGCCGGCGGGGCGCGGCGAGCGCGCGACGTCGAACGTGTCGAGACGCTGCGCGAGTTCCTGTGAGAGCGCCTGACGGATTTCGTCCGCGGGCAACGAGGCCCAACGTGTTTGCTCCAGCACGTTCACGCTATTTGCACCGGTGTGCACGACAAACGCCGTTCTGGCAATTTGCGCGGGGACGTCGACAGCCGCCAAGTCGATCAGCAGCGCAGGCGGTGCAGTGCTGCGGTTCTTGCTGAGCGGCATCCCGCCAACGAGCGTATAGAAGCCGCTCGGCGGCGACGAGCATGCGCTAAGCGCGGCCACGCCTGTCAATCCGGCCCACGCCGCGAGTGCGCCCCACGCCGCGAGCGAACGGCGCACACCTGACGCCTTATGGCGGCTTGCAGGACGGTTCATGGCTGGTCTCCCGTCTTGCCGCGCAGCAGCGATTCCGGATGACGCTCCAGATAATCGGCCAGTGCATTCAGCGACTGCAGCGTGCGCGTCAATTCCTGCAACGCCTGATGCATGTCCGACTGCAGCGGCGAGTCCTGTCTGAGTGTGGTCTCGGCTGAACTGAACGTCTGCCGCGCCGCCGCCAGCGTGTCGCGTGCCTGCGGCATCACCTCCGTGCTCAGTTGCGCGAACAGCTTGTCGGCGTTCTTCAGCGAGTTGTTCAGGTTCGCGCCGATCTGGTCGAATGGAACTTGCTCCAGCTTTCTCGCAATGTCGGCCACCTGGGTTTGCAACGCGTCGAGCGAGTTGGGGATGGTCGGCAGTTCGAGCGGGTCGCGCGTGGCGTCAAAGGTGACGGGCGCGGCTTTCGGGAAAATGTCGAGCGCGACATATAGCTGACCCGTCAGCAGATTGCCGGTGCGCAACTGCGCACGCAGACCACGCTCGACGAGATGCCGCAGCAGTTGCTGGCTTTCGGCGGTGCCGAGTTCGGGAGCCGGCGTGCCGTGAGTGCGGCGCTTCAGACGGTCGGGGTACAGCTCGACCGTCACGGGCATCGCGAAGCTGCGCGTTTGCGGATCATAGTCGACGCCGATGTCGGTCACCTGACCGAGCACGATGCCGCGAAAATCGACGGCGGCGCCCACCGAGAGGCCGCGTAGCGACTGATTGAACTTCAACACGGCGCGCATGGGCGCGCCGTCCGGTGCACGCATTGCGTCGGCTTCGTCGGACGCAAGACGGAAGCTCGTGTAGTCGGCCGCCTGCGGTCCCCGCTCCTGACCGGGCGGCGCGCGGAACGACAGGCCGCCGACCAGGATCGACGTGACAGATTGCGTGTTGACGACAAAGCCATTTGAATCGAGCCGCACATTGACGCCGCTTGCATGCCACCAGCGCGAGTTGGTGCCGACATACTGGTCGTATGGCGCGGCCACGAACACCTGCATCGTGACGCCCTTGCCGTCCTTGTCGAGCGAGAGGCCGTACACCTGGCCCACCTGCACGCGCCGGTAGAAGATCGGCGAGCCGATGTCGATGGAGCCGAGCGAATCGCCATGCAGCGTGAAGCGGCGGCCCTTCTGGTCGGCCGTAACGGGCGGCGGCGCCTCCAGCCCGACGAAGGTGTCGCGGGCTTCTTTTGAGCGGCCCGCGTCCACGCCGATATAGGCGCCCGAGAGCAGCGTGCCGATTCCGCTGACGCCGCTTGCGCCGATGCGCGGACGCACCACCCAGAAGCGCGTGTCTTTCACCGCGAAGTCATCGGCCTGCTTGCTCAATTGCACTGCTACCTCCACGTGCGAATGATCCTTCGAGAGCGTGATCGACTTGACCGCGCCTATCACCACTTCCTTGTACTTGACCTGGGTCTTGCCCGGTTCGAGACCTTCCGCGTTGTTGAAACTTATCGTGATCTGCGGTCCGCGTTCGGTGATCGATTTGACGACGAGCGCAACGCCGACCAGTGCCGCGATGAGCGGCACCACCCAGACGAGAGAGGGCAGCCAGCCGCGGCTCGGCTCGATGCCAGGATCGGGTGCGTCCGGCAGCCCGGCTGGCGTGTCGGGATCTTGCGTGTTATTCATGAGGCGGCTCCGTAGCGGTGCTGGCCGTGGGCGGGTTGCTGCCCTCGACGGGGTCCCAGATCAGTCGCGGGTCGAACTGCATGGAAGCCAGCATGGTCAGGATGACTACGCAACCGAACGCGAGCGCGCCGGGCCCGGCAGTAATGACGGCGAGCGATTCGAAGCGCACCAGCGCGACGGTAAGCGTGATGACGAAAACATCGAGCATCGACCAGCGGCCGATGCGCTCGACTATCCGGTACAGCTTCACGCGTTCCATCGGGCGCCAGGCGGAGCGGCGTTGCGCGCTGGCCGCGAGCAGCACGAGCACGCTGAGCTTGAGCATCGGCACCAGAATGCTCGCGATGAACACGACGACTGCGAGCGGCCAGGATCCCGAGGTCCAGAAGTAGATCACGCCGCTGATGATCGTGTCGTCTTCCGAGCCGACCAGCGACACCGTGTGCATGACCGGCAGCAGGTTGGCCGGCACATACAGAATTGCGGCCGCGAGCAGCAGTGCCCAGGTACGCGAAAGGCTGCCGGGATTGCGCCGATGCAGCGGCGCACCGCAGCGCCCGCAGTGTTGCGGCGCATGGGCGGCGCAGCACTGCGCGACGCGCCCACACGCATGGCAGGCGAGCAGTCCGGCGTGGGAGGCGGTAAGTGTCTTCATCGCGATGGCCAGTGTTTATGCCGAGGGGCGCACGGCCCGGCGATTTGCGGCAGGTGGCGGTGCATGCGCCCTTTTTGCGGAGCGCGAGGCATCCGGAATGTCGTCTGCGAGATCCCAGAGCGTGCGGGGATCGAACATCACGACGAGCAGGAGCATCAGCGTGAGCGCGCCAAACGCGAACAGCGCTGCGCCCGGAACCACGCGTGCGAGGCTCACCATCTTCACGATCGTGACGAGCACGCCGAGCATGAAGACTTCGATCATGCCCCACGGCCGCACGAACTGGACCGCGCGCAGGACGCGATTGAAGGCGGGCGGCACATAGCCGTGACGTATCGCGACCAGCACGTATAGCAGCGCGGCGAGCTCGGTCAGCGGGAACAGTACGGTGGAGCAGAACACCATGGCCGCGACCAGTTGCATGTCCTGGTTCCAGAGTGCGACGAGCGCACCGAAGAGGCTCGTGCGCGAGGTGATGCCGCCGGTTTCCAGCTCGAGAATGGGAGAACCGAGCGCGATCACGAACGTGACCAACGACGCGAGCGTCAGTGCGCAAATACTGTCGAGCCGGCGTGACATACCGCGATACAGGATCGCGCCGCAGCGCAGGCAGCGTGCGCATGACTTGCCGCTTAGCCGCGGTTTGCTGTATAGCGCGTCGCATTCGTGGCAGGCAATGAGGTTCTCGTCGTTCATGCGGATAGGCGTCTAGAGCGGCGATGACGACGGCATGACGCCGCCGTCATCGCTCGTTGCGTCGCTCGCCGCGCATTCATGGCATGTTCAGGGCGTGTTCACTGCATTACGGGCTGCCATGACGGATCGGGGTCGAACGATCTGAGGGCCGCGGCTTTGCGCGACGAATCGCGCCCGAGGTCCTTTTGATAAGCCTGGCCGTCCTGATTGACAATGAAGCTCATCACGCCGGTCTTGCCATATTCCGCGGGCCAGGCGACGAGCGCATAGCCGCGCGTGAGCGTGCCGTTCTCCACATAGTCGAGCGCACCGCCTTTCGCATGCGGACCCTGTGCGCTCAGAATGCGGAAGTGATAGCCGTGATAACCGTCTTTGCTGATTGAGCCGACCTTCGGCATGGCGGCAGCGAGCGGACCGAGCGGGCTTTCCGCTTCGCCTGCAACGGTGGGCCAGTAGAGTCCGTCGTGCTGGCCCGGCGTGCTGATGAGGCGCTGCGCATAGTGTCCGGTCAACCCGCGGAAATCGCGCTGCGCGTCGAGATAGGCGAGCGATGTCATGATCGCCGCGCGTTCGTTGCGGCCGATCCGGCGCGTGAGGATTTCGTCGCTGCCCGCCGCGGGATCGAAGCGCCAGCCGCCTTCGGCCTGCACAAGCGGAATGGGCAGCGTCCAGCCGCTCGTGCCGACGGACAGATGCTTGCTTGGGCGGCCGTGAAGCGGCGCGGCGTCGTCGACGATGCGGTGGCCCGCGGCCCAAGCACCGAGAAAGTCGTAAATGTCTTCCTCACCAACGTCTTTAGACGGAATGAAGCGGTTGTAGTACTTGCCGAGCACCCGCTGCATCGCCGCGTGGTCGTTGGTGGCAAGCGCGTCGACGAAGGCGTTCACGGCGGCGTCCGGGGTCGGGTAGACGGCTTGCGCATAGGCTGGCGCCGTGCTGACGAACAGCGCCGACAGCGCGAGCGCGGTGCGGGCAAGCTGACGGGACAAGGGCAGTGCAGTCACTTTCGCGACGCAAGCGCGAATCGATTGAATGTGGTCCATGAGCGGCTCCTGGTATCGTTCAACGTTGGCGACCGAGGTGACGGTTTCCGCCGCCGCCCGCGCCAAAGCCGCTATGTGGCAGTGTGCCGCCCGCACCCGGCTGGGTGCGCGGTTGCCCGCCGCTGAAGCCGCTGCGTTCCGCTCCAGCGCCTGCGCCAACGTTATTGCGCGCGTGGGCCTGCGCCTCGCGGCTCGCTTGTCCGCGCTGAATGTCCTGCTGCGCGGCCGCGCCGTTGCCTGCGCCGCGCAGCGCGTTGTCGCGATTCACGTTCTGCGCGCGAGCCTGAATGTTGGAGGCGTTCGTGCCGCCGTGCTGGATGCCGTGCAGGCGTTCGCTCGCACTGCCGCCCAGATTCTGCCCCGTGCGGTTCTGCAGTGCCTGCTGCGCCTGTGCGCGCGAGCCGGACAGGTCACGCCCGCGATAGGCGTCGCGCTGCATGCCGCTCACATTGGCAGAAGTGTTGCGGTTGAACGTGGTAGCGCGGTTCCATCGGGTCGTGCTGCTGTTCACGTCAAGACGCCGGTTCACGTTGATGTTGTTGTACCGGTTCACATTGATATTGACGCTGTGGTTGTTCCAGTTGACGTCGCTCCACAGCGCGCTCGTAATCGCGACGCCCACGCCGAACGCGAGTCCGGCAGCGAGACCGCTCGCCGCCGCATAGCCTGGAGGAGGCGGCACATAGACCGGTGGATAAGCCGGGTAGGGCCATGTGCCATAGACCACCGTCGGGTTATAGGTGGGCACGTAGACGACCTGCGGGTTGGCCGGCACGATCTGTATGGTGCTCTGTTCGACAATGACCTTTTGCTGTTCGCTGGTCTTGAGGTTGCCCGCCTGTTGCGCCTGTCGGCGCAAACGCTGGACGGAGTCCATCACGTCGTCGGGCTGCGCAAGAAACGCATTGCCGAGCTGTGCAACCCAGTCTGGCTTGGAGGCCATCGTGGCGAGCACCTGGGGAAACGCCACCAGCGATTGCACGCTCGGGTCCCATGGCTCGTTGGCGACCGCTCTCACCGCGTCGTCGCCCTTGATGTTCGGGTTAGCCCGCGACCACGCAGCCGCGGCCGCAATGTCCTGCGGGAAAGTGGACGCCATCAGCACCTGCGCAAGCAGTGCGTCGGGATAGAGCGCAACGGAAGCAGTCAGCGAATCGAGCTGTTGATTCGATATCTTCGCGGTGGTTTGCGCATGCGCCGTGGGAATTGCGGTTTCGAGCATGGCCGGCGAGCCGGCCAGGATGGCAAGCGCTATCAGCGTTGCCCTCTGGTGTGCGCCTGAGCGTTTCACGATGAAATCTCCGTGTTTCGAAGTTGCACGTCTCGTTGTGGTGCGGGTGAAAGCGAACCCGGCTGGTACGCTCGCGTATGCGCTGCGGGCGTCGTGCGCGGCGTGAAAAACATCGCACTGCGAAATGCAACGGGTTTGAAGGAAATGTTATTCGGCAAGACCTCAGGCCTTTATTCGCGAGTCACTCCGTTCTTTCGATGGCGAGATTATTACCTCCCTTCCATACGGAAATGCAATGCTTGAGCCAAACAAATTCACGTTGAAGTTGGCGGAAAGATGACCTAAGGCAGTGCTGTTTTGGAATGCCGTCAACGCAGGCAAGGGAGTCCGAAAAACGTATGTAGGTCTAAATCATAGGCTTGCTTTTGGCAGGGCGCTTTCCTATCTTGCTTGCGAGAGGCAGTGCTGATGACGTGCATCGTAGCGCAGCAAGCGGCGCATGTAGTGTTAAGTAAAACTGTCCGCGTTTAGCCAATGTGCTCTGGGTGGCAGGCATTCTGTTACGTAAGATGCTTTACGTGGGAGCGGCGCCGGTCTGCGGTCCCTGTTACCAACGTGAAACTCATCAGTTTTCCTGAAGGATTCCAATGAAGCGAATCGCCGCAGTGCTTATCGCAAGTGCGAGCGCACTTGCCCATGCTCAGAAACCCGCCACTTATCCCGCGCATGGACAAAGCCAACAGCAGCAGATGTCAGACGACGCCGCCTGTTATGCCTGGGCGAAGCAGACTACCGGCATCGATCCGGCTGTCGTCGCGCAGACGCCCGCGCCCCCATCGGGCCCGACCGGCGCGCGCGTCAGAGGCGCGGCGCGAGGCGCGGCCGCGGGCGCGCTCGTCGGCGACGTGAGCGGCAATGACGCGGGCCACGGCGCCGCGGTCGGCGCAACCGCCGGCGCGCTCGCGGGCGGCGTGCGCAGCCGTCAGCAGCATGCCGCCGAGGCGCAGGCTGCGGCCTCGTCGCAGCAATCGGCGATGAACACCTATTGGCATGCGTACGGCGCGTGTATGCAAGGCAAAGGCTACACGGTCCAATAGGGGGCGACATGAAGACAAGCGCAGGAACGCCGCGCGCGTTGGCGCAAGAGAAGCTTGACGGCTCGCATCCGGCGACTTCGGCATCCGCCTTGCATCTGTCCACGCGAGCGACGGCCTCGCGCGTCGTGCGCGCCGTAGCGGCGCTTGCGTGCGTCTACGCGAACGAGTGCGTGGCGACCGAAGGCGGCGTCGGCAGGCCCGTGACCGGCGAGCAGGTGTCGCCGTACGCGGGCGTGGTGCCGCCCACGTCCGACTGGATCGTTTCCTTCGCAACCATCTATTACGAAGGTTCACTCGGCGCGTCGAAGACGTTGCCGGTGTCGGGAACCGTCACGCAGGGTCTCAACTATCAGGTGGTCTATACCATCGCGGACCTGCTGAAACCCTGGGGCGTCACGTGGGGCGGCTGGAATTTCGCCTCGCTCGTCGGGGTGCCCGTGCAGTACACGCATGCGTCGAGCTTCAACGGCCTCCTGCCCAACGATCACTCGACAGAGTTCGCCGACCTGTTTTTCGTGCCGGTGATCGCGGGCTACCATCTCACGAAGACGGACCACCTGGCGTTGAGCGTGCAGATTTTCGCGCCCACGGGTTCGTACAGTACGAGCCGCCTTGCCAATGCGGGCGAGAACACGTGGACCTTCACGCCCACCATCGCGTATACGCATCTGATCCCTTCGGAAAATATCGAACTGACCGTCAACTATGGCATCGGCTTTTACACGCCGAATAGCCGCACGCATTACCACAACGCGCCTGTCAGCGTGCTCGATGTGCTTGCGCTCAAGCGTTTTCAGAGCGGCTGGGGCGTGGGCGTGGTGGGCGGCTATATCCAGCAGCTTGCCGACGACAGCGGCGGCATTGCGGAGCGCATCGGCGGCGCGCGCGGTCACACCTGGGGCCTGGGTCCGATGATCACCTGGTCGGGCAAGGTGTCGAAAACGCCGGTCTCCGCCGCGCTGCGCTGGGTCAACGAAGTCGAGGCGAGCCACCGGCCTCGGGGCAACTCGGTGCAGCTTTCGGTCAGCGCGACGTTCGAGTAACGCCGTTCACTCCGCCACGGAGGCGAGCAGCGCCACGGGCACGCCATGACAGTTCCCGGTCGCGACCACGGTCGCGCCTGAGTCGGCGTGCAGCTTCGCGCCTGTGTCGTAGGTAGAGAGATGCTTGTCCACCCGCACGACGTTGAGCGGCCACGAGGCGTGCGCGAGCCGCTCATGCGCAATCGAGCCGACCCATAGCGGCACGCCAGCCGCGCCATTCCCAACCGCGTAGCCGCTGGGCCAAAGGCGCAGCACGTCGCGCTCGTTGCGCGTTGCACCCGGGCGCATGAAAACAAGCGAGGAAAGCACGCCGTTGTTCAGCTTCGGCAGGACGGGCAACGCGGTGGCGGCCACATCAGGCGAGGCGAGCGAGAGCAGATTGTGTGCGGACAGATCCGTACCCTCCAGCCAGCCGTCGCGGCGCAACTGCTGGCGCAGCGATTCGCTGTCCGCGACCCATTGCAGCGTGAGGGGCTCCTTGCGGTCGCCGCCCATATCCGAGCGATAGCACGGCAACTGCTTCCACACCGTCTGCGTCCACTGTTGCCGCGTGACGTGTGCCACCGGCAGCGGCGCGAGGACGCCGGGCGGCGGCCTCATCATGCCGAGGCCGGACTGCACCCCGACACTCGCGAGCACGACCGCCAGCACGATTGCCGGCATCCACCGGCGGGTAGGCGGCGGCTCTGGATGCCGCAACATCGCAGTCAGCGCGACGATGGCCACCCACACGTAGGCCAGCGCGGCGCCGCCGATCGCGTCCGACACCCAGTAGCGGCCGAAGTACACGCCCGCTAGCGCGACCAGGATGACGACAAGCGTCGTCACCGTGACAACCAGCAGTCCTTCGAGCATGCCGACCCGCCGCGCCAGCAAAAAGGCGAGAAAGCCATACACGATCACGGTGGCCGCCACGTGGTTGCTCGGGAACACATAGGCGTCGTGCAGCAGCCCGTTGGGCGCCGCGCGCTGCATCGCGAATTGCAACGCAAAGATGAGCAGCTGCGAAAAGACGACGGCTGCGAGCCAGTAGCCGATGGTGCGCCAGCGCCGCTCCCACACCATCCACAGCGCGACTGTGACGATCAGCGCGGCAAGCGTGCCGGTGCTGCCGAGCGTCGCGAGGCCGGCGAGCACGGCGTCGCCCCACGGCGTGCGCACCGATTGCATGAAACGATAGACAGACTGGTCGACGTGGGTGATCGGGTCGCCGGTAATCACGTCTTCGAGAATGCCGAAAAAGAGTGCGCCGCATACCAGAACGATGAACGACGCGGCCAGAATGCTGGTTGCATCCGGCGCTGCGGGGTCGAGCATTCTTCGCGCAACGCGGCCAAGCGGCCCAGGGTGGCGGCAAGCCCAACTGCCGAGATGCCGGCCGGCCGCAACGGACCATGCGTGGGCGTGCGAGAGCAGCAAGGCCGCCGCGCGATAGCTGAGCCAGACGCTTACCAGGAACAACGCAAGAATCACGACGAGCCGGAACGACACGGCGCCCGCCAGCAGCACGGACGCGCCGAACACCACGCCCGGCAGGATATGCGCCGGGGCCCACAGCAGCGCGGACAGCACGTTCATGGCGTAAAAGCGTACGGGCGACATGCCGAGCATGCCGGCGACGACCGGCACGATCGCCCGCAGCGGTCCGACAAAGCGCGCGAGCACCACGCTCTTCGCGCCATGCTTGCCGAAAAAGCGGTAACCGGCTTCGAGTACTTCGGGATGACGGGAAAACGGCCACAGTTTGACGATGCGGCTCTTGTAGCGGCTGCCGAGCCAGAAACTGAGCCCGTCGCCGGCGATGGCGCCCGCTATCGCCCACGCGAGCACCCAGCCGAGGCTCAGCGAACCGGTGCCGGTGAGCGCACCCGCGAGGAACATCGCGGTACTGCCGGGAACGAAGGTGCCGATGACGGCGACCGACTCGAGAAAGGCCGCGAGGAACACGACCGTGAGCATCCACTCCGGATGACCGGCGAGCAGATGCAGGAGGTGGACGTAGGCTTGCTCCATTGTGCGCGATCAGCCGTTTTGGCGTAACGACCGATCATAACGCGCACGATGCGATTGGATGGTCCACGCCGGCGCATTTGTCGCGCGCCGACTCACGCGGGAGTCGGCGTCGAAGCTTCAGGAAGCCGTGAGCGTGTCGCCCGAGACGTGCACGCGTTGGCCGGGTTGCACGGGCGGCTGCGTCTGATAGTCGAAATTGCGGTAGCTGCCGTCCTGCATGCGCACCTGAACCTGGTAGGTGGTCTGCTTGCGCACGGCGTGCTCGATGCCGTTGCCTGCCAGTCCGCCGCCGACCGCGCCGGCAATCGTGGTCAGAATCTTGCCGCGTCCGCCGCCGATCTGGTTGCCGACCAGTCCGCCCGCGACGGCGCCGCCGAGTGCGCCCAGGCCGGTGGTCGGCTCCGGCGACTGCACGGTGTTGATGGCGACCACTTCGCCCGCATACGGATCGGCCGGAACCGGGCGCGCCGCGGTGGGTTCGTTGGCTGTCTGGTAGCCACCGTTGTTTGCATATCGTGGGGCCTGCGTGGCGCCAGTATGCGAGCGATGAACCGGCGGCTTCGCGGGCGCGATGTGCTGGGCCGGCTGTTGCGCGGTTTGCGCGACGGGCTGCTGCGCGGTCTGTTGAGCCGTTTGTTCAGCCGCTGGTTGAGCTGTTTGTTGAGCTGTTTGTTGAGCCGGCGACGGCTGCTGCGCGGCCAGCGCAACCGGCGAAGGCGCGGGTTCGGTGAGCGCATGCGACGTGGGCAGCAAGCCCGTCATCGCGGCGATTCCCGTCGCGCTGGCGAGGATGACGGCCACTGCTGCGCCGGCGATCAACGGATGGATACGGCTGCGGGGTGAAGTGCTGGGCGTGAGGTTCGTGTTCATTGCGGGCTCCGCGGGTAGATGCCTGCAATAACGCTTGCACGAAGCGTCCGGTGGACGCTGCCCGTGCGTGCTTTGTAAGCATTTGTACGATGTTGCACGATGGAACGCCGCTCGAGCGCCGACGTTGACAGAACCTGTTACGACCGTGAACGAAGCGCGCACCGGCTCGTCAGAGGGATTGAGCAGCGCGTTATCTGACGGAGTGGAGCAATGAGAATTGCAATTGGCGGTGTTGCATCAACTGTGATGATCGCGGCATGCCTAGGCGGCATGAGCACAATGGTTTGCGCGCAGGCGCCCGGCAGCCGCGCGGGCAATGGCGGCTTGAGCGCGACGCCACTTAATGGGAACGCGGCAGGCTCTGCAGGAGCAGGGGGCTCGACACTCAACCCGACGCCGGGGCTTGCTACGCCTGGCGGTGCAATCGGCGGTGGCCTCGGCAGTGGCACGCGCAACGGCGCGGGGCTTGGCACCGGCATCACCGTCAATCCTTCCCGGGGGCCCAACAACATGCGGGCGAACGGCACGAGCCTGAACCAGAACCCCGATCCGCGAGTGCCGAGCCTGAGCGGCAGGCCCGCGGCGCCACGCTAGAAAACACCTGCGGCGACGGCACATTGCCCGGCGCCCCGTGACGGCGGTTTAAGATAGACGCTCCCTTAACCGGTCGATTCGAACACAGGAAGCGCGTATGGCATACGGCGAGCACACATACAAGGTCTCGGTGCAGTGGACAGGCAACCGCGGCAGCGGCACTTCCGGCTATCGCGACTATGGCCGCGATCATGTGATCGCCTCGGGAAACAAACCGGCCATTCCTGGCTCGTCCGACGCCGCGTTTCTCGGCGACGCGCGCCGCTGGAACCCCGAAGACCTGCTCGTCGCGTCGGCTTCGGCGTGTCACAAGCTGTGGTACCTGCACCTGTGCTCGGACGCCGGCATTGTCGTGATGGATTACCGCGACGACGCCGAAGGGACGATGCTCGACAGTGCGCGAGAAGGCCGCTTCTCGCAGATCGTGTTGCGCCCGCGCGTCTTGATCCAGGCGGGCGGCGACGTCGAACTGGCGCGGCGGCTGCATCACGCGGCGCATGAAAAGTGCTACATCGCGAACTCGGTCAACTTTCCGATTCTGTGCGAGCCGGTGATCGAAACGCGGGAAGAGTGAACGTTTCGCTGCGGGTCTTGCAGCTGGGAGTCGTGCTGCCGGGAGTGTTGCTGCGGGGCGCTTTGCCGCCGGCAGCGCGGCCGCCAAGAACCTTGCCGCCGATAGGTTCGCCGTCGAAAATCTTCCCCGGAGCTCCTCACCTCTGACAGCTTGCCGCAGCGATCCTTGCTCCTGACAGCGCTTGCCGGCGCCGCTTCTGCCGCCACGCCGCCTCAAGCGGCGCGCTTGCCGCAGCGCACAGGCCAACGCTCAACGGTTGCCGTCGAGCAGCTCGCCCAGCAGTTCGTCGAACGCGGCCTGCGCGTCTTCCAGTTCCTGCAACGCAGCGTCGAAAGTCTGCAGAGCGAATTGCGAGGGCTTGCCGCTGCCGGCCGGCGGGAATTGCGACTGCAGCGACGCAAACGCCGTCTTCACTCGCAGTGTCGCGGTCACTACGCGTTCCATTGCGGCGGTTTCTTCCGCCCGTGCCTTGTCGTGGTCGAGGTTGTCCATGAAAACTCCGTGTTCGTCCGTGCGGCTCGCGCCGCGTGAAATGGCGTGACTATGCCATGGTCGGGCTCACAATAGCGGCAAGCCGCTATCGGCCTTTACCTCGCGCAACGATAGGGCGGATTCCACCGACGTCACGCCCGGCAGGCTGCGCATCTGGTCGCGCATGAACGTGCCGTAGTCGTCGAGGTCGCGCGCCACCACCTGCAGGATATAGTCCGCGCTGCCCGACACGTTGTGACACGCGATGATCCGCGGAATTGCCTGTACCTCGCGCTCGAAGCGGTTGGCGAGATCCTTGTCGTGCACGGCAAAGCGCACGAGGACGAACGCGACCACGCCCAGGCCGAGCGCCGAACGTGCGAGCACGGCCCGGTATTGGCCGATGTAGCCGTCGTGCTCGAGGCGCTTGAGACGCCGCGCGCAAGGCGTTTCGCTCAGGCCGACGAGGTCGGCGAGCTTCGCGTTCGACATGCGTCCGTCTTTTTGCAACGCGGCGAGAATCGCGCGGTCGGTCTTGTCGAGGTCGGTTGTCATGGTGAGCAACGGGCGGTTTTTATGATGGTGGAAAGCTTGCCAAATTCTGCCGATGTTAGCGCATTCCTCCAATCGGCGCGCCGCGGGCCTGGAAATTCGCCAACAAACCCTCCATGAGCGATAGCAAGATAGAGCCCTGAACAACAAGAGGCTCTTATGATTTCCGCTCACCTGCTTGCCGTCTATATCGCCGCGTTACTGGTGGTCTACGCCGTGCCGGGCCCCGACATGGCGCTCATTCTGCAAACGAGTATTGGGCGCGGCGTTCGCAGCGGCTTCGCGGCCGCGTGCGGGCTCGGCGTGGCGCGCGCCACGCACGTGACGCTGTCCGCCTGCGGTGCGGCCGCGCTGCTGCGCAATGCACCGTGGCTATACGACGTGGTGCGCTATGGCGGCGCGGTTTATCTCGCGTGGATCGGCATTCAGATCTTTCGCTCGCCGGTGTTCGCGCTGCCCGACACCGGCGCGGCGCGTGACGAGGCGGGCTCGCCGCAAGCGGCTCACGGCACCGGCATGACCCAGTTGCGGGCTGCGTTCGTCAAGGGCTTGCTGACGAATCTGCTGAACCCGAAGGCACTGCTGTTCTGCTCAGTTCTCCTGCCGCAGTTCGTGCGTCCGGAAGCCGGGCCGGTCGCGTGGCAAATGATCGAATTGGGTTCGGTGCTGCTCGCGGTCGGTATGTGCTTCGACGTGGCGTATGCCGTGGGCGCCGCCCGCATCGCTCAATGGATGCGCGCGCATCCGCTTGCTCAGACCCTGCAGCGCTGGACCTTTTCGGCGGCGTTGATCGGCTTCGCGCTGCGGCTTTCGCTCGATTGAAGCTGTGCCAGGTTTTAGTCGGCGCTGCAACGGGCGCTTTAATGGACGCTTCAACGGGCGCTTGAGCGGGCTTTTTAACGGGCCCTTTTACGAGCCTCACTGACGGGCGTTTTACCAGGCGCTAACGGCTATTAACGGCCGTTAACCGGCCATTAACGAGCTTCGCGCTTTTCACGAAAGCCAACCGGGCTACCGGTTCAGCTTGCGCTCGCGGCGGGAGCGGTCGTCGATTATCTTTCTGCGGTGCTTGTCTTTCATCTTCTTCCAGCTTTTGCATTCGTCGCGCGTGCGCAGGCAGCCAATGCAGTAGCCGGTTTCGCTGTCGAACTTGCAGATATCGATGCAGGGCGATGCGGTGCTCATGTCGGGCAAAGGTCGTGAATGGCGAAAAGGTGAGGCGACTTTCGCACGGCCCATGCTCGCGCGCCAAGTGATTGTGTTAATAAGACTGATAGGGCGCCGACCCGCGCATGCCTCTGCACGCGCGGCTTCCGGCTACGCGAACAACACACCGCCTGTCGTCGATGAAAACCTTGTTGCTTTACACGCTGACCGCCGTGGCTGAGATTCTTGGCTGCTATCTGCCCTGGCGCTGGCTCAAAGAGGGCGGCTCTGTCTGGCTGCTCGTGCCCGGCGCGCTCAGTCTCGCGCTGTTCGCCTGGCTACTCACGTTGCACGGCACCGCCGCGGGCCGCGTGTATGCGGCCTACGGCGGCGTCTATGTGGCGGTGGCGATAGCCTGGCTCTGGTGCGTCGACAAGGTGCGGCCCACGCTATGGGACGCAGCCGGCGTTGTGGTAACGCTGGCCGGCATGGCCATCATCGCGTTCCAGCCGCGCGTGTAAGACCTGCGCTTACTTCAGCCCGCCGAGATAGTCCAGCTTGCCGAGCTCCACGCCGTTATGGCGCAAGATGTCGTACGCCGTGGTCACGTGGAAAAAGAAGTTCGGCAGCACAAAACCGAGCAGATACGACTGGCCCGTAAAGTCGATTGGGCCGCTGCGCATTTTCAACGTGACGGTGCGCTCTTCCGATCCGTCGATCTGTTGCGGGCTGAATTCCTTCAGGTAGTCGATCGTCTTCTGGAGGCGCGCGTGCAGTTCGTCGAAAGTCTGTTCGACGTCCTCGTATTTGGGCGCTTCGACGCCCGCAAGACGCGCGGCGCAGCCCTTCGCGGTATCGCTCGCGATATAGATCTGGCGCACGAGCGGCAACATGTCCGGCGCGAGGCGCGCGTTCGTGAATACCGACGGCTCGATCTGCCTGGCTGCGGCGTGCGCCTGCGCCTTGCCGAGGATGGCCTGAAGATTGGTGAGGCCGCGAATCAGCACGGGCAGAGATGCTTGATACATCGAAATTGACATGGGGTTCCTCTGATTCTTCGATCGTGCGCGCCCACGCGCGCGAGGCAATATAACGGCTGAATGGCCGCTGCAGCATCATAACGGAGCGCAGTGCCGAGTGCATGGCAGAGCCGCCGCATTAGCCGTTCGGCCGACTGCCGCGCGCGCCGGAACTGTGTTCGAATGCATTGGTCCGAAGGTTTTGCGAAGTCCTGCATGCAGCACCTTGCAACCGCTGTCGTCCGGCGGCGAGTGGATGGGGCGCACATGCCGCTCCGTTGGCTTCTCGCAACCGGCGCCGTCATGCCACGAGGAGAATCGACACATGGCCACCAAGCAACCGCTGCCCGGAAGCGAGCGAACGGTAGAACAAGGCTCGAAACTGATTGGAGCCTGCGACCCAGCCGAAAAGCTCGAGGTTTTCGTCATGCTGCGCCGCCAGCAGCAGGCGCAATTCGACGCGCTGATGAGCCGCATCGAAGCCGGCGACCCCAACGTCAAGCCACTGTCGCGCGAGGTGCTGGCCAAAGACTATGGCGCGGCGCCTGAGGACCTCGCCAAAGTCAAGGCGTTTGCCGCCGCACATGGCCTCACGGTGGAGCGCGAAGACGCCGCCGCGCGCTCGGTGCTGCTCTCGGGCACGGTTGCGCAATTCCAGAGCGCGTTCGAAGTCAAGCTGGAAAAATATCAGCACCATACGGCCGGTGAGTTTCGCGGGCGCACGGGCGCGGTTCATGTGCCGGACGATCTGCAAGACGTGGTGGAAGCGGTGCTCGGGCTCGACAACCGCCCGCAGGCGCGACCGCACTTTCGCATCCGTCCGCCGTTCCGTCCCGCGCGAACCCACCAGGCCTCGTTCACGCCACTGGAACTCGCGTCGCTCTACAACTTCCCGCAAGGCGACGGCAAGGGCCAGTGCGTCGGCATCATCGAACTAGGCGGCGGCTACGATCCGGCGGATCTCAAATCGTATTTCGCGAGCCTCGGCGTGCCTTTGCCCACTGTGAAAGCGGTCAGCGTCGATCAGGCCCGCAACGAACCCACCGGCGACCCGAACGGCCCGGATGGCGAGGTGACGCTCGACATCGAGATTGTCGGCGCGATTGCGCCGGGCGCGACGATTGCGGTGTATTTCGCGCCGAACAGCGACGCCGGCTTTATCAACGCCGTGAGCCGTGCCGTGCACGATACGGTCAACAAGCCGTCGGTCATTTCGATCAGCTGGGGCGGGCCCGAGTCGATCTGGACGAGCCAGTCGCTGAAGGCGTTCAATAGCGTGCTGCAAACCGCTGCGGCGCTCGGCGTGACGGTTTGTGCGGCGTCGGGCGACAGCGGCTCGAGCGACGGCGCCGGTAGCGCAGACCAGGTCGATTTTCCGGCGGCAAGTCCGTATGTGCTCGCATGTGGCGGCACGAGCCTGAGCGCGTCGGGCACTGCGATCACGCACGAGGTTGCCTGGAACGACGGCCCGCAAGGCGGCGCGGGCGGCGGCGGAGTAAGCCGCGCATTCGCGCTGCCCGCCTGGCAGGAAGGACTTTCGGTCGCGTTGACGGCGGGCGGTAAAAAGCCTCTGGCGCGCCGCGGCGTGCCCGACGTGGCCGGCGACGCGTCGCCGCTCACTGGCTACACCGTACTGGTCGCCGGCACGCAAACGGTGGTGGGCGGCACAAGCGCGGTGGCGCCGCTGTGGGCCGGGCTGATCGCTCGCATCAATGCGGCGCAAGGTGCGCCGGCGGGCTTCGTGAATCCGAAGCTGTACAAGGCGGCGGGCGTTTGCAACGACATCACGCAGGGCAACAACGGCAGCTTCGCGGCGTCCGGTGGGTGGGATGCCTGCACGGGACTCGGCAGTCCCAATGGTCAGAAAGTGGCTGCCGCACTATAGTCGGCAGGCTGGTCGACAAGTCGGCCAACTTGCCCGGCACGTAAGCGAAGCACCGGCACAAGACGTGAACGTACCCATGGAGCGATCATGACAAGCACAGAGCCAGCGTCCGTTAGTCCGCAGTCGCCGCACGATTCAGAAGTCTCCGCCAAAGCCGCAGCGCGCGGCGGCAAGCACAAGGCGGGCGATCAACCCTTCTTCGATCCGGTCGCCTATGGCAACGGCCCTGACGACTCGGTCACCGCGACGGACGAGAACGCCGCGATCACGCATCACTCGGTCACCATAGGCGGCAAGAAGATCAATTACACCGCGACGGTGGGGCATCTCGTGATTGTCGACCCGAGCAGCTCGGAACCCGCCGCGCGCATGTTCTACGTTGCGTTCACGCAGGACAACCAGAAGGAGGAAACCCGGCCTCTAACGTTCTTCTACAACGGCGGGCCGGGTTCTTCGGCGGTGTTCGTGCTGCTCGGTTCGTTCGGGCCGCGCCGCATCAAGACGTCGATGCCGAGCTTCACGCCGCCCGCGCCCTACACGATCGAAGACAACCCCGACAGCCTGCTCGACAAAAGCGATCTGATTTTCATCAACCCGGTTGGTACCGGCTATTCGGCGGCCATATCGCCTAAGAAGAACCGCGATTTCTGGGGTGTCGACCAGGACGCCGATTCAATTGCACAGTTCATCAAGCGCTTTCTCACCAAGAACAACCGCTGGAATTCCCCCAAGTACCTGTTCGGCGAGTCGTACGGCACGGCGCGCAGCTGCGTGCTTGCCTACCGGCTGCACGAAGGCGGGGTGGATCTGAACGGTATCACGCTGCAATCGTCCATTCTCGATTATGCGCAGGCCGGCAATCCTGTCGGCGTGCTGCCCACGGCCGCCGCCGACGCGTGGTATCACAAGAAGCTCGGCATCGCGCCGCGGCCGACCGATCTCGGCGCGTTCGCGGAGGAAGTCGCTCAGTTCGCGCGCACGGATTACCTCGCGGCACTGCGCAAATTTCCCACCACGGACTCCGCGACGGTGGAGAAGCTCGCCGAATACACCGGCATCGACAAGACTACCTTGCTCGCATGGAGCCTCGACATCGCGTCATACGACAGCCGTGGCAATTCGCTCTTTCTGACCACGCTGCTCAAGCCCCAGGGGCTGGTGCTCGGCGCGTACGACGGCCGCGTCACCGCTATCGGAACCGGCATTGCCGGCAAGATCGACCCGAATTCTGGCGGCAACGACCCGACCATGACGGCGGTGTCGGGCGTCTACACGACCATGTGGAACGTCTATCTGAACGAGCAGTTGAAATACACGTCAAATTCGGCTTTCACCGACCTGAACGATCAGGCGTTCCAGTTCTGGGACTTTAGCCACATCGATCCGACCGGCGCGCAAAAGGGCGTAGACGACAAGGGCAATGTGATCCTTTACACGGCTGGCGACCTGGCTGCGGTCATGGCGCTGAACCCGGACCTGAAGGTACTGTCGGCCAACGGCTTTTACGATTTCGTCACGCCGTTCTATCAGACGGTGCTCGACCTGCAGCAAATGCCGCTGCTCAGTCAACAGGTCCGGCAGAACCTGTCGGCGCGCTTCTATCCGTCGGGCCACATGATTTATCTCGACGGCGGCTCGCGCACGGCGTTAAAGGCCGACCTCGCGCAAATGTACGATGCGACGGTAGCCAACACCGAGGCGCTCAGCCGCATCCGCGCGCTCCAGGCGCGGGCCGTGCAATAGGCGAGGCGGCGCGGTTTTCGTTGCGGCATTTCGCCGCCGCGGACCGCGCCGAACGGCCCGAAAGCTGTGCCAGATAGCGTGTAGTGGCGTCCGCGCACGCTCCGATCTCGCCAGCTTTTTTACTTATGCAGATCGAATGTGTTTTAATTGGTTTGCGAATTGAACTCTTGCGCGCCTCAGCCGGCGCGCCGACGGATGAAGGCAGGCATTGCAGAGAGGCGTCGCAGCGGCTGTTGCGGCGACCCTAGCGGGACCATCTTTTCACCGCATTTACGTGCATCGGCGCCGCTGCGCGTGCGGCACGCGCGTATCACGCTGATGCTCGGTATGACCGCGCTCATCGCATTGCGAGCGGCAGTCGCGCATGCTCAGGACGCGGGCATGCTGGATCAGCGCGTCACCCAGCAATCGATCGGCGAGACGATCTGCCGGCCGGGCTACGCGAGCGCGGTTGCGCCGCCATTCGATGAACTGATGGCGCGCAAGGACCGCATGCTCGCCGAGCATGGCATCGACCCGGACGACGCTGCGGACTTCGCGCTGGACCGGCGCGTGCCGGTGGTGCTCGGCGGTTCGCCGGATGCGCCGTCCAACCTCGGCCTTCTGCCGTGGGCGGGGCGCCAGGGCGAGCGGCGCAAGGCGCGCGCGGCGGTCATGCTCAAGCGCTGCGTGTGCGAAGGCAAGCTGAGTCTCGCGGAAGCGCAAGCGGCGATCGTCGGCGACTGGTCGGTGGTGTATTCGGGCTTCAGCCAGGAGTCTTGCAATATCAGCCGGCTCGACGTGGCCGCCGGTGTCGACGGCGGGCGCCGAGCGGGACCAGGTTCGTCGCCGTAAGGTTGCTGAGTTGCTTTCACCGTTTGGTGCGGAGCAGTTGCAGCGGTGAGTGAAGCGCAGAATTCGCCGCCGCGGCTTGGTTATGGCCTCGGCTATTGTTACGGTTGGGTTGGGGCGACTGCGACTGCAACGCGCGCTGCGACGGTTACTGCGACCGCCACTGTGACCGCAACGGCAGTGGCAGCGGCAACGGCCACTGCAACTGCAAAGGCCACCGGACCGAACGATTGACTCCGTCCAACGCGCTGCTGTTACTCAAAGTCCGGCAGGCGTGCTTTTCATTCTTGCGTTCAGCTCGCAGACTCAACTCATTCCCGGAGAATCACATGACCTTTTCACGTCTTGCCGCAGCGACACTGGCTGCGCTCACCCTCGCCTGTGCCGCCGGCAGCTCTCCCGCATTCGCCGCCGGGTCGAGCGGTTGCGGCAAAGCCGACGCGCTGCAGATTCGCGGCGACGTGCCTGCCGCCATCTCGTTCGATGTTTATCGTCAACTGCGTCCGCTCAATGCGCAGCGCATCGCGCTGTTTCAGTCGGCCGGTGAAGTAAAGCATCTGCCTGACGGCCTCGCTGTGTGCGAAGTGGCAGACGACGGTGTGGACGACCCCTCCGCGGTTCTCGTCGAATTGCCGCACGGCAAGAACGCGTGGTGGGTGAGCGCGGCAAACGTGCAGGGCGTGGACGCTGACTGACATTGACTGGTTGCGCTCAGTTTTCCCCGCACCGATCGACGACGCCCTGATGGCCAGCGTACGCGGCGCGGCCCGCTTCTTGCGTCGGGCGTCTGCGTGACAAAAGTTGCAAGCGCTGAGCAGTGTCAAGAAGGCGGCGCAGTTGCCGGACGAAAATGGGCTGTTCAGGTAGAGTGCATTAACCGCGGTGATGAATGCACGTCGCTGTCCCGACGCCGCATCGCACTGCATGGGCGAGCGCCAGTGGCCACGCTGGAACAGGTGCCTCGCGAACCTGGCGGATTACCGGAGATTCGAATGATTGCCTTCTACCTGTCGTTGGCCGCGCTGGGCGCGGCGGGCGCCGCACTCATCCGCGAACTGGCTGCCGCACAGGCCAGACAACGCGCGGCATTGCGCCCGGTGCGCGTGCGCGCCGACAGGCGCGGCAGCCGCGAGAGGTAGGCAGCATGAACCTGATCGTGCGCAACATCGCGCCGTCGTGCAGCGAGCAGGAAGTGCGGGAATTCCTCGAGCGCGAGCTCGGTCATTACGCACGCCATGTCGAAGTGATCGACGCCGGCACGCCGGGCGCGTACGCCACCGTCGAACTCGACGCGCAGGTGCCGTATGTCGGCGAAGTCATCGCGCGGCAGATTCACGGCAAGCATCTTGGCGGTGTGGCGCTGGAGGCGAGCGCCGATCTGTTCACCGACGAACCACCGCCCGCTCAGTGAGCGTCAGGGTAGGGCAGCGCGTAACCGACGCGGCTTGCTCGCGGCCCCGGTGCGGCTGTCGTGAGGTCTCTGTGCGGCCTCTGTGCGGCCTCCGCGCGGCCTTCGGCTGCCGGCCCGGCGCAATGCGCGCCGGCCTCATTGTCCGCTCTCAGGCGCGGGCCAGTCGAACGGCGTGTAAGGCAGCGCCCGCTTGTGCCGCGTGACGGTGTAAAAACGCAAGATGATGTTGCGCGCCTCGTCGGTCACCGGTTTGCCTTCCAGGAAGTCGTCGATGGTCTCGTAGGGAACGCCGTACGCGTCTTCGTCCGGCCGTTGCGGGCGCAACGCTTCGAGGTCCGCGGTCGGCACCTTGTAGGCAAGCGCGTCCGAGGCCCCGAGCGCCTTCGCGACCGCGCGCACGCGGCGCTTGTTGAGTCCCGCGAGCGGCAGCACGTCGGCGCCGCCGTCGCCGAACTTCGTAAAAAATCCCATTAGCGATTCCGCCGCGTGGTCTGTGCCGATCACCACGCCCATGCGCGTGCTGGCCACCGCGTACTGCGCGATCATTCTTTGCCGCGCCTTGATGTTTCCGTGGACGAAGTCTTCCTGCGCTTCGTCCGAGAACGGCAGGCCGCTTTGATGGAGCGACGCGAGCATCGCGTCGGCGGCGGGTTTGATGTCGATGGTCAACGTCTCGTCTGCGCGAATGAAGGCGAGCGCCTGCTGCGCGTCGGTCTCGTCTTTCTGCTCGCCGTGCGGCAGACGGATCGCGACAAAACGCGCGTCGTAGCCGTCGGCGCGCAAGCGCTCCACGGCCAGTTGCGCGAGGCGCCCGGCGGTCGTCGAATCCACCCCGCCGCTAATACCCAGCACATAGGTCTTCAGGCCGTTGCTGCGCAGATAATCCGCCAGAAAAGTGACTCGACGCTCGATCTCCTCGTTGGCGTCGAAGCGGGCGGTCAAATGCATCTCCGCGGCGATGTCCGTCTGGACAGCGGCTGGATCGGTGTGCTTCATGGTTGTGCTCCTTGCTCGTGAACGCGATATCTGACCGGCGACAGCACTCGCCTGCGAGCACGTAGCGGACCCGCCGAAGCGCCATCGACAGAACTCGATGTGCTGCGTAACATCTCGGGTTCCGAGCGCCGCATCCACCTGCGAGCAGCAAATAATAAACACATATCAGTGCGAACCCGCGATGAACTACTCCAAGCGGCCTCGCCCGCCTGAACTGGAGCGCGCAGCTCTTACACGAGTCGCTGCGCGCGTGACCCCCAGGGTGCGGCGCGCATTCCGTTTGTTGCGCCGACTGCCATCGATCAGCGACGCGCTGTTCCGGCCATCAGCCGACGCGAAGCCCGCACGCCGCACTGCGCGCGCGACGCCTTCGGCGCTCGCGAGCTTTGCTTTGGCCGGTGCGCTCGCGGCACAGGCTTGTGCGGGCCTCGCGGCCACGCCGTCAGAGACAAGCGGCCGGGCCGCCGCTGCCGGCGTTGCGTCTTCGGCCAGTGCGCGGTCAGTCGTTGCGCCGTCGGCTGTGATGTCCGGGTCCGCTGCGTCGGCCTCTGGCGGCTCAGCAGTTGCCGCGGGGTGGCCAGCGCCGTCAGCGGAGTTATCAGTCGCTGCGCCGTCGGCCGTCGGGTCGTCCGTAGCCGCACCCGACGCGGCCGGCGTGGTGGATCCGCGCCGCGCGCTGGCGTTGCGCGACCTGTTCGCCCGCCAGGTCACGCGCCGGCTCAACGTGCCGGCCGCCGAGCAGCGCGCGTATGCGGGGCGTCTGCAGGCGGCGTTGCGCGAGCACGGGCTCGGCGAACTGTCGGGTGAATACGTGGTGATGGTCGACCGCAACGCGAACGCGCAGGCGCTCTTCATCTATTTCCGCGCGACGCCCGCCGACGCCTGGCAGATGATCGGTGCGTCGCCGGTGTCCACGGGCCGGCCAGGCGAGTTCGACCATTTCGTGACGCCGCTCGGCGTGTTCGAACATACGCCGTCCAACATGGACTTCCGCTCCGAGGGGACGGAGAACCAGAACCATATTCGCGGCTATGGCAAGCGCGACATGCGCATCTTCGATCTCGGCTGGGCGCAGGCCGAACGCGGCTGGGGCAAGGGGGGCATCTCGCAGATGCGCTTCCAGATGCACGCCACCGATCCCGACCGGCTGGAGCCGCTGCTCGGCGTGCGTCATTCGAAGGGCTGCGTGCGCATTCCCGCGTCGCTCAATACGTTCCTCGATCACTATGGGATTCTCGATGCGGAATATGCGGCGCTCGTCGAGTCCGGCAAGTCGTTATGGGTGTTGAAGAGCGACCGTCAGATGCTGCCGTGGGCGGGCCGCTATATCGTCGTCGTAGATTCGGAGCGCAAGGTGCGTCCCCCGTGGTCGCCGGCACCCGGCGCGAAGGCACACGCGAGAGTGCCGGCCGGCACGGATACGGCGGACTGATTTGCTGCGGGGTTGTGCCGCCGGATGGCGTGGGCGCCGCGCACCGCGCGAATATGCGGATGCGCCAATGCGCCAACGTGCAGATGCGCCAATGCGTCCGTGGGCCCATAGGCCAATGGCCCGATGCGCCAACGTGCCAACGTGCCAACGTGCCAACGTGCCAATGCCCCAATGCCCCAATGCACCAACGCCCCAATGCGCCAATGCCCCAATGCCCCAATGCCCCAATGCCC
>Ga0209796_10000153_pt1 | contig 76906 bp, 80 predicted proteins | sample AgamicOrSfrz_FD_187167 | JGI IMG/M metagenome (GOLD analysis project Ga0209796, IMG submission 187167) | Agave microbial communities from Guanajuato, Mexico - Or.Sf.rz (SPAdes) (version 2) | ecosystem: Host-associated > Plants > Phyllosphere > Phylloplane/Leaf | place: Guanajuato, Mexico...
GCATCGGCCTCTCGCATTGCGCAGATGCCGGGCAGTCGCTTGCCGAACTGCTGGCCGCTGCCGATGAGGCGCTTTACCGCGTCAAGTCGCTCGGTGGAAACCGGCTTGAAGGCGTGCGCAAGGCCGCGAGCCTGCGGGTGGTGAGATAGCGCGCGGCATGTTGCTTTGGGCGGCATCGCCCAAGCGGAGGCCGCCGGGCCCGCGCGCGTCAAGCCGGACATTGCGCCGTAGCGCGCGCTTTAGTGCGGCGCAACAGTGGCGACTTTAGAAGCCGCTGGGGCTGCGCCGATGGCTAGGCCCATGCCGATGCCGATGCCGATACCGATGCCGCGGCCTCACCGTCAGTTGGCCGTCTTTTGGCTGCGCAGCCATTCTTCCAGACCGATACGCCCGAGGCGCGCCTCGCCGAGCGGCACCAGCGAGTGTTCGTCGACCCGTCCGCCGAAGTAGCGCGCCTCGGGATCGCGCACGACTTCGCGTGGATCGCCAATCGACTTCAGATAGCGGGCGATGATTTCGTCGAACGGCGCGCGCTGCGGCCCCGCGATTTCGACGATGCCGTTGCGCGGTGCAGCGAGCGCCACGTCCGCGACGATGGCCGCGACGTCGTCCGCTGCAATCGGCTGGAAGAGGCCCGGCGAAAGCCGCACCGTGTTGCCCTGCGCGCTCGACGCTGCAATGCCGCCGAGAAATTCCATGAACTGCGTCGAGCGGATGATGGTGTACGGAACGCCCGAGGCCTCGATGAGTTTCTCCTGCGCGACCTTGGCGCGGAAGTAGCCGTTCTCGGGCGTGCGGTCCGTGCCCACGATGGAAAGCGCGACGTGATGCTGCACGCCGGCCGCGGCCTCCGCTGCATGCAGGTTGCGCCCGGAAGTTTCGAAGAAGTCGAGCACCGCCTTGTCTTCGAACGAGGGCGAATTGGCGAGGTCGATCACCACCTGCGCGCCGTTCAGCGCCTCTTTCAGCCCTTCGCCGGTGAGCGTGTTGATGCCGTTGCGCGGCGACGCGGCGAACGCCTCGTGACCGGCATTGCGCAGAATGGGCAAGGTCTTCGAGCCGATCAGGCCCGTGCCGCCGATAATAACGATCTTCATGATCCAGTCCCTCTGTCGTTGGCGGCAGGTGCCGCGTGAAGTCAATGCTATGCGCACGCGCCGTGCGGCGGTAGGCACTTGCGCGGGCTCACGGTGTTGCGCGCACGGCACCAATCGTGCGCAACACGTGCCGCGCGCGGGCGCCTGAGCGTCGCGCTTTTCATCCGACCACCGCCAGCTCCGGCGCCGCCGCGATCGTGCTCGTGCATTGCAGGTCGATGGCGCGCGTCTGCTCGGTCATGTAGTCGACGAATACGCGGATGCGGGCCGGCAGGTGCTTGCGGCTCAGGTAACAGATGTAGTGGCCGCCGTCGTCCGGCGCATGGTGGGCAAGACAGCTCACGAGGCGCCGCTCGCGAAGCAGGGCGCACACCTGGTAGGCCGGCAACTGCGCGATGCCCACCCCGTCGAGCACGGCCTGCAGAATCAGATCGGCGTCGTTGAAGGTGTGCTGCGCGGTGGGCTGATGCCGCAGAAGGTGCCCGCCGACCTTGAACTCCCAGTCCTTGACGCGTCCCGAGGCCGTGCAGAAGTTGATGCAGCGATGCCCGGCCAGGTCTTCCACGCACCGCGGCAAGCCGTGCACCCGTGCATAAGCCGGCGACGCGCAGACCACCATCTGCATCGCAATCAGCTGACGCGCGACGATGCCGCTGTCTTCCATGCGTCCGTCGCGAAACGATACGTCCACGCGGTCGGTCGTGAAGTCGGCAGGGCGTTCGTTGAGCAGCAATTCAAGCGTGATGTCGGGAAAGCGCGCCTGAAAACCGCGCAGCAGCGGCGCGACGATCCTGCGTCCGAAACCCGGCGTCGACGCAATCCGCAGATGACCGCGCGGTGGCCCGCTGCGTAGCTCACGCATGCCGTCGAGCGCCTCCACGATGCGCTCGACGCCAGGCAGGCAGCGCTCGTAGAAGAGTTCGCCCTCGCGGGTGAGCGACGTTTTGCGCGTAGTGCGCAGAAAAAGCCGCACCTCGAGTTGCGTTTCGAGTTTCTGCACGTTGCGGCTCACCGACGAACGGCCGATGCCGAGCCGCTCGCCCGCGCGCGCAAAGCTGCCCTCGTTGGCCACGGCGAGGAACGAGACGACGCCGGCATAGGTGGTCGCGAAACTGCTCGCGAACGGGTCGTGGCTGCTGCTAATGGACGGGAGTGATCGATAATCTGACATGCAGGCGCGAGTCGAGAGTCCAAAACCGGCTAGACGTATCAGTCGTGCGGTTTGTGACATACCACCTCGCGCCGCGCCGGGCGCCCCGCCTCAATCGCTCGCAAACGCGGCTGCAATGCGCTCGAGCTTGTCGGGATTGCGCTGCACCAGAAGGCGCACGATACGCTCGCTATCCGTTTCCAGCGAGAGCGCCGCTTCGAGCCTGCCCTGAATGAAGCGCAACAGCGCCCACTCGCCGTTGAGCACCACGAGCCTGACGCTGACTGCGCTGCCGTAACGGCGCGATCCCGCATAGAAGAGCTGCGCGATACGCCGGCCGCCATGCAACGGCTTGCCCAGGCTCTGCACTTTGCCGCCGCCGTCGCCGATCAGCAGGGCGTCTTCCGCGAGCAGCGCGTTGATGGCCGGAAAGTCGCCGCGCTCAACAGCATGCGCGAACATCCGCAGCAGCCGATGGTGTGTCTCGCGCGGCACGACCTGGCGGGCCCGTTCCTCGCGCAATTGCGCTTTCGCGCGGCTCACCAGCTGGCGGCAGGCCGCCTCGGTTTTGCCGATCGCCGCTGCCACCTCGTCGTAATCCGCATCGAATACTTCGCGCAACAGGAAGGCGGCGCGCGCTTCGGGCGTCAGGCGCTCCAGCAGCATCAGGAACGCGACGGACACATCGTCGTTGCGCTCGACAGCTTCTTCCGGCGTCGCGGGCGAGCCGCTCAATTGTGGTTCGGGCAGCCAGGCGCCCGTGTAGTGTTCGCGCTGCGTTCTGGCAGCGCGCAGGCGGTCGATCGATACGCGCGTGGTCACCGCGACGAGCCACGCCTCCGCGTTGTCGATCTGTTCGCGGGACGCCGCGTGCCAGCGCAGCCAGACGTCCTGCACGATGTCTTCCGCTTCGGCCACCGAGCCGAGCATGCGATAAGCGATTTTCTGCAAACGCGGGCGCAAACCGTTGAAGGCGCGGGCGTCGTCATCCATGGAGCAGCTTCCCGTTGCGTTGAGACGGGCCCCGCGCGTGAGCGAGGCCGACACGCGCATATTGCCATGGACTGCAGGCCTCCTTGCCAAGGCCCTTCGCTCGGATTTGCCGACGGCGGCTCACCTGGCCGCCGCCGGCAGCGTGCAAACGTGCGGATCGCCGCCTTGCGCACGCTGTCAGGCAAGCGCGACCACGGCGATCTCGACCAGCAGTTCGGGCGCGGCGAGCCGGGCTTGTACTGTCGCGCGCGTGGGCGCGCAGCCTTGCGGAACCCACGCGTCCCACACCTCGTTCATGCCGGCAAAGTCGCGTGAGATGTCCGCGAGCCAGACCTGCGCGGACACGAGCCGCGTCTTGTCGATGCCGGCCTTCTCGAGAAAGCCGTCGATTTTCTCCAGTACTTTGGCGGTCTGGACCTTCACGTCCGGCGCGTGATCGGCCGAAGTCTGGCCGCCGACGAAGACAAGGCCGGCTGCCTTGACGACGCGGCTCATACGTTGGTTGGTTTCTATACGAACGATATCGGTCATGAGAATCTCCTGGTTGAGGTCGAACGAAGCTGCCGCCCGCGTTGCGAAGCACGCGGCGGGGCAGGAAAGGTCAGCAATAAAGGTGCAGCGGTTCAATGCGCGACGAAATGCGCGACGAGATGCGCCGCGCGCGCGTCGCCAGAAGCCGGATCGCTCGCGAAGCGGTCGATTGCAAACGCGTCGAGCGAAACTGTCGGTGTGCCGTCGAGCATCAGTTCGGACACCAGCTTTCCGCAGCCTGGGCCGAGCTGAAAGCCGCTGCCGCAATAGCCAAACGAGTAATACAGGTTCGACGCCTTGCGGCTCGCGGAAATGACCGGGAGTTCGTCTGCGGTGAAGGCTTCGACGCCCGCCCATGCGCGGTTCACGCCAAGATGGCGCAGATGCGGAAAGAGGTCGGTCACGGTTCGCGCGCTGCGCACGAGCCGCACGAAATCTACTTCGCCGTGACGGTTGGCGAGGTCCGCGATGCCGATCAGCTTTCCGCCGATCACCACGGTGCCGTTGTCGAACTGCTTGAACGACAGCGGCCTGCCGGTTGCCCCGAGCGTCGCACGGCAGAAGGGCGCGACGCGATGCGTGACCATCAGCATCAGACCTTCGGCATGCACCGGCACCGGCTCGCCGACCTGCTTCGCGAGTTCGCCGGACCATGCGCCCGCGGTCACCAGCAGTTTCTGCGCACTGAACGTGCCGCGCGGCGTGTGCGCGAGCCAGCGGGAGCCGCGCTGCTCGATGCGGCGCACGCCGGTGCCTTCCAGAAAGCACGCGCCGAGCCGTGCGGCGGCGCGGCGGAACGCCGTCGTGGTCCGGTAGGGCAGCGCATAGCCGTCGCGCTCGACCCAGATGCCGCCCGTGACGTGACGCGCGAGCGCGGGTTCGAGTTCGAGCACGGTTTCGCGGTCGATCACCGTCTCATGCGTGAAGCCATGCGATTGCAGCAACGCGACGCGCTCGCGACAGGCGGCGAGTTCGTCGTCGGTTTCGGCAATCTTCAGTTGACCGGACGCGACAAATCCGCCGTCTTCGCCGAGCAGATCCGTCATGCCGTGCCAGATTTCGCGTGACATCAGTGCAAGCGGAATCTCCGGCAGCGGGCGGCCCAGCGTGCGCACGCCGCCCGCGTTCACGCCCGACGAATGACGCGCCACGTAGTCGGCTTCCAGCACGATCACCTTCGCGCCGCGCCGTGCCAGATGAAACGCGCTGCTGGTGCCGTGCAGCCCGCCGCCCACTACGACGACATCGGCTTCCTGAAGGACGGTTGCGTCATTCACCGGCGAGTTCTCCGAGCGTGAGCGGCTTGATCGGCGGACGGATGCGGTAGTAGCCGACCTCGGCGGGCGACACGCGGCGCGCGTCGGCGATCACTTCTGTCACCGTCAGGCCGCACATGCGGCCCTGGCACGGTCCCATGCCGCAGCGTCCGAACGACTTGGCCTGATTGGGCCCGACACAGCCGAGTTCGACGAACTTGCGCAACTCGCCGGCGGTGACTTCCTCGCACCGGCACACAATGGTTTCGTCGCGCGGAATGCGGTTGATGTCGCGCGGACGATAGAGGCTGTCGAGAAACGGCCGGATACGCATCACGCCGGCCAGCGCGTGGCGGTGCGCGGCGGCTTCGGCGTCGCGCGTCGCGCTGCTGAGTGCGCCAAGCTGCGCGGCCACCGCGAGTCCTGCAAGCTCGCCCTGCAAGGCAGCCGCCTGCGAACCGCCAATGCCAGCGCCGTCGCCCGCGACGAAAATGCCGGGCACGTCCAGTTCGCCCCACGCATCGAGCTGCGGCGTAAAGCACAACTGCGCGTCGTCCCAGCGATGCGACGCGCGCAGCGCCTGAGTGAATTGCGTATTCGGCACGACGCCCTGGTGCAGCAGGATCACGTCCGCTTCGATACGATGCGCGACACCTTTCGTCGTGAAGTGAAGCGCGGCGGCGCGCTCCACCTGATCGTGGCCGATGCGCGCCTCGACCCGCAGGTCGTCGGCCGCTTCGAAAATCGGCACGCCTGCATCGCGCAGCGTGCGGATGAGTTGCAGGCCCTTGCTGAGAAAGGGCCACGCGCGCAACGCCGAAAGCATATGCCGCTTGGCGCGCCAGCGGTCTTCGTGGCGCGTGGTGTCGACGAGGGCGCGAATCGGCACGCCGGCGCGCACGTACTGCCAGCCGAGCAGATAGAGCAGCGGTCCGCAGCCCGCCAGCACGGGCGGCGCGGCGGGCACCTCGCCGGCGCTCTTCAGCAGTATTTGCGCGGCGCCTGCCGTCAGCACGCCCGGCAGCGTCCAGCCGGGAATCGGAAACGGCCGCTCCAGCGCGCCGCTTGCAAGAATCACGCGCTGCGCGTCGAAGCTGCCGATCTTGCCGTCGCGCAGATAATTGACGCCGCGCTCGCGCGTGACCTGCCACACCGTGGCGTGGGTCAGATGGCGTGCGCCGGACGCAGCGAAGGCGTCGGCAATAGCGGCCCCGGCCGCGTAGTCCGGCCCGAGAATTTGCTTGCGGCGGGTATCGGCTCGACCGATCGCGCGATAGATCTGGCCGCCCACAGTGTCCTGTTCGTCGATCAATACGGTCGCAAGTCCCGCGCGCGCGGCGCGGGTCGCCGCACTCATGCCAGCGGGTCCGGCGCCGACCACGACTACGTCGACCGCCTCGGTTGCGAAATCAGCGGCCATGAGCGTTCTCCAGCGGTGCATTGGCAAGGCTCTCGGGCGGCAGATCGCGCGCGCCCTCCTGCGAGCGGATCCGCATGCCGGCTTTCACCTCGACCATGCAGGCCTGACGGCTCGGCACGCCGTCAATCTCGACGAGGCATTCGAAGCATGCACCCATCATGCAGAACGGCCCGCGCGGCGCGCCCGAGACCGGCGTCGCCCGAAAGCGCGCCACGCCCGAGGCGAGCAGCGCGGCCGCGACCGAGCGTCCGCTGGGAACGGTCAACGGCTCGTTATTGAACCAGATGCCGATGCTGGTTGCGGCTGCGTCGTCGCCCGGCAGCGGCTTGAACAGCGTGGGTGCCGGCGTTTGAGTGCGCGCCGGCTTGGGCGCTTGAGTCGATCGTGTCGTCATGTCGGATTCAATGAGCAGGAGTCAGTTGCGCTGCGTGCTCGAAGCGTCGCGCGGAAAAGGTGGGCAATTCGTCGGGCAACGGCGCGCCCATGATCCACGGTGACACCCGCAGCGCGTGCGCGGCGGCGAGCGTCACGCCGCTATGGCAGGTGACCACGAACGCGCCGGGGTGCGCCTCGGACTGGTCGTAGATAGGAAAACCGTCGGGGCTGTAGACGCGCAGCGCCGCCCACATGCGCACCAGCCGCACATGCCTGAGCTGCGGGAAAGCGCGCACGCCGCGCCGGGCGATGTCGGCAAGCACCGGCGTGGTCGTGAAATCGTCGAAGCCGACTTCTTCCATCGAATCGCCGAACTGCACGCTGCCCTCATCGGTCTGGCGCACGTTGAGCGTCGGGTAGTGCAGAAACGGCGCGACGCGCTCGCTTACCAGCACTTGCCCGCGATTGGGCGCAACCGGCGCCTTCAGCCCGACGAACGGCGCAAGCGTGCGATTGCCGAGTCCCGCGGCGAGCACCACCTTCGCGGCGCGATAGCTTCCCCGTTTGCCGTGCACGACCAAGCCGTGCCCTTGCGGCTCGATGCGCTGCGCGCGTTCAGCGGAAACCAGCCGCACGCCGCGCGCCTGCATCGCGGTGTGCAGCGCGCGCAGCAATTTGAGCGGATTCACGTGGCCGTCCATCGGCGAGTAGCTCGCGCCGATCACCGCGCTGCCTATTTGTGGAATGCGCGCGCGGACGTCGGCGGCATCGAGCATCTGGTAGGGATAGTCGCCGAGCTCGGCGCGCAGCGTCCCAAGGCGCCTCGCGCGCTCGGCGAGTTCTTCGTCGGTAAAGCAGAAGTGAAAGCCGCCGGGCTGTTTCAACGCTACGTCAACGCCCGACTCATGCAGCAGCGCCTCTGCGAACTGCGGCCAGCGCGTGGCGGAACTGCGCGACCAGCGTGCGTACGGAGACAGGCCGTAGCCCTTGCCCTGAATCCAGACGAGGCCGAAATTGCCACGCGAGGCGCGCAGGCCGCCGTCGTCTTCGTCGAGCACGGTGACGCGCGCGCCTTCGCGGGCAAGTCCGTACGCGACGGCGGAGCCGACGAGGCCGCCGCCCACCACGATCACATCCGCGAGCGCGCCGGAACCGGCGGTGCCTGAAGACGTCATTGAGCTTCTCCGATCAGAATGCGGTCCAGTCCGACCATGCGGTCGAGCAGAACCATCAGCAGGACCGTGCCGACAATCAGCACCGCCGACACCGAGGCGACGAGCGGATCGATCGTCTGCGCGATCTGGTTGTACATGGCGACGGGCAGCGTGGTCGTGCCAGGCGTCGCGACAAAAATGGTCATGGTCAGTTCGTCGAAACTCTGGATGAACGACAGTACCCAGCCGCCCGCCACGCCGGTGCGGATCATCGGCAGCACCACGCGGCGAAAGGCGGTGAAGCGGCTCGCGCCGCACGAGAGCGCCGCGCGCTGCGCATCGCGATCGAGCCCGATTGCCGACGAGAGTGCGAGACGCAGCGCATACGGCAGCACGATCACCACATGCGCGCAGACCAGCGACCAGAACGAACCCGACAGATGCAGCAGCGACAGAAAGCGCAGGAACGCAATGCCGAGCACGACGGCGGGGATCATCATCGGCGAGAGAAAGAAGCTCGTGAGCGCCGCGCGGCCGGGAAAGCGATAGCGCGCAATGCCGAGCGCGGCGGGCACCGCGAGCAGCACGCCGATGGTCGCCGCCGCGAAGGCGAGCCGCACCGAGAGCCAGAAGGCCGCGACGATGTCGCCGTTCTCGACGATCGCGCGGAACCAGCGCAGCGACGCGCCGTTGAAGGGCATGGAAATGAAGCCCTTGTCGGTGAACGCCACCAGCATCACCACCACGAGGGGCGCGAGAATGAAGCTCAGAAAGAACGCGTTGTAGATGAGGCCGGCCATGCCGTTCTGTTTCATGATCGCTCTCCTTCTCAATCGAAGATGTGCTTGAAGCGGCGCTCGGCGAGGCGGCTGCAGCCCATCACGATCGCCACGTTGGCAATCAGCAGCAGCACGGCAATGCTCGCGCCGAGCGGCCAGTTGAGCGTGCCGAGGAACTCGTCATAGGCGGCGGTGGCGACCACTTTCAGGCGGCGCCCGCCGATCAGCGCGGGTGTCGCGAATGCCGACGCCGACAGCGCGAACACGATGATCGCGCCCGACAGCACGCCTGGCATGATCTGCGGCAGCACCACGCGGCGGAACACCGCGAACGGCGAGCCGCCGAGCGAGCGGCCGGCCCATTCCACTTGCGGGTCGAGCTTTTGCATCGTCGCCCACACGGACATCACCATGAAAGGCACCAGCACATGCGTGAGCGCGATGATCATGCCGGTCATCGTGAAGACGAGGCGAACGGGTTCGTCGGTAATGTGCAGCGATTGCAGCACGTTGTTGAGCACGCCATTGTTGCCGAGCAGAATCTGCCAGCCGAGCGTGCGCACCACCACCGAGATCAGCAGCGGTCCGAGCACGATCAACAGACACAGCGACTGCCACGGGCGCTTCATTCGCGCGAGCACGATCGTTTCGGGCACGCCGAGCACGATGGACAACAGCGTGACGGCGAAGGCGAGACCGGCGGTGCGCAGAAAGATCGCACCGTAGTACGGGTCGCTCACCACCTGCCAGTAGTTCGTGAGCGTATAGACGGAGGTGACGCCGGCAGTGTCGCTGAACACGCGGAATGACAGCATCAGCGTGAGCACCAGCGGCACCAGCAACAGGCCGACGAAGAGCAGCAGCGCGGGCCCCGACAGCAGCCACGGCGCGGCGCCGGCGCGGTCGTCGTCAAGCGTGGCCATGAGCGCCCTCCGGACCGTCTTGCGTGAGCACGCGCAGGTCGTCGTCGGCCCATGCGAGGCCCACCTCGTGGCCTTCGGCGGGCGGCGGCGCGCCGAGGTTCGGCTGCGCGACGCGCAGTTTGCCAAGCTCGGTGTCCACTTCCAGCAGCCATTGATTGCCGACGAAAACCCGTGTCGCGATGCGCCCGCGCAGGCGGGCATCGCCATTGGCAAGATGCACTTTCTCGGGGCGGATGTAGACATGCACAGCGCCATCGACGTGCCGGCCTTCGTGGGGCACATGCAGCGTAGTGCCCGAGACGGCGACCACCGCGCAGCGCGGATTGCGGTGCAACACTTCGCCCGACAGCGTGTTGGTGCGCCCGAGGAACGTGGAGGCGAACGGCGTGGCGGGGCGCTCGTAGGCGTCGTAAGGCGTGCTCAACTGCGCAATCGTGCCGCGATGCATGACGGCGATGCGGTCGCTCATCGTCATCGCTTCGACCTGATCGTGCGTGACCAGGATCGTCGTGATGCCGAGGCGCTTCTGGATCGCGCGAAGCTCGATGTGCATTTCCTCGCGCAGCTTGGCGTCGAGGTTCGACATGGGCTCGTCGAGCAGCAGCAGTTCCGGCTCCATCGCAATCGCGCGCGCAATCGCCACGCGCTGCCGCTGGCCGCCCGACAGCTCCTTCGGATAACGATGCCCGAGACCGTTCAGGCGCACGAGAGCGAGCGCTTCCGCGACCCGCTCTTCGCGCTCCTGACGCCTGACCTTGCGCATTTCGAGCCCGAAGCCGACGTTGCCCGCCACCGTCATGTGCGGAAACAGCGCGTAGCTCTGAAACACCACGCCTATGCCGCGCTTCTCCGGACGCTCGTTCGTGATGTCGCGGCCGTCGAGCAGGATGCGGCCTGTGGTCGGCGAGACGAAACCGGCCACCATTTGCAGCGTCGTGGTCTTGCCGCAGCCGGACGGGCCGAGCAGGGCGAGCAGCTCGCCGCGTTCGACTTCCAGATCGAGCTGTTCTATTGCGGTGAAATCGCCGTAGCGTTTCGAAATGCCTTGCAGAGTCAGGAAGGCCATGCGCCTTGCTCCTTCATCAGGTCGCGCGCCGCGCGAGGGACGGGCCGGTGCCACACGTTAGCGCTCGACTGAACGATTCCAGCGCTCGGTCCATTCGGTGCGATGCTGGTTGATGGTCGCCCAGTCCATTGCGGTGAGCTTCCCGATCTGCTCGGGGCCGTACGGCACGCGTGCGGCGATTTCCGGCGTGAGCTTGACGGTCCGGTTCACGGGACCAAGACCGATGTTTTGCGCCTGCAATACCTGCACTTCCGGGGTCAACAGGTACTGAACGAATTGCTGCGACAGTTGCGGCTGCGCGTTTTCGGCAACCACGCACGCGGCGACCTGCAGCGCGACCGCGCCTTCCTTCGGGTAGACGAATTTCAGCGGAAAGCCCGTGTTTTGCAGCGCGACCGCACGACCGCTGCCGTACGGCGCGAGGATCACGTCGCCGGCTTGCATCTGGCCGTCCATTTCGCCGGGCGTCGGCGCCCACGAGAGCACGTTGGGCGCGACCTGCTTCGTCATCGCGCTGAAGCCCGGGTCGATGTTCTTCTCGCCGCCGCCGGACAGGCGCGCGAGCATTACGAGCGTATGCAGGCCGTACGTATTGGTGATCGGCGGAACGCCCAGCTTGCCCTTGATGCGGCTGTCCGTGAGGGATTTCCACGAGTCGGGCGGCGGCAGGCCGGCCTTTTTGAAGGCCTCTTCGTTGTAGCCGATGCCGGTCGCCACCATGCCCACGCCGACCGCGCTGGGCCCGAGTTTCGCGAGCGGGTAGACGTCTTTCATGACGGGCGCGTCGTCCAGCTTCGCGCAGAGGTTCAACTGCATCGCCTGATACATGGGGCCGTCGTCCATGACAGCGACGTTGATCTGCTGGTGGCCCTTCTGCGCCTGGAGCTTGGCGAGCGTATCGCTCGAATTGCCTGCGACGTAGACGATCTTCACATTGTGCGCTTTCTCGAACGGCGGAATGATTTTCTGCCGGTAGAGCTGCTCGTTCGAGCCGCCCACGTTGGCGACATACAGCGTGGTCTCGGCCTGCGCGACGAGCGGCGCCGCGAGGCTCAAGGCGATGGAAGCGGCAGCGAGCGAGATGAAGGACGGGGCAGACGGGGCGAACAGACGGCGATGCAGCGCTCTTTTCATGACGACGATCTCCAGTTCCGATGTGTGGGGCGGGCTTCATGGCCCGTCGGTGAAAGGCAGTGTCGCGCCGGCTCGTCATGTCGTCCAATACGAATAAAATACCTACCTATGCATGGATGATATGGATCGACTAACCAGCGCCTGGGGAAAACACGCATGAACCTGAAGCATATCGAGGCGTTTCGCGCGGTGATGGTGTCGGGCTCGATGACCGCCGCGGCAAGGGCGCTGTTCACTTCGCAGCCAAACGTGAGCCGCCTGATTGCGCAACTCGAGCGCGACACGGGCCTGCAGCTTTTTCAGCGCAGCGGCGTGCGGCTGATTCCCACTAGCGAGGGGCAGGCGTTTTTTCGCGAGGTCGAACGGGCTTTCGTCGGTTTGCAAGGCCTTGCCAATGCGGCCGCGCAGATTCGCAACCTGGGCAGCGGGCGCCTGCGCATCGCGGCCATGCCGTCAGCGGGCATGACGCTGGTGCCGCATGCGATAAAACGGTTCGTCGAACTGTTTCCGGACGTGACCGTGTCGCTGCATGTCAATACGTCTGCCACGGTCAATCATTGGACCGCATCGCAGTTCTGCGACCTCGGCGTGGCTGTCTATGTGAGCGAGGCATCGGCCTGCGAAGTGGAGCAGCTCTCGGACGTGGCTGCCGTATGCGTGATGCCGGCCGCGCATCGGCTCGCGGCAAAGCGCAGCATCAAGCCCGACGATCTCGAAGGGGAGTCGTTCATTTCGCTGTGTCACGGCGACGGCACCCGCGCGCTGATGGACGAGGTATTCGAGCGCGCGGGCGTGCAGCGCGTGCTCGCCATAGAGGCGCAATACACGGCGATGTGCTGTGAGATGGTACGGCACGGCATGGGCGTGACGCTCGCGCATCCGATTGTCGCGCGCGATTATGCGGGTCCGGACATTGCGATTCGCCCATTCGTGCCGGCCACGCGTTTTCAGACCTATTTGCTGTTTCCGCCGCATCGGCCGCGAGAGCGGCTCGCTTCCGCGTTCGTCGAGGTGTTGCGCGAATTGCACGACGAATTGCTGGCCGAGGTCCAGCCGCAGTCCCAGTCGCGCAATGCGGCCGGTCGCACTCGCACGCGCTCGCGGGTTCGTGCGTGACGAAGTGGGCTTTGTAGCGGGCTTGATAACGGCTTTGTAGCGGGCTTTGTAGCGGACTTTGTGCCGCGCGCGGCCTAGCCGTTGGCCACACTGACGAGCTGCTTTTCGTCGCGCTCGCCGGTCCAGCGTTTGACCGTGCCCGCGTCGATATCGAACAGGTCGAGCATGCGTCCCAGCGTGTGATCGATCATTTGCCGGAGATTGTCGGGCCGCGCGTAGAAGGCCGGCACCGGCGGATAGATGATCGCGCCGATTTCGGTTGCGGCCGTCATATTGCGCAAGTGCCCGAGATGCAGCGGCGTTTCGCGCACCATCAACACCACGCGCTTGCGCTCCTTCAGCATCACGTCAGCCGCGCGCGACAGCAGCGAGCCCGTGTTGCCCGTCGCTATCTCGGCAAGCGTTTTCATCGAGCAGGGCGCCACGATCATACCGTCGACGCGAAACGATCCGCTCGAAATTGCCGCGCCGATATCCGCGTTTGGATAGTGCTCGTCGGCGAGCGCCTGCACGTCGGCTGTGCGCAAATCCGTCTCGTAGGCTAGCGTCATCTGCGCCGAGCGGCTCATCACAAGGTGCGACTCCACGTCGAGCTCGCGCAGCATTTCCAGCAGCCTCACGCCATAGACAACGCCGGAAGCGCCGCTGATTCCCACCACGATACGTTTGCGTCGATCCATCTTCGTCGTCTCAGGTTGCCGCCGTTGCGGCAGGTTTTTGTGTCTGCGTGCTCAGGTTGCATGAGATGCGCCGCATGCGCCAAACGAAATCTGTTCATGCGTGGCATGAGGTCTTTTCATTGTCCGCGGATGAAATCCGTTCATGACGTGTATGAGAAATCAGCGTTTGCGAGCGAGGGGCGTTCTGCCTCAGTCTGCGCTCACTGTCGTTCCCCTTGGTCATTCACTGGACAACCATGAAAAATTTCCCTTCGTTCCAGACACATTTGCAGGCGCTCGAGGAAAGATCTCTCGTGGTGCACGTGCACCGCGAAATCAACAAGGACACCGAACTCCATCCGCTCGTGCGCTGGCAGTTGCGCGGCGGTATTCCCGAAGCGGATCGCAAGGCGTTCGTGTTCCATAACGTGGTCGACAGCAAGGGACGCCGCTATGAACTGCCTGTGGTGGTCGGCGCGTTGTCGATCAACCGCGAGGTGTACGCGATCGGCATGGGCGTACCTGTGGATCAGATCGGCAAGAAGTGGCAGCAGGCCAAAAGCAACCCGATTGCACCGGTCGTGGTCACGGAGGCACCGTGCCAGGAAGTCTGCTTTATCGGCGACGAACTGGATGTCGACGGCCAGGGGCTCGAACATCTGCCCATTCCTATTTCGACGCCGGGCTTCGACAACGCGCCGTACACCACGTGTTCGCAGTACATCTCCGTCGATCCGGAAAACGGCATCCAGAACATGGGCACGTATCGCGGACAGATCAAGGGCAAGCGCCGCGTGGGCTGTAATCCGTCAATCGAGATGGGTCAGGGTATCTACCAGCATTGGCTCAAGTACAAGGCAATGGGCAAACCCATGCCGGCTGCGCTCGTGATAGGCGGGCATCCGGCCGTGTCGTTCTGCTCGGTGCAGAAGCTGCCCATCGACGTCGACGAACTGGGCGTGGCGGGCGCGATTCTCGGCGAACCGCTGCGCGTCGTGAAGTGCAAGACCAACGATCTGCTCGTGCCCGCCGACGCCGAGATCGTAATTGAAGGCTTTGTGCCGACGGACACGCTCGAACCTGAAGGCCCGTTCGGCGAATCGCACGGTCACGTGAATCTGCAGGAATTCAACCCCTACATGAACGTCACCGCGATCACGCGGCGCAAGAATGCGCATCTCGTGTCGATCATCAGCCAGGTGACGCCTAGCGAAAGCTCACTCGTCAAGAAGGTCGCATTCGAGCCGCTGTTTCTCGATCATCTTAAGAACTCGCTGCGCATTGCGAGTGTCGAGAAAGTCGTGATGCACGAGCCACTCACGAATCTGCGCAAGCTCGTCATTGTCGTCTTCAGCGAGAAGGCCACGGAAACGGAAATATGGCGCGCACTGATGGGCGCCGCCTCGTTGCAACCGGCCGTCGGCAAACTGGTGGTGGCCGTCAGCAACGACATCAACCCCGAAAACAGCGACGCCATTTTCTGGTCGATGAGCTACCGGATGAACGCGATCAAGGACGTGCAGATCCTGCATGGCCGCGACACCGGACATGGCCCGCGCACGTCGGGCGCACAACGCGGCGACGACGCAGTAGACGGCGTGATCCTGATGAACGCCACACGCAAGGAGAAGCTGCCGCCGCTTTCGCTACCGACGCGCCCCTACATGGAAAACGCCAAGGCCATCTGGGAAGAACTCGGCTTGCCGGCGCTGCGTCCGGAGTGGCCGTGGTACGGCGTCTCGATGGGCGACTGGGACGAGCGCAACGAAGCGATGGCGCAGCGCGCCGTGAAAAGCGCGTACTTCGAAACTGGCGAGGAACAGACGCGTCAACGTGTCGGGCCGGAGTGGATCAACAAGGACTCCGACTGGTTCTTCGCCGAAAAGAAGGACGCGTAAAGCGCCGCTCCCGGCGGCAATTGCGCAAGCAGTAACGGAGCGTTCTGCGCGCATGCGTTGCATGACGCTCCTCTACACCCGCGGCGGACGACGCAGGCAGCGTCACGTCCTGCACGTCCCCACATATCAATAGAACGACACCGATGGAGGAGATATGCACGAGAAAGGAGGAGTGGTGCCCGCATTGCGGGTACGGAGTCTGACGCGTTCGCTTACGGCGCTGACTTTGCTGGGACTGTCGGGCAGTGCGGCGTATGCACAAAGTACCGTGACGTTATACGGATCGCTCGACGGCGGCTTGCGCAATCTGGTCAACGGAACGAAGGCAGGCGGCGCGGCGCTCACCATGGCGTCCAACGGCGTCTACAACTCGAACCGCTGGGGCCTCGAAGGCAAGGAAGACCTGGGCGGCGGCTACTATGCGCGCTTTAACCTGGAAGCAGGCTTCGTGCTCTCAACCGGCGCGAACAACAATACGAACAACCAGATCTTCCAGCGTACGTCGACGGTGGGTATTGGCGGACCCTTTGGGCAGATCGACATTGGCCGGCAATTCACGTTGCAGCATTTCCTGATCAAGGACTTCGAACCGTTCGACTTCCACTATCTCGGCATTACGGAATCGACCGCCGTGTCGGGCGGCAATACCGGACGCGACGACAACGACATCAACTATCGCGGCATTTTCGGGCCGTGGGTGGTTCGCGGCGAGTACGCGCTGGGCGGCGTGCCAGGTAGCGCGGCGCATGGCTCGACGCTTGCCGGCGGTCTGAACTATCGCGGCAGCACGATAAAACTCGGCGCGGGCTACACGCACAAATCGAACCCGCTGACGGCCACCTCCAGCCAATACTTCAGCAATGACCAGTACACGGCGGGCGGCGCGGTGACGACAGGCCCCGTCGACGTGATGGCCGGTTATTCGCTCGATTTACAGGACACGCCGGCCTCCGCGCGCAGCATGACGCGCAACCAGTACTTATGGGGTGGCGTGCGTTATCGGGCTACGCCGTTTTTCAGCGTGACCGCCGCGTACTACGACAACAAGAACAAGACGGGCGGTGTAGATGGTAGAAAAGACGTGGCGATTCTCGGCATCGACTACCTGCTCTCCAAGCGCACCGAGCTGTACGCGGACATCGACTACACGCATTTCACCGGCGTCTATGTGACCAATGCGACGCTAAACGCATCCGGCCACCAGAAGCAGACCGGCATCTCGTTCGGTATGAACCACTGGTTCTAGCCGGACCTCTTGTTGCACACTAGTGCTGAAAAAAACCGGTTGGAGCCTCGCGGTTCCAACCGGTTTCTTGTTGCGCTCGCTGTAATCAGTGATCGTCGAGCGAGCCCTGTGCGTTGAAGTGCGCGCGAATCGTTTTTGTGTGATGCAAAAAGGCGGGCGTTGCCATGACTTCCAGCGAGCGCGGACGCGGCAGGTCGATGTCGTAGATGGCGGCAATCGAGCCGGGCCGCTCAGACATTACGAGCACGCGGTCCGACAGAAAAACGGCTTCCGGAATGCTGTGTGTAATGAGCAGCACGGTCTTTTTCGATTCGAGCCAGATACGCTGCAATTCCATGTTCATGTTTTCGCGTGTCATCGCGTCGAGTGCGCCGAACGGCTCGTCCATCAACAGCACGGACGGCTCATGCAGCAGCGCGCGGCAGATGGACACGCGCTGCTGCATGCCGCCCGAGAGCTGCCAGGGATACTTGTCCTCGAAGCCGGTCAAACCCGCCATGTCGATCAGTTGCAGCGCTTTTTCGCGCGCTGCCCGTTTGGGCATGCGGCGCATTTCAGCCTGCAACAGAATGTTGTTGAGCACGTTGCGCCATGCGAGCAGCACTGCACTCTGGAACACGATGCCGACATTCTGTTGCGGCCCGAGAATCGGCGCACCGGACAGGGTCATCGTGCCGGAGGAGATTGCTTCGAGACCGGCCACCATCTTCAGCAAGGTGCTCTTGCCGCATCCGGACGGACCGACGATCGAAACGAACTCCTGTTCGCGGACTTCGAAGTCGAGCGGTCTCAGTGCTTCCATCGGGCCCTGCGCGCTGCGGTAACTCTTGGTCACGCCATGCAGTTCGATAAGCGCTCTCGCTGGTGTAGGAGCGGTGAATGATCGGTGGTGCTTGTCGTCTAGCTTCAGTACGGTGGTCATAGCGGGCGATGTGAAGTGAACGGAGAGGGTGCGTCGCGGCAGTGTCCGCGTCGCGCCTGCGGTTCGTCTAGTTCCTGCGGTCGGAACGGCGCGTGCGGTTCAGCGTGTTGCATGGGCTCATTCGGCTCATTCGATTCATTCGGATCGTCCGGTTCATGGGACGAATGCGCCGGTGTAATACTTCGCGGGCACGTTCGCCGCCGGATCGAGCTTGCTGTAGCGCACGATCGCGGCCACGGAATCGTCGATGTTCTTCGTGCTGACGTGGAAGATCGGCGCCTTTTCCGTTTCGGGGGTGCGGTAGAACGGAATCGTCGCCTTCAGCGTACGGATCATCGTGTCGCGTGAACCGGCGGCGGGTAGCGTTTTCAGAAGTGCATCGACGGCCGCAGCCGGATCTTTCTCGCTGTCGTTCACGGATTTCGCGGTCGCACGCATGAAGCGCCGAAGCAGATCGGCCTGGCCTTGAATCATGTCGTCGCGTGCGATGATGCTGAGCGTCGCGACATTGACGTTGTAATCAGCAAATAGAATGGCCCGTGCTGGCTTCTTCGTGGCCTGCTCGACGGAAATGAGCGGAATGGTCGCGAAGCCCACCAGCAGATCGGCCTGGCCGGTAATCACTGCATTGATCGTGGTCTGCGGATTGCCGGTGATCGTCTTGAAGTCGGAGTCCTTCAGGCCGACCTTGTTCATGAACATCGTCCACAGCTGCGACGACGCATCGCCTGGCGCGACCGCCACCGTTTTACCCTTGATGTCCTGCGGCGTTTTGATGTTCTTCTCCGCAAGCCCGACCACCGAGGTGGGGTTCTCCTGCATCAACACGCCAATCGCCTTCACCGGCGCGCCCATGGCGGCGACCTTGACCATCGTGCTGAAGTCCGCGTAGCCAATGTCGACGTTGTGCGTCGCGACCGCCTGCACGGTCGGGCCCGAGCCGTGTCCTTCCATCAGCTTGAGGTCGATGCCCTCAGCGTCGTAGTAACCCTTGACCTTGCCGAAGTAGAACGGCGCGACCGCGCCGTTGACTGTGTAGTTGAGCATCAAGGTCAGCGAGTCTTTGGCGTGCGCCGCGTTGCCCGCGCAACAGAGTGCGGCAACGCTGAATGCGGCTGCCATGCGGGTCAGCTTGCGTGTTTTCATCGTGTCTCCTTCGTGTGTCCTTCGTATGTCCCATGCGAGATGGGCTATGTTGTCTGGCCGGTGCCGATGGTTCCGGCGTATGCGGCGCTGGCGTCATGCGAATCGCCGATTGCGGGCGCGCCGCTGTATTACCCGCGCCCGAGCAGGCGCGAGCGATGCGATGCATGCCACGGAATAGCAATGCGCTCGAGCATGTCGATCACGACGAAGAGCAGCGCGCCAATCACCGACAGCACGACGAGTGCGGAAAAAATCAGCGGCTGGTCGAAGTTGCCGTTCGCACGCTGCAGCACGAAGCCGAGCCCCGAGTTGGCGCCGACGAACTCGCCCACCACCGCGCCCACCACGGCAAGCGTGATCGATACCTTCATGCTCGCGAAGATCGACGGAAGGGCATGCGGCAGACTGATCTTGAAGAAGGTCTTGACGGGCGAGCTGCCCATCGACCTTGCGAGATCGATCAGGTCCTTCTCGACCGACTTGAAGCCCATTACCGTGGAGACGACGACCGGAAAGAAGCCGAGCAGGAACGCAACCAGCACGCGCGGAAAGAGCCCGAAGCCAAACCAGACGACAAAGAGAGGCGCGATCGCCACTTTCGGAATGCTCTGCGAGAACACTACGAGCGGGTACAGGTAACTCTCGATCAACGGCGACGCGGCAACGAGCATCGCGATCGGCACGCCGATCAATACCGAGAGAGCAAAACCCCCGAGCGTTGCGTACAGCGTCGGCAGCGACTCCTCCAGCAGCATCGACCATTGCGCAGCGATCTGATGCAGGATCGATTCAGGCGTGGGCACCAGATACGGCGGAATCTTGAAGATGCGTATCACAAGATCCCACGCGAGCAGCATGACCACGATCAGCAACAACGGACGGACCCACTGCGAGTTCAGCACTTTCCTGGTGAAGTTCACGGCATTCGACCTTTGTGATTGAAAAGCGGGAGAAGGCCGCCCAAGCGCGGGACAGGCGAGAGTCCCGCGCGCGGCGGCAGCGCGTGTGAGTGCCGGACCCGGCGTTGTTGCGAGTCGCGTGGCGCTGATACGCACAGGTGCCGGCATGTTCTCGCAGCAAGATTGACGGCGTGCCATGCGCGCGGCAAACGCTAATTGTTCATGCCGCATATGAGAGAAATTCATCTGCGAAGCCTCAATCGCATGAGCACCGTGTATTGCGTGTGGCTTGCTTTCAATGTCATCGCACGCCCGTTCGCAAGCGATGAATTGTTTTCATGCTTTACATGAAAGATCGTCGTTTGCCCGCGTGACGGCCAGCCCGCAATATCCGGCTGCGGGCTGGATGCCCGTACCGAACTCACCCGCAAGTCAGTGGAGCACGCCGTGAATCAAACCATCAGCCCCGACGTCGTGTCGTCGCATGTAACCGTGCGGGACGGCACGCGAATCGGTTTCAGCCTTTATGGCGCCAAGGAAAACACAGTCCGCGTCGTGCTCGTGCATTCGCTTGCAATGGACCGGCACTTCTGGACGCCGGTCATCGAGCGGCTCGTGCCGCGCGCCTCGGTGCTCGCCATCGATGCACGTGGCCACGGCGCGTCGGACAAGCCAGCCGGGCCCTATACAGTGCAGCTCTTTGCGCAGGACGTGTACGACGTACTGTGCGCGACCGACTTTCGCCATGTGCTAATTGCAGGCGCCTCGATGGGCGGCTGCGTGGCGCTGCAGTTCGCGGCCACCTGCGAGGACGCAATCGCCGCCGGCCTGATCGACACGACTGCGTGGTACGGCGAAACCGCGCCGCAGGACTGGAACGCGCGCGCCGAAAAGGCGGAGGCCGGCGGGCTTGCGCCGCTCGTCGAATTCCAGACCACGCGCTGGTTCAGCGATCCGTTCCGTGCGCAGCATCGCGACGTGGTGCAGCGCTGCGTCGATACTTTCCTCGCCAATGACGTCGCCGCGTTTGCCGCGACGGGCCGCATGCTCGGCTCGTTCGACGGCCGCGCGCTGATGCGCGACGTGAAGGTGCCGACCTGCGTGATTGTCGGCGAAGAGGACTATGCGGCGACGCCCGCCATGGCGCGCGCTCTGCACGCAGGCATTGCCGGCTCGACATTCACGGAGATTCCGCAAGCGCGGCACCTGACACCGCTGGAGACACCCGACATCGTCGCACGCGAGCTGCATGCGCTGCTCGATCGCGCAGGCTGCGCCCGGTAGACCCGATACATGACACGCGTGGGTGTCTGCGGCAAAGGTCGAGAAGCTCGCGCAGATACACGCGCGGCAAACACTCGCAAACACTCGCAAACACCCGCAGAAACACGCGCAACAAGGAGTGCACTAAATGATTCCGTTTGAGCTCGCGAGGCCGCGCTCGCTGAAGGAGGCGATCGCGCTGCTGGATCCGGAAGATCCGGATATTCGCCCGATGGGCGGCGGCACGGCGGTCATGTTGATGATGAAGGCCGGCGTATTGCGGCCGACACGCCTCGTCAGTCTGCGCGACATCGAACCGCACTATGCGCAGGTGCGCGTCGGCGCTGCGGGCGAGTTGCGCATCGGCGGATTGACGCGGCTCGCCACGCTCGAACATGCGCCGCAGGTGAGGGAAGGCTGGCCGCTGATCGCGCGCACATTGCGCACGCTTTCCAATGTGCGCGTGCGCAACGTCGCGACGATCGGCGGCAATCTGGGGCATGCCGATCCTCATATGGATATGCCGCCGGTGCTCACGTCGCTCGGCGCGCATGTCACGATCACGGGGGCGCAAGGCGAACGAACGGTGCCCGTGGAGCAATTGTGCACGGGCTATTACGAAACCGTGCTGGCTCGCGACGAACTGATTTCCGAAGTGATCGTGCCGCCCCAAGCCGGCCGGCCCGCCGCTTACATGAAGGTCACCACGCGCGCGGCGCACGATTGGCCCGCGCTCGGCGTGGCAGTCGTGCTCGACATGGAAGGACCGCGTATTGGCAACGCCAGCGTGATTGTCGGCGCGGCGACGGATCGGCCCACGCGGCTCACGCAGGCCGAGGCGCTGCTGCGCGGCGCACTGCCTGACGACGCGACTCTGCGCGAAGCCGGCGAGGCGGGCGCGGCGCAGCTCGATATTGTCGGCGATCCGCATGGCTCCGCGAGCTACAAGAAACAACTGCTGAAGGTCTATCTGGGCCGCGCGGTGCGCACGGCGCTGGCCGCAACGAGCGCACGCGCCGGGCAATTCGGGGGGCATGCGTAATGAAGATCGACAAGACGCTGGAAGAACAGCAGGCGCAACAGACAACACAACAGCCGACAAGCCCGCAAGTAGGCCGCGCGTTGAACCGGCTCGAGGCGCGCTCGAAAGTGACCGGTCGTGCGCAGTACATTCACAACCTCGTGCTGCCGCGCATGCTGTACGGCAAGATATTTCGCAGCACGGTGGCGCATGGCCGGATCGTCAGCATCGACGCGAGCGCGGCGCGGCAACTGCAAGGCGTGTTCGCCGTGTACACCGGCGAGGACGTGCGCAAGGTGATCCCCGAGCCGTACTACGGCCCGGCGTTTCACGATCAGCCCATTCTCGCGCTGGACAAGGTGCGCTATATCGGCGAGCCGGTTGCGGTTGTTCTGGCGGCCGATCCGCACGTTGCCGAAGAGGCGACGCATCTGATCATGGCTGAGTATGAAGAGTTGCCCGCGGTCTTCGACGAAGTGGAGGCTGCGCAGTCGGACATTCTGGTGCACGATTTTCTGCGCCCGGCCGGCACGTTTCCCGATCTCAAGCATCTGGCGGGGCGCAAGGGCACCAATGTCGCGCTCGACTTCCAGCTGCGGCGCGGCGACGTGGAGGCGGCCTTCGCAAGCGCCGCTCACGTGTTCGAAGACACGTTTACCACGCAGCAGGTCATGCACACGCCGCTCGAGCCGATGGTGTCGCTCGCCGAGCCCGATCTGGGCAGCGGAACGCTCACAGTGCACACGGCTTCGCAAAGTCCGTCTTTCGTGCGCATTGAAATTGCGCGTCTGCTCGGCTGGGACGAGAACCGCGTGCGTGTGAAATCCGCGCTGCTTGGCGGCGGCTTCGGCGCAAAGCTGTATATCAAGCTCGAAGCGCTGGTGGTCGCGCTTGCGCTGCTGTCGCGACGCAACGTCAAGATTGCACTCTCGATGGAAGAGCAGTTCTTCACCATCACCAAGCATGCCACCACCTTCCGCATGAAAACCGCGGTGAACCAGGAAGGCCGCATTACCGCGCGTAAATGCGAGGTATGGTGGAACGGAGGCGCGTACGCGGACATCGGCCCGCGGGTCACGCAGAAGTCGGGCTTTACGGCTTCGGGTCCGTACGATATCGAGAACGTGTGGATCGATTCGTATCAGGTGTATACCAATCTGCCGCCTGCGGGCGCGTTTCGAGGCTTCGGCATTCCGCAGATGGTGTGGGCCTACGAAAGCCACGCGGACATGATTGCCCGCGCGCTGCATATCGATCCGCTGGAGTTTCGCCGCCGCAACATTCTGCGCGAAGGGCGCCCCCACGCAACCGGCACCCCGATGCATGACGCGGCCATCGACCTCGTGCTCGAGCGCGTTGCAAAGCGAATGAACTGGAGTGCGCCGTTCGAGCGCGGCACCGGCGCGCTGCGGCGCGGGCGCGGCATTGGCGTCGGCTTCAAGGCACTGGTTGCGCCCACAACTTCTTTGGCGATGGTGAGCCTCGCGGGCGACGGCAGTTGCACGGTCTATTCGAGCACCGTGGACATGGGGCAAGCTTCCGAAACCGCGATTGCGTTGATGGCCGGCGAGGTGCTCGGCATTCCCGCCGAACGCATTCGTGTGATGCGGCCCGACACCGACGTCACGCCCTACGACATGGCCACGCTAGGCTCCCGTTCGACATTCCACATGGGCCACGCCGTGCGTCTTGCCGCCGAGGACGTGAACCGCAAGCTCGCCGAACTCGCCAATGAACTGGGCGTGCCGGCCGCGCCGGCGAGCCGGGCGGGCGAACTGCTGCGGCGCAAGTATGGGATGCAGGCGGGCAACATTGTCGGTGTTGGCAGCTTCATTCCTTCATACAGGTCGCCGGATCACGAGACCGGGCAGTCGGAAAACATCACGCCGAACTGGATGGTGGGCGGATGCGGCGTCGAAGTGGAAGTGGATACGCAGACGGGACACTTCAAGCTGCTGCGCTTCGAGCACGTGGTGGATTGCGGCACGCCGATCAATCCGAAGGTGGTCGACACGCAGATCTCCGGTGCGGCCATCATGCAGCTCGGCATTTCGCTGTTCGAACGCATGGAGTTCGACGAGGTGGGTCAGCTTCGCAACGCGTCGTTCGCGGAGTACAAGATACCGGGCATCCACGACATTCCGCCGGTGATCGGGCGGGAGACGGTCGATTCCGTGCAGAACAATGGGCCGTTCGGGGCGAAGGGCGTTGGCGAGAGCGCTACGTTCGGCGTTGCGTCGGCGATTGCGGAAGCCATTGAGGACGCAGTGGGCGTGCGTCTGAAGTCGCTGCCGCTCACACCCGAAAGTGTGTACCGCGCGCTGTGCGCCGCGCGCAATCAACCGCTAGCGGAGGAATAGTCATGAGCGACACTTCCATCACGATTCATTTCACGTTGAACGGCGAACGGGTGAGCGCCGACGTGGAGCCGCATCACACCATTCTGGAAGTGCTGCGCCAGCAGTTTGCGTTGTACGGCGCGCGAGAAAGCTGCGGCCAGGGCCTGTGCGGGTGCTGCACGGTGATCGTCAACGGCGAGAGTGTGTCAGGCTGCCTCTATCTCGCCGCGATGGCCGACGGCGCGGAAGTAAGCACGATTGAAAATCTCGACGCCGACGGTGAGCTCGACGTGGTACAGCAGGCATTCATCGAATGCGGGGCCTTTCAATGCGGCTTTTGCACCTCGGGCTTCATACTGATGAGCCGCCAGTTGCTCGACCGCAATCCGGACCCGACGGACGCAGAGATCCGGCATTTTCTGTCGGGTAACCTGTGCCGGTGCGCGGCGTACCCCGAGATAATCGAGGCCGTGAAGCTCGCGGCGCACATGCGCAAGTCCAAAGCGACTATGCCCGCATAGTGCGGCTATACGCGATTGGGGCGATTGGGGCGATTGGATGGATCTGGTAGGCGCTGCGGCAGAAAACATCACATCGAGGAGACAGCCGATGCAGCAACCTGTGGACGACAGCTCGAGCAGCGCCATCGGACGAGACGTACGCGTGGCCGGCAGCGCTGCGGCGAGCACCGTGTGGTATCGCTCGATCAACCGGCAGCAATGGAGCGCGCTTATCGCTTCGAATCTCGGCTGGTTCTTCGACGGATACGAAACCTACGCACTCGTGCTCACCGTGGGCGGTGCGCTCGGCCAATTGCTCGCGCCTTCCCAGCATGCGCAGATTCCGTTCTACGCCGGGCTCGTGATCGCGCTCACGTTGCTCGGCTGGGGCATTGGCGGCCTGATCGGCGGCATTCTCACCGACTATATCGGCCGCAAGCGGATGATGATGTTCGCGATTCTCGCGTACTCGCTCACTACGGGGCTGAGCGCACTGTCGTGGGACTGGGCGTCGTTCGCGGCGCTGCGCTTCGTCGTCGGCCTCGCGATGGGTTCCGAGTGGGCCACCGGCACGGCGATGACCGCCGAGATCTGGCCCGACCGGCACCGCGGCAAAGGCGCGGGGCTCATGCAATGCGGGCTCGGCACGGGCTTTTTCGTCGCTTCCCTGCTGTGGCTTTTCATGAGCGGTGCAGGCGAGCATGCGTGGCGCTATATGTATCTGATCGGCGTACTGCCGGGTCTCGCCACTTTATGGATGCGCGCGGGTATTCCCGAGTCGGAGCAATGGCAGCGCGTCGACCGACAGCGCAGGGCCACGCTCGCGCGCAGAAAATCGGGCGCGGCGCTCGACCGTCGCGAAGAGGCGCTGGCGCGCTTTACGCTCGCCGACCTGCTGAGCGACCCGAAGCTGCGCCGGCGCACCTGGATCGCGGTGCTCATGTCGCTCAGCACGACGCTGGGCTGGTGGGGCATTTCGACGTGGGTGCCGCCCTACATCGGCTCGGTCGCGGCGCATGCAGGGCTGCCGGCGGCGGCATGGGCGAGCTTCGCGGGCATGGCGTATAACGTCGGTGCGATCAGCGGCTACATCGGTCTTGGCTTTCTCGCGGACGCCTATGGGCGCAAGCGCGTCACATGCCTGTTCTTCGCCATGGCCTTCGTGCTGACGCCGGTGCTTTTTCTGTGGACGCACAACGTCGGCCTGCTGCTGGTAGTGGCATGCGTGGCAGGGTTTTTCAGTCTCGGGCAATACACATGGATGCCGACCTGGTTGCCGGAGCTGTATCCCACGCGCGTGCGCGGCACCGCCATCGCGTTGTGTTTCAATGTTCCGCGCTTTCTTGCGTGGACTGGGCCGCTCGTTGCCGGCACACTGATCACCCGTTTCGGCGGTTACGGTCACGCGGCGGTCACGGTGGGCTTTATCTATCTGCTCGGTCTGGCGCTCGCGCCCTGGCTGCCGGAAACCCGCGGTCAACCTTTACCTGAAGAGCTCTGAACATGAATTTCATTTTCACCGCAAATGCGCCCGCGCCTGGCGGCCACTATTCGCAGGCCGTGCAGGCGGGCGGCTTCACGTTCGTATCAGGCATGCTGCCGGGGCCGGGCGTGGCGACCGACGGCCCCGATAACTTCGAGCGCCAGGTGCGGGCCACGCTGGGGCATTGCGAGCGCGTGCTGGTGGAAGCAGGTTGCGCGTTGACCGACGTCGTGCAATGCACCGCCTACATCGTGGATGTGAAGAACTGGCCGGAGTTCAACCGGCTCTACGCGGAGTATTTCGGCGCGCATAAGCCGGCGCGTGCGGTCGTGCCCGTGCCTGAGTTACACCACGGCTTTCTGGTCGAACTGCAGATGGTGGCCTATCGCGGCGAATGAATCCGTCGCGCGATCAGCAATCAACAGTGCGGAGCAGGCGGCTGCAATGGCGGCAGTAATGCGGGCGGCGATGGCGGCTGCGATGTCAGCAGCAATGGCGGCCGCCGTGCATGGCGTGAGCGTGCGCAACCGTTGAACGTCGCACACGCGAAAAGCGCAGCGTACGCCTAAGACGCAGACCTAAGGACGCACGCCCAAGACGCAGGCCGGCGGCGAGATGGTGTGTGCCGGGTGTGCCACGGCAAGCTAAATCCACTGGAGGCGAGACATTCAAGGCCGGACATTTCCTGCGGCCTCCCGCCTCACTCCGGGTCCTGCTCCGCCGGGTCCGGCCCCGCGTTGACGATTGCCCACCACTGGCGGCGCAACGCGTCGCGCAAGATCTTGCCGCGCGCGCTGCGCGGCAGCGTTGCAATCGCATAGATCTGCTTGGGCATTTTCTCGCGCGGCAACTGTTGCCGGCAATGCGCGTGCAACGCTTCCAGGTTCGCCGCGGTGCCTGGCTGCATGACCACGAAGCAGACCGTCTCCTGTCCGTACAGCGGGTCGGGCACGCCTAGCGCCGCGACGTCCTGCACGTGCGGATGCATGCGCATCACGTCTTCGATGTGCTGCGGCACGATCTTCACGCCGCCGCGAATGATCAGATCGTCCATGCGCGCCGCCATGCGCACGAAGCCGTCGGCGTCGCGTGAAGCGATGTCGCGCGTGAAAAGCGGTGTGCCGCGAATCGGCAGCAGGGAACCATCCGGCTGCAACACGCCGAGCGCGAGCTTGGCACCGTTCACCACAACCTGACCTTCGACGTCCACCGGGCACGTCTCGCCGTGCGCATCGACGATGTCCACGCTGATATGCGCGGCGGGATAGCCGACCGTGCCGAGCTTGCGATGCTGCAGCCGGTTGCCGCACATCCAGCCCGCTTCGGACGACCCATACAGGTTCAGGATGCGAATGCCGTAGAGCTTTTCGAAGCGCGCCCATTGAACGGGCGAAAGCGGTGCCGTGCTGCATGTCATCGCACGCAGCGACGTGAACGTGTCGGCGCTCGCGTCGAGAGGCGCTTCGAGCAGCATGTTCAGCACGGTGGGTACGCCCGCGCAGAGAGTGATGCGCTGCTCGCGAATCCACTCGCCGAAGTGGCTGCGCGAGAAACGGCGCGCGACGCAGAGCGTCGAACCGAGTTGCAGAAACGGAATGAAGCTGAGTATCTGCGCCGAATACCAATCGAACGAACGGTATTCGAGCATGCGGTCGTCGCGGCTCGAACCGAGCAGGTCGATGCTGTCGAGGCCGTTGAGCCAGTACGACTGGTGATCGTAGACCACGATCTTCGGAATGCCCGTCGTGCCGGAGGTGCAGCACATCGACGCAACGTCGCCCGGTGCATAGATCGTCGCAGCGTCCGGTAGCGGCGTGGCGTCGGGCGCGCTGTGTCCGAGCGAGAACGTGTCGTCCGCGTGGGGCACGGCAGCGCGCTCGTGCGAGGTCCATGAAACGAAGCGCGCGAGCCGCGCATGCGCTCGCACGACGCTGGTGTCGGTGGCTTCGGCGGCTTCGGCGGGAAGCACGATCAGTTCCGGCTGGATAATGTCGAGCAGTTTGTGCGCCGTTTCTGCACCAACAAACGGTACGTCCAGCGGACATACGACGGCACCGAGCCGCCACGCGCCGAGCCACAGCAGCAGTTTGTCGGGCGCGTCGCAATCGGCAAGCACGACGCGCGTGCCTTTCGACACACCGCGCCGCGCCAGCTGTCTTGCGATCGCGTCGACGGATTGCGCCAGCTCTTCGAAGCTCATGCTCACGCGCCGCTCGACATCCACAATGGCGGGCTTGCCGGGCGTGCGGCGCCGGTGCTCTTCGAGCAGGGCCGCGACAGTGCGCAAGGGCGGGTCGTTCGCGGGGCGATGGGTGCTGGACATGAACTCAGCAGGGCTCGGGCACGGACGGCGAGCTTGCTTCGAATGGGGCCGGCACGCTCGTGAGATCAGCGTTTTCACCGAGCCGAGCAAGCGCCCACTCGCGAAACGCCTCGACCTTTTTCGTGCGCGCCTTGTCGTTGGGCGACGAGACGAAATACGCGGAGCTGGACGGCACGCGCACGCCGAAGGGTGCCACGAGCTTGCCGCTTGCAAGGTCGCTGTTGACGAGCGGCGTGCGTCCAATCGCAATGCCTACGCCGTCGACCGCCGCGGCAAGCGACGTGAGCTGCAGATGAAACACGGACTCGCCCGCGAATTCCACAGGCTCGTGCACTGCCGCCTCGAGCCATGCTGGCCAGTCGTCCTGATACATCGAATAAAAATACGTACGTATCTGCCGCATGCGCGCAAGCGCTTCGCTGACCGAGCCGAACTTGCCGGCTTCTTCAAGCACAGCGGGCGAGCACACCGGGAAGAATTCCTCGCCATGCAGACGGTCCGAGCGCGCGGACGCCCAACGTCCGGAGCCATAACGGATCGCGACGTCGTAACTGTTGCGGTCGAATTCGTTGAATGTGGAACTGGTTGCCACGTGCACCGTGATGTCCGGGTAAGCGCGCTGGAATTCGGGCAGCGCGGGAATCAGACATTTGACTGCATAAGTGGGCAGGCAGGTGACCGTGAGGACCGTGCTCGGCTTCTTCTTGCGCGCGTGGGCTGTGGCAATGGACAGCAGATTGATCGCCTCGTGCACGGAATCCAGATACTCGCGTGCTGCCGGCGTCAGCGTGAGCACGTTACGGCGGCGCACGAAGAGCTTCACCTCCAGCCGGTCCTCCAGCGTTTTGATCTGGTGGCTGATGGCCGTTTGCGTCAGTTCGAGTTCCTGAGCCGCGCGGGTGAAGCTGAGGTGCCGCGAAGCGGCTTCGAATGCGAGCAGGCTCTGAAGCGAGGGGATATAGGGTCTCATCTGATGTCAGCGCAAGCAGGAACGAGAGGTAGTGGATCGTAGCGGTTCATCGGGCGCGTGCGGCGCATGGCAGGCGCGCGGTACTGCCTGCCGGCGGCCCGGACGAAAGCCCGGCGAATGCCTGGATGATCGGCCCGTTGCGCACCCCGAGGAAATGAAACTTTTTCATGCCGGCATGAGAAAAGTTAGTTTGCGCGCGTCGAAAGCGCTCATGCACTCTTGGTCCGGTCGAGCGAAGCGTCGTCTATCGGCGCACATTAATCAATCGTTACAAACCCGGAACCTGAACAGACCGGGCCGCGCCAGACCGGGCCGCGCGAACAGCATCGGATGCTGGGCAGCAGGGGCCGCTCGCGCGCGCAAGGGAGAGAACAAGAGTGAATATCGACGTGCTGGAGAATCCGTTTCTTGCGAGCCTCGGCGTGTCGCGCACGGCGTGGCGCGACGGCTATGCGGAGTTTCGTCTGCATTTGCAGCCCGGATTGCTGAACCGGCAGCGCGTGCTGCAAGGCGGCGTGGTGGCGACCCTGCTCGACGCGGCCTGCGGTTACGCGGGGCTGTATAGCGCCGATCCCGACAAGGCGATACACGCGGTGACGTTGTCGTTGACGCTCAACTTTCTCGACAAGGGAGTGGGCGACACGCTGATCGGCAAGGGTTTTCTGGAGCGCAGGGGACGCTCGGTGTATTTCGCGCGCGGCGAGGCGTGGATCGATTCGAGGACGCTGATTGCCACCGCCCAAGGCACGTTCAAATACGCGGGCGGCTATGGGCGGCGCGAGCCGTCCGGCGCCCCGCCTGGCGCGCTTGATTGAGGCGGTTGATTGGGGCGCTTGATTGACGCGCTTGATTGACGCGCGATCGGCCGCGCCGGCAAGGCCATGAATCCTTCTCATCCCTGTCATGAAGGATGGTCGTTTGCGTGAGGCGCACGCTTGCCTCAATGTGACGTTCAATCCAGTCAGGAGGCGCTGCCCGCAAGCGGCGCGCGCAACGGAACCCAGAACGGGACCCACGACAGGCCGCACGACAGGACGCACGACAGGACCCACAACGGGCCGCACAAGAGCGCGTGCAGCCGCGCCTCACCCGCTTATCGGAGACACACTACGTGACAGACAATTCGACATCCCACTCCCTCGATCTGCGAGCATGGCTCGACGAGGCTCGCGCGCTCGGCGAATTGACGGAGGTATCGGGCGCGGACTGGAACCTCGAACTCGGCGCGATCAGCGAGTTGAACGTGAAGAAAGAGCGGCCAGCGGCGCTGCTCTTCGACGACATCACGGATTACCCGCGGGGACACCGGGTTCTCACATGCAGCACGGCGAGTCCCGCGCGACTGTCGTCGATCCTGCGCGTCGGGCATCAGGCAACGCACCAGGCGCTCGTGCAGACCCTGCGCGGCAAGCCCAAGCAATGGCAGCAGCACGCGCAGGAATACGAGCCGGTGACGGTCACGGGCGGCCCGGTGCTCGACAACATTCAGTCGGGCGAGCATGTCGATCTTTTCTCGTTTCCCGCGCCGCTGTGGCATGAAAAAGATGGCGGCCGGTATATCGGCACTGGCTGCATGGTGGTGACGAGAGACCTCGACTCGAACTGGATCAATGTCGGCACGTATCGCGTAATGATCCACGATCGCAACCACGTCGGCCTCGACATGATTCCGGGCAAGCATGGCGCGATTCAGTATGACAAGCATATGAGGGCAGGCAAGCCGTTTCCGGTGGCGATCGTGATCGGCTGCGATCCGCTCGGCTACCTGATTTCAGGGATCGAAGTGCCCTTCGGCATGTGCGAGTACAACTATATCGGCGCGATCCTGAAGCAGCCCGTTTCGGTGGTGAACGGGCAACTGACGGGTCTGCCGTTTCCGAGCGCAGCGGAGATCGTAATCGAAGGTTTTGCGCATCCCGGCGACGTCAAGGTGGAAGGTCCGTTCGGCGAATTCCACGGCTATTACCCGGGCAAGGCCGAAACGGCACCCGTGGTAACGATCGAGCGCATCTACTATCGCAACAATCCGATCATCATGGGCAGCCCGCCGGCCAAACCGCCTAACGACTACTCCTATTCGAAGGCCGTGATGCGTTCCGCGCTGCTCGTCGATGCGTTGCAGGCGGCGGGCGTGCCCGATGTCGCCGGCGTGTGGGCCCATGAGATCGGCGGCGCACGCATGTTCAATGTCGTGTCGATTCGTCAGCGCTATGCGGGACATGCGCGCCAGGCCGCTCACATTCTCAGCCAGTGCGGCGTGGGCGCGTACATGTCGCGCTATTCGATCGTGGTCGACGAGGACATCGATCCGGCGAATCTGCAGGAGGTGATGTGGGCAGTTGCCACGCGTACCGATCCCGACATCGATATCGACATCGTCAAACGCGGCATGGGATCGAAAAACGATCCCATGTCGATTGCGAATCCATACAAGGCGCCGTTCAACTCGAAGGCGATTATCGACGCCTGCCGTCCGTTCGACTTTCTCGCGGAGTTCCCGCAGGTCGCCGAGGCCAGCAAGGAACTGCAGGACAAAACGCGTGCGAAGTGGCACCACATTCTCGGCTGACGCGCGACCAAAGCAATTGAACGCGACAGCCCTATAAACAACATACAAACCGCCGTCGACGGAAGCGCCTTCGAGCGCAATGGGCGACGGCGGCCCACAAGGAGATCTGTACATGGAACTGACAGGCGAACGCATTGTGCCGCTGCCGCGTGAACGCGTGTGGGCCGCATTGAACGACCCCGAGATTTTGAAGGCGTCGGTGCCCGGCTGCGAGTCGTTCGAACGCGTGGACGAACACCAGTTTCAGATGGTGATGGCCGCGACCGTCGGCCCGATCAAGGCGCGCTTCAAGGGAAAGATGGTGCTGACGGATCTGCAGCCGCCCAAGTCGTATTCGATGACATTCGAAGGGTCGGGCGGCGCAGCGGGCTTCGGCAAAGGCGGCGCGCATGTCGATCTGGTCGCCGACAGCGGCGGCACGCGGCTCGTGTACCGGTCTCACGCGCAGGTGGGCGGGCGTCTCGCGCAGGTAGGCGCGAGACTCATCGACGGCGTCGCGCGAAAAATGGCCGAGGATTTCTTTGGCCGCTTTACAGCAGCCGTCATCGGACCGCAGCAGCAGGCAGCGAGCGGTGCAGCGCCGGACGAGCCGGAAGTCCACGCACACCCGGCTGCGGCCAATGCCGGCGTGCAGCCCGCCCCGGCTGGCAGGAACTGGACATGGGCGCTGGGTGTGGTGGTGGTCCTTGCGCTCATTGCGGTGTACGCATTGCATTAATAACAACGACGAGGCGCGGGGCGCGGTTGCTCGCGACCCGCGCGGCGCACTCGCAACTGGAGACGACGATGCAGGAAGGCAATGCGCTGCAGGGCGCGGTACCACATGAAGAAGCGCAAACGAGAGCCGCCGCGTGCGCAGCGGATAGCGAAAGCGCGGCGCTGATTCGCCGGATAGAGAGCGTGCCGTTCTCGCGCTGGCATACGAAGGCGCGCATCATCGTGGGCAGCGCGACGTTTTTCGATGCGTTCGACGCGCTGTCCATAGCCTTCGTGCTTCCGGTGCTCATCGGCCTATGGCACATCGAGCCGCTGGAAATCGGCGTGCTGATTGGCGCAAGCTATGTGGGCCAGTTCATTGGCGCATTGATATTCGGCTGGTACGCGGAGCGGCGCGGGCGGATTCCCAGCGCGACTGTCGCCATCGCCATCATGTCGGTGATGAGCATGGGCTGCGCACTGAGCGGCAGTTTCGCGATGCTGCTCGTGTGCCGGTTCATTCAGGGAATTGGCGTGGGCGGCGAGATGCCGGTCGCGGCGACGTATATCAGCGAGCTTTCCAACGCGCACGGCCGCGGCAAGTATTTTCTGCTGTACGAGCTGATTTTCCCGGTTGGCTTGATGGCGACGGGGCAAATCGGTGCGTGGCTCGTGCCTCTCGTCGGCTGGAAAATCATGTTCTGGATCGGCGCAGTGCCCGGCCTCGCGATTGCGCTGCTTATTGCGCGGCTACCCGAATCGCCGCGCTGGTTGATCGCGAAGGGACGCTTTAGCGAAGCGGAGGCCGTGGTCCGGCAAATGGAAGCGAGCACGAACCGCCGCATTGAACCCGGCCCGCAGCGGCAGGCGAACAAGCAGGGGACGAATGCGCGCGCGGGCTGGCGCGAACTGCTCTCGCCGTTTTATCGCGGCCGCACGCTTGTCGTATGGGTGCTGTGGGCAACGGCGTTTTTCATCGCCAATAGTCTGAACAACTGGCTGCCCACCCTGTATCGATCGATCTATCACCTGCCGCTGCAAACGGCGCTGCGCGCTGCTTCGATGACCAACGTCGCGCAGGTTGCACTGTTGCTTGTCTGCGCGTATGTGATCGATCGCGTGGGCCGCCGCAACTGGACGGTGTCCGCATTCTGTCTTGCCGCGGTGCTGTTCGCATGTCTGGGGCTCTTTGCCGCGCACGACGTATGGAGCGCAATGGTGCTCGGCACGCTGAGTTATGGACTGGTCGGTTCGATTGCGGCGGTGCTCTACCTCTACACGCCCGAGGTGTATCCCACGAGAATGCGCGCGACGAGCACGGGGCTCGCCACGTCGTGGTTGCGGCTCGCGTCTGCCGTGGGTCCTTCGCTGGCCGGACTGCTGTTGCATAAGAAGGGCATCGGCTCGGTCTTCGTGATGTTCGCGGTGGTTGCGGTGGTCGGCGCAATCTGCGCGATGAAAATGACCGAAACGCGCGAGCGCAGTCTCGAGGAAATCGCACCGTGATGTTGGCAACGGCCGCCCTTCGCCGGGGCGCGGCGATTTCGCCGGAGCTACGCGACGAGCGCTGTCATGACCGCGTTGAACGCCTGGACGAAGCTATGAGCGGCTGAAGAACCGTCAGTGAGTCTCAGGGTGCGTCGGGGACTGGCGCTTGTTCGCGACATACCGACAGTACGAGTTGCCTGAGCCAGCGATGAACCGGGTCCACGTCCAGACGCGGATGCCACATCTGCGATACGGTGATTGTCTGCGTTGCGACGGGTAGCTCGAACGCATAGACATTCGCACCGGCGTCTGCGCCGAGGTGCGCCCTGTGAGCGCCCACGAACGAGGCCGGCACCAGTGCGATCAGGTCCGAACTGCGAGCCACGGCGAGCGCGGCAGGAAAACCGGGAACGACTGCCACGATGGTGCGGGCGAGGCCGAGGCGGGCCAACGCATCGTCGACGGGGCCCGTCGCGCTCGCGCGTCGTGACGCGACCACGTGGCCAAAAGCAATGTACCGTTCGGCCGTTATCTGTCCGTCCTGCTCGAGCGGGTGGCCCTTTCTGACAACACCTACGAAACGGTCGCGGAAAAGCGCCTGCAAGCGCACTTCAGGTCCCATTTCGCCGAGCACGCCGATTTCCAGATCAGCGGAACCGTCGCGCAGATGCGTCGCGTTTTTCTCGGGTTTGGCCGCAAAGCGCAAGCGAACATGCGGCGCAATTTGCGTTGCGGCGGCGATGAGTGGCGAACCGAAGGCTTCGACGAAGCCGTCGTTCGCACGAATGGTGAAGGTCTGCCGCAGCGCTGCGAGGTCAGGCTCGCTTTTCGACGGACGAAGCACCGCGCGGACCTCATGAAGCGCGTCTCGCGTGCGCTCCCGAATCGACTCCGCATACGGCGTCAACACCATGTCACGACCCGCGCGAACCAGCAATGGATCGCCCGTGGTGGCACGAAGCCGCGCAAGCGTTCGACTCATGGCGGAAGCGCTCAGCCCCAGGCGGCGCGCAGCGCCTGCCACGCTCTCCTCGTCGAGCAGCGTTTCAAGCGCAATCAGCAGATTCAGGTCGGTTTCGGGCATGTCCAATCGTAACACCCGTGCATGGCAGGAGGCGTTTCGTGCAGGTTATCAATGCACGGGCCGCGCCTTCCGGCAACGCTCACGCGTGGCTATATTTTCCATTGAGCCGCTTACGACGCACGACGATCCGATGCATGTGGACGCGTGTCATTCAAAGGGAGAAATCATGGAAGCCACCCACACTCAGAAAACTGTCCTTCTCATTGGCGCATCGCGTGGTCTGGGGCTCGCGATGGCCGAAGAATATCTGCAACGCGGCTGGCGCGTGATTGCGACCGCGCGCCCCCATTCGATGCAAAAGCTGCGCGAACTTCGTGGCGCCCTCGAAGTAGAGACGCTCGACATCACGGTTCCCGAGCAAGTCGCCCATTTGCGCGCGCGCCTCGCGGGCCGGCCACTGGACATGCTCTTCGTGAATGCAGGCGTGAAAAACGACGACCGCGAAACGATCGCGGATGTTTCGACCGAAGAATTCGTGCGCGTCATGGTGACGAATGCGCTGAGTCCCATGCGAGTCGTCGAGGCGTTGCACGACCTGGTGGAACCGCGCGGCACGATCGGCGTGATGTCGTCCGGCCAGGGCAGTGTCACCAATAACGTGAACGGCCACTACGAGGTTTATCGCGGCAGCAAGGCCGCGCTCAACATGTTCATGCGTAGCTTTGCCGCCCGTCACGCGAACGATCCGCGCACTTTGCTGCTGATGGCGCCGGGTTGGGTGCGCACGGATATGGGCGGCCCCGAAGCGCGCCTGAGCATCGAGGAGAGCATTCCCAATCTGCTCGATACCATGCAGGCCTACGAGGGCCGCTCGGGCTTGCACTACCTGGATTACCTTGGGCGAGTCGTGCCATGGTGAAGCGCACGCGGCTGCGTTAGGCCGCCGCCCCGGTCAGAACAGCTTGCGCCATTGTTCCTGCTGCATGTCCTCGCGGGTGTTCACTTCGATCAGCAAGCCGCCGGGTGCGCGGCAGAAAAATCGCGAGCCACGTGTGTTATTGAAGATGCCCGTTTCCATCTGAACGCCGCCCTTCGCGAATTCGTCGTGAAGCGTGTGGAGGGCGTCCAGACTCGCAACCTCGAGGCCGAAGTGGAAGTTCTTGGGCCAGACCGGCGTGTCTTCAGTAGTGTGCTCAAGCACAATGTCGAAACCATTGCGCTTGAGCAGACGATGCTCACCGGCGGCGACAACCTCGCAGCCGAGAAACTTTTCGAAAAAGGCGGCCGTTTCGGCCACATCGGTAGTGGGAAAGCTCAGGTGGTTGAGCTTGGCTTCCTGAAAAAGATTCATTGTCGAACTCGCAGAGAACGTTAAGAGATGGTGGAGCGCTCGTCGGCGTGTGCGTCACTTACGGCTGGCCACGCACGCCGCGCTCCACGGAATCTATTTTGCGAGTAATGACTCAGTTTTTAAACTCGCATTTGGACCGTGCCGGGAAGATCAGTCGGCAGCCCACACGCGATAAGGGTTTCAGGCAGGCAGGGCCGCGCTGAATATGAGCGAGTACTCGCATTTTGCGCTGTCTACTTGCGCGCTCGTGGCTTTGCCGGGGTGGTATCCGCAATGCCGAGGTAGCCATATAACGCGCGGGCAACGCGTCGTTCCAGCGCGGCGCGATCGGTTTCGCCGCGCTCTCCGGCGCCGTCGACGATCGCGCGAACGATCGCCATGACGTCGTCGGTGGTGATCTGCACGTCGGGCTGCGGTGGAATATCGTCGCGTGACAGAATCTGCTCGACGACCCCGCGAAATGCCGCCTTGGACCTTGCCAGTTCTCTCGCAATAGCGGGGCGGTTTTCCTCGAAATCGAGCACGCGCGCAAGCGCGGGACGGCGCAGCTGCTGCCGCACAGAGACGGTGATCAGATGATTCAAGGCGCTCTGACCCGTGCGCTCGTTCAAAGCGCCTTCGGCTTCGGCCAGGAACACTCCCTGTTCGCGTTTGCTTAGCGCGACAATGAGCGCGTCCTTGTTGGGGAAGTACTGGTACAGCGTGCCCACGCTGACACCGGCACGCTGCGCGACCAGATTGGTGTTGAGCCCGTCCGCGCCTTTGGTTTCGAGAACAAGCGCTGCCGCCTCAAGGATCGTCGCGACGGTTTGTTGCGCGCGGCTTTGTTGCGGCAGCTTGCGCGGCTTTAATGACGCACGCCTGGTTGTCGTCATGATGCGGCCTGAAAAAACCGAATATTAGCTCAGGTTTGTGACCGCGGACAAATTTTCAACCGCGCGTTGCGGGTTCTTCAATGCATGTAGGTCACGCGGCGGGCGCGCACCTGCAAGACGAGGCCCGCGTCGAGCAGGGCGATCGAGAACCAGCGGATGATCTTCAGCACGGTGCTGACCGTCGGCTGGGGCAGCCAGTTGTTCAGCATCTGCGTGGCGGCGTCGCTGCGGGTTCGTTGCAGCAACGCGATGATCTGCAGCAGCGAGGCTTCGTCATTCGCCAGGTCGGACGCGCAGCGGCAACGGGTATCCAGCGGCCGGCACGACGCGCGCATCAGCGAGCGCATCAGGATATCGAAGTAGCCGATGCCGTTCGCGCTCATGCCGGCTTCATGCAACACGCCGCTCCAGTCGCTGTGGCGGCGCACGCTATCGCATTGCGGACGCAGCCAGGTGCGCACGGCCGTCAGCACGGTCTGTTCGGCCATATCGGGATGTTGCGTGAACGAGTCATCGTAGAGCGTATGGTTTCTCGCAGAAGCGTTGTGGAAATTCATTGAACCTCCGGTTTGCAGGACAGCGACGTCCAACGGCGTGCATCGCGCATGGTGCCGAGCGCCGTTGTCTGTGCGCGGGCATGGCGGTGCAGGAAGTCGGAGGCGTCGGACAGGATGGTCATGATGAAAATAGGGCAGCAGGTGACATGCACCATGATCGGATAAAATCGCCGTAAATGCAAATGATTCTCATTTGGACATAGATGGTGATAGGTCGTGGCGATAGGTCGCCGCATGCCGGAAAGCCCCATGCGCGGGCGAATGGGCCGCCCTCAGCCGTGTTGTGTATGTCGATGCGTCGCACGGGCGGGCTGCGCGTGCGACGGGCCTGCATGTTGGGCCGCTTCGAAACTTTGTGGCCGGTGGTGCACCGGGTTCTCGGCCGCGGCAAACGCATACTGCGTCGCCCACTCTCCATAGCCCGCGACCAGGAACCCGCCGGAGCGCTGGATGTACTGCTCGCGAGACGCCTGATAAATGCCGGGCAGCGCGAACCAGGGCACGTGCGGCAAGTCGTGATGTACCAGGTGATAGTTGTTGTTCAAATAGAGGAGCCGCCAGAACAGACCCGCTTCGTTGATAACCGTACGGTGCGCGCAGTCGTGTGCCTGGCGATGCTCGCGGAACGATCGAAGCGAGCCCAGCGACAGCGACCCATACCCGACGCCGAGCACGAATACCCATGCCGGAATCGCGCAGACCTGTTGTAGCCACGCGGTGAGCATGACGAGCGCGGCGAAGTGCGCGAGCCAGGCAGGCACATCACGCCTGTCGCGGTGGCTGATTTTGCGCAAGGCATCGACCGCCGTCGCGGCGATGGCGAACGCCGGGCCAAGCAGCAGGCGCCCGACGAGCGTGTTACGGCAATTGAGCAGCGCGCGCATCGCCCATCCGGCCCGCGCCCACGTCTCACCGTCGACGAAGTAGCTTTCCGGATCGCGCCCCGGCTCCGTCAGCTTCGCATCGTCGTGATGCTGAAGATGCGATTCGCGATAGACCCGGTAGGGGAACCACACAGCGAGAGGCGCGAAACCGAGCAGTGCATTCAGGCGTGCCGAACGGGTGGGGTGGCCGTGCAGGAGTTCGTGTTGCAACGACATGTACCACGCGCTGACCCATGCCATAAGGACGGTGGTCAGCGGCAAGCCGAGCTCGCGGGCATGCGTGGCGAGACCGAACCATCCGCCGTAGATGGCGACCACCAGCATCCACGTCGGCCATTGCGTGCGCCATGTGCGGGTGGTCGCGAGCCTCGCGATCGCGTTGCGCTGGGTGTCGTCGAGATAGATCGCCATCGGTTGAGTCGGTCCAATGCAGGTTCCGACTGATCGTACGTACCAATGGGCGGTCCCAGAACCAATTTGTTCGGGATTGCATTTGCGCTACGGCGCGCAAGCTGCGGAGGAGGCAGACTGCGGAGGAGGCAGACGGCAGACGGCAGACCGCAAGGGCTGCCGAAAATCGGCGACAATGCCCGCAACGATTGTCAGCGGCTGTTGTGCGCCGCGCGCAGGCGCCCCTCAAACATTTCCATGCCGATATGAAACGACTCTATATTGCCGCATTGGCAGGCACCTTTTTCGCGGCTCCCATTCATGCGCAAAGCAGCGATGCCGGTCCGCTCGATACGCCCGCGGGCCAGGTGCAATTCGTGCGCGATGGCCAGGGCTTTAGCGCGCTGCTCGGAAACGACGCATTCGATCGCTTCAGCGCCCACGCGCTGACGCATTTCGACGACATGAACAGCGCGAACGGCACCGTAGCGCGCGTGCTCGTGCAAACCGATTTAGGGCCGGTGCTGTACGACTTCCGGCACCGCCCGCCGCTTGTGCAGCGCATAGGCGCCCGCATGAGCGTCAAGCGCGTGTTCTGGCAAGGCGATGAAGTCGTGATGCAAGGCTCGCAAGGCTGGTTTCGCTTCCAGCGTGGGGTATTGACGAAGCTGCAGTCGTCGAAAACCATCTACCATTGATTGTCCGCGCCCGGCAGGCGGGGCGGTTGCGGCTGGTTTGGGCGTGCCGCTATGACGAAGTGTCGGCGATACGGCACGCGTGATCGAGCAGTCCCTCGGCCGAGCCGCTGCCGTTGTCCGCGTCGAGACCGCTGTTCACGACCAGCCAGCCGTCTTTCTCTGCCGACGGCCCGGCGCCCGTCACCAGAATGGTTTGCATGGCCATTGCGTCGGGGTTCGGATTGTCGCGCGAGACGATGCGAAACGGATCGCTCGCGCCGCTGAGCGAATTCACCCGCATGATCCGGTAACGGCTGCCGTCCAGCGTGTCCCAATGCCATGTGCCGGGCGCATCGTTCGCGTGGCGGGCGAGCGCGTCGCTGACGTCGCCGCGCATGCAGTCGATATGAATGTGCAACTGGTTCTGCGTGCGGCGAAATTGGGAGTTGATTTCCAGACCTAGCTGATTGTCGGCGAGCGTCCGCTTGACCGCGCCGTTCACGTAGCTGCGCGCGGCCCATGCGTCGGTCCAATAGCTTGGCGCATGCGGTGCGAGCACGCGCGGGCTTTCGATACCGCTCACCCGATCCGTCGGAATCAGCAGATACTGCGAGCGTCCGACGATGTCCTTCAGGATTGCATAGCGTTTGTCGAGATTGACCGTGGTGCACTGACCCGGCGTGCCGGTCGCCTGTTGCGACGGAACGCAGCGAATATCGACAATTTTCCATAGCGCGTTCGAATCGACGGCCGCAAGACGTGCGCAGCCGGCCACGGCGAGCGCCACGCAGAACGCCGCGGCGGCTCGCTTCAGGTAGCGCGCGTTGCGATGCAGCGGGCCGGGATCGGCGGATTCGGAAAGAGCGGGCCGGCTGGCAGGTGTGTTGGTGGTCGGGCGGGAAAAGGCTTGATTTAGCGGCATCTTTTATACGGTTCAGAGCACGGGCGGCGGTACTTCGCCAAGCACCTGTTCGACGGCCACGCCGATTGCGAGCAGACGCCGGTCGCTGCCAAGCGGCCCGTCCAGTTCCAGCCCGACCGGCAAACCCTGCGCACTGATTCCTGCCGGCAGCGACAAACCGGGAATGCCCGAGGTACTGGCCGGATCGGTATTGCGCAGGAATGCTTCCATCGTGTCGATGGGCGGCGCGCCGTCGACGGACACCGTCGACGAACCGTTGATCTCGTCGATTGGCACAGCGGCGAGCCGCGTGGTAGGAAAGAGCAGTGCATCGAGACGCCCATCGGCAAAGGTCGCGGCCATATAAGCCTGCAACAGGGGCCGCCAGTGATTGAGCGCCGCCTCATAGCGCGAGTCGAGCGCGCCCGCGAGTACCTCGTCATAGATTGCGCGCACGTCGGGACTCGCGATGCGCGCTGCCAGGTCGGCGACAGTCTGCACTGGCGCATGGTTGGCGGCGAGCCACGCCTCCATATCCACGCGCGCTTCGTGGATCGCTATCGGCCCGCCGACCATGCCATTGAGATGTTCCAGTTCGCTCATGGCTACCGGCACCAAAACTACGCCGGCTGCTTCCAGCTTCTTCAGCGCGCCGCGCGCCACGGCTTCGACATCTTGCGCGAGACCCGCCCACAACGGTGCCGGCAAGCCGATGCGCAGGCCGTTCAGCGCGACGGCGGGCAACGGACCGTCGCCGGTAATCACGCCGTCGAGCAGCGCAATGTCGGCTGCGGTGCGCGCCATCGGGCCGACGGTATCGCGCGTATGGCTGATCGGCACCACTGCGTCCGGGTCGTGATAGCGCCGCTCGGCGCCGCCATTGCCCACCGACGGACGAAAGCCCGCGGTGCCCGTCAACGCAGCGGGAATGCGCGTGGAGCCGCCGGTGTCGGTGCCGAGGCCCGCGGGCGCGATGCGCGCGGCAATCGCCACCGCCGTGCCGCCGGAGGAGCCGCCCGGAATCAGCGTGGGGTCGTAAGGATTGCGCACGGGGCCCGCATGCGCCGCGAGGTTGGTGCTCGTAATGCCGAACGCGAGCTCATGCATGTTGGCCTTGCCGAGAATGATCGCGCCCGCGTCGAGCAGCCGTTGCACCGAGCGCGCATTGGCGTCCGGCACGAAGCCCTCCAATGCCGGCGTGCCGGCGGAAGTGGCCAGCCCCACCGTATTGATGTTGTCCTTCACGACGACCGGCAGACCGGCAAGCGGCAGTCGGGCCTTCGCTTCAGCGGACAGCCCGTCGATGCGCCGCGCGGCGGCCAGTGCGCCGTCCAGGTCGATCACGGTGAGCGCGTTGAGTGTCTCGAGCGCGGCCGCACGTGCGAGCAGGGTCGCGACATAATCTGTCGCCTGGAGCCGGCCCGACTGGATTGCGGCGACGGCTCCGGTTGCGCTCAACGCAAGCTGTTCATCGACGGTCCAGGTCATGGCCGTGCTCCTTATCGTTCAGTGTCGGGTCCGCGCGAGCGCCGCATGAAGCGCAGCGCGAAACGCGCGAGCGTGGGCACGAGCCGGGGGCGCAGCAGCCGCGCGTCGTAGCCGCTCATGCGGCGCTCGTTTTCCGCGAGACAGAGTTCGACGAGTTCGGGCGTTTCCAGCCCTTTGCCGATCACGCTGCTGTTGGCAGGCAGAAAGTTCGAGTCGTGCGCGACGCCGTTTGCATCGATGCCCTTGGCGATCGCCACGCGCTCCCAGATCAGCACGACCCAGATGGCGGCCACCCGCAGCGCGTGCCATGGCCTGCGCCATAGCGGCATGTTACGCCGGTGCCAGGCCGCCCAGTTGACGAAGAACAGGATGTGACGGGCTTCTTCCTGAATCACGGGCTCGAAGGTTTCCACCAGCGCTTCCGGAAAATAGCCCGACTGCTGGGCGGCGCGAAAAAGGCCGAACGCAAAGAAACTGTCGATGCACTCGCTGTAGCCCGTACGCATCCACGCCCATTCCGAGTCGCGCGGCGCGGGATAGTGCGGCTCAGGTGCGATCTCGATGCCGTAGGCCGCAATCAGCCGCGCAAGCACTCGCTTGTGGCGAGCCTCTTCGTCGCCGTCCATCGTAATGGCTTCGCGCAGCAGCGGGTCGCCCAATTGCGCGGCGTAGGTGTGAACGTTGATTGACGCGCGGCCTTCCGTTTGCACGGCGATGTCCCAGATCGGCAGCGAGCAGAGCCGCTCGAGCGCGTCGGGTGACAGCGCGGGCCAGTCGATCACGGCGGGTTTGTACGGGTCGTGAGTCTCCAGCAGCATGCGGCAGAACATGTGCTTATGGGCCTCAGAGCCGATCTTCACGCGGGCGGTGCCGGTGAAGGTCCAATGGCGCAAAGTGTGGTCTTCGGCTAGGTCTGTCAATGTGTCGGACATGGCAAGCGTGCAGAGAGCGAATTCGATGTGTCGCCTATTCTGTCACATTGCCCCCAAACGCGGCGCGGGAGGTGCATGGCCGCCCGCGCTCGTCAGCCCGAATGGAGTGTCACTGGTGATGGTCGACCCACATGCGTCCCCAGCGGAAGGCGTAGGCGAGCGCATGTTCTTCGTCGAAGAAATAGTCGAGCGCGTCGAAGCTATAAGCCTGGCTGCGGCTGGCGCTCGCTTTTTCGATGGTCAGGTTCGCGGCGAATAGTCCGTTGGGCAAACGTTGCGCGGCCGGCGCGACTTCATAGCCCTTGTAGCGAATATTTGAATTCATGATCGTGGCGGTAATAGGCCCGCATGTTTTGCAAAGGCCGCTGCATATGACACCTGGCGTTGACGTCGGCGTCGGCATCAGGCGGCGGATGAGTCGGCGGGCAGGCTCAAGCGTAGGCCGCACTGAAGGGCCCGTGAACCAATCATTCTTCGCAAGCAAATCAGCGCAAAGCCGGAACTGTCTTCAGAACACCGGATAAGGGCGGGTTTGGCGGGTTCGCAGACACTATCGCGCATGGCGGGCGCGGGGTCTGTTATGAGCCGCACGGTACGCGGCGCGCGAGCGCCCCGCTTCACGCATGTAAGGCGGGGCGAGGCGATGGGGACATGCGGGGCGAGGGCGCCCGTGGGAGAAGTCGCGAGAGAGGGCGTCGGGCGAGGCTTACACCGCGTGCAACAGACGCGCGGGCTGCGCTTGCTGGGTCGCACCATGCGTGGAATTCCCGGCGGGTGTGCGCTGCGAGGTGAAGGCCAGCGCGAATTGCGCGGCTTGCTGGCCGACAGTGGCGAGCTGCTCGACGACCTTTGCGTCGGAACAGGTATCGATACTGTCGAAGCGCGTTTCCAGCGTATTGATGCCGGCCCCGAACGGCGTGGGCCAGCCGCGCAAGGCGTGGACGATCGCGCGCAGCGAGGTCAGTACCGAGCCGGCCGCCTGCCAGCCATAAGCCGTGACGATGCAGCCGACCGCGCGGCCGTCCAGATACGGACGTTCGTCGGCACGCAATTCCTCGAGCGTGTCGAGCGCGTTCTTCACGAGGCCGGAGACGCCGCCGTGATAGCCGGGCGTCGCGATGATCAGCGCGTCGGCGTGACGCACCGCTTCGATCAGTTCGAGCTGTTCGTCGGTGCGCTCGCTGTGTTCGGGCGCATAGTGCGGCAGGCTATGGAGAAAAGTGCCGCCGAAGAGCTGCGTTCTCGCGCCCGCAGCCTCGGCGCCGCGCAATGCGAAGCCCAGCGCGCGCTCGGTCGAGGAGGCCGCGCGCGTCGTGCCGCCAATGCCGACCACGAGCGGGCGGCGAGGGTGATGGAAACTGGTCAACGAAATGCTCCTTCGGTGGCGGCTCACGGCGTTCGCGCGCGGGTTGCGCTTGAGCGGGCCGGGCGAACCGGACTTTGAAGCATTATCTTAATGAGCGCGGCACGCCGCACGAAGCGACTTTTTGTTCTAACCATATAACCGCGCGCATGGTGCGATCAGTCTCATTGGATTGTCAGCCAGGTTCGCGCGTTTGCGCCGATAAGCATATGGCGATCTATTGTTTTGGCGCGAACGCGGGCGCGGCTATGATCGAAGCGTCTCCTCCATGACACTCCTTGACATGGGACTCGGCCTCGCCTGCATGCTGGCGGGGCTTTTTTTTGCCGATGTCGCGACGATTTCGCGGGGCTGCCTCACTGTTCTTGCCTCCATCGCGAAGCGCACGCATACGCGCAGCTTCACGATTCGGCTGTTTATCGCGTGCTACGATGGGCCGCGACACGATCCCGGCAAGCTCGAACCGACAAATGGCAACTCTCTATGACACGCTTGGCGTGCCGATGCACGCCACGGAAGAAGAAATCAAGCGCGCCTATCGCAAGGCCGCCATGAAGTGGCATCCAGACCGCAATGCGGGCTCTGAAGAAGTTGCGCGCGCTACCTTCCAGGAGATCAGGGACGCCTACGCGATTCTCTCTGACGCCGCGCAGCGCGAGGTGTACGACGCCGTCTACGCGGAACAGATGCGGCAGTGGGACGCGCAGCGCGCGCGCCATGAAGAGGCGCAGGCTGAGCGAGAGGCGGCGGCGCGTGCGGCGGACGAAGCCGCCTATGCTGAAATGGTTTCGCTTGCCATGCGCTTTGCCGACGAGGGCCACAATCGCGATGTGCTGTTCGGCGTGCTGCTCGGGCGCCACTGCGAAGCGAGACGCGCCGCGCAGATCGCCGACAGCGTAACTGCCTTGCAGGCTTCGCGGCGCGAAGCCACGGCCTCCACGGCTTCGTCGCAGGCTGCAAACGCAGAGCCACAGGCGAGCGACGCTGCGCCGCCGTGCGACGCGGCAACGACGAACGCCCGTGCCGAGACCATGGCTGATTCCCCTCGCTCTGAGCCGGCCAAACCCGACCAGGCCGCCAAAGAAGCCCCTGCCGCCGGCGGCTTTTCCCACCCCTGGTTTCAGTTTCTCAACGGCCTGCGGTTCTGACGAGCGGCTTGCGTCTCTTGTAATCGGGAGCTTCCAGGGGGAAATTCCTGTAGCGCGCGGAATAAAGACATCGTAGTGTCACGGGGGCGCAAGACTCTGCGAGCACAATCGCACATACAAGAGACCAAAAACACGGTACGGGGTAAGCGTGACAAAGAAATATAAAGTGCTGTTTCTGTGCCGCGAGAATTCAGCACGCAGCATCATGGCCGAAGCCCTGCTTCGAGAGTTGGCCGGACATCGGTTCGAAGCATTCAGTGCCGGGCCTGAGCCGGCCATGCGTATTCATCCGTTGACGGTCGCGCAATTGCGGCCCGGCGTGTCCGACCTGGGCGTACTTTGCCCGAAAAGCTGGCTGGAATTTACCGGCGAATGGGCGCCGCGCATGGACCTCGTGGTCGCGCTGGACGACAGCGTTGGCGTTGCCCATGCACCTGCCTTTCCAGGCAACCCTGCGCTTTGCGAGTGGAATCTCGCCAATCCGCTCGCGGACTTTCTTTCCGAGCCGGAACGGATTCGTCTATTCGACAAGGTGTTCTGGCAAATCGTGCGTCAGTTAAGCGCTCTTATCGAGGCGCCGCAAAATGACGCCATGCCGGCGCGAGCGACGCCGCAGTGCAAGCCGTCGTGCACTGGCCAGTTTGCCAACCTGTGATGTGCCGCAATAGCGCGGCGCTTGCTGCGGAGGGTTGTGCTGGCGGTGGTCTTAGTGGTCGCTCTGACGCGCGAGCGGGCTGCCTGCGAACGGGTCGTTCTTCCAGTCGACGCGCTTTTGGGGCTGCGGAGCGGGCGCGGGCGGCGCCGATAATTCGAAGTGGTCGATTGACTGACCGGCACTGATTGCCTGTTTGAGCCATTGAGGCATTTCGCCCTGGCCGTCCCAACTGTCTCCCGTCGCGCTACGGTAGCGCGCGTTCTTTTGCGCGGTGGGTTCGGCTGCCAGTACGGCGGCAAGGTCTTCCGGTTTGATGCCAAACTCTTCCATGCGATGGCGGAGATACGCAATCATGCTATCTCGCTTCCTTTCGTCCATAAGATATTCGTCCTTCTAAAGCGTCCAGCGTTCTGTCAAATGCAGATTGCGAGGAAAACCCGCGAGAGCTTGGAGTCCATTTAAATGGCGCCGGTCCGCGGTGAGGTTATTAATCGAAATTGGAAAAGCGATGGTGGCGATGCACTGACTTTGGGCGGCCGATCTCGCATCCACGCTCCGTCTTTCGACGGCGTTTGTGCGGGGCCCTTCTCGTGGTTATGTCGTCATCATAACGCACTGCGAGCGCAATGCACGCACCGTTTCAACTGATTTTGACGAATGGGAACGCCATGCGGAGATTCGTCGCATCTGCTGGTTTCGTTCAACGGTCCGGTTCGCCGGTTGAATTCCGCGCCGCCCGAACTATAAAAGAATGAGCGGAGAGGACAATCCGTGTTTTCCAGCCTGAGGCGCCGATCCGCAATCTTGGTACGCGTATGCGGCGCCCGGCCAGGCGCGGGCGGCTCGTTGAGCGTTTCATTCGACGAGTCGATGCAGCAGGCCCGCGTCTCGACGTTTTTACCGTCGCCCCAATAGGGCACCCGGCTTTTACACGGACCGATTCTCGAAGAGGGAGGACACTGCTGCGCCGGATTCAAGGAGTCTGGACATGAAACTACGTTTATTGATGGCGGTGGTGAGCGCCATTCTCTTTCTCGCACCACGCGCCGCCAGCGCGGACGACGTCGTCACGCAACCGGGCGTCGGCACGGCCGCCGGCGCATCGTCGGGACACAGGCTGATGCAGCATGCGAACGAGTCGGCCCAAGCCACGACGGACATGCAACTGAGCGAACCCGCGGGAGGCGCTTCGCCATCGGTTGAGAACGTCGCTTATGGAGGCGTGGCGGCAGGGCGATCCGAAGCGGGCGGCCGGCAAAATATGCCATGCTCCACCCAGCCGCAATGCAGGATTTACTTTGGCCAATAAAGCGCAGAAGTGACGCCGGGGCGCTGCGGCAAAGCCGCTTCCCCTGACTGCTACTTCATGCGAGCGCAGTGTGAGTCGCCGGGTTTTCGGTATTTTCGACAATCCGGCTCACCACTGCCGCGACGCCCGGGCTCTGCACTGCGGCGCGCTCACCGAAGCGCCGGAACTCGTTCAGTAGCGAGCGCCACGACGCATGCCAGCGCGTTTCCTTGATGAGATTGCCTGATGGATCGGCGATCCGCAGCACGCCGTTGTCGGGATAGAAAGTGAGAGTGACCGGCATGCCGTCGATTACGCAGGTCGCGGTGCAGGGACGCGTGCTAACCATAGTCAATGTCCTTTGATGGTGCGATGAATGCATTGGATGCTGTCGCGCATTCAGCAAGGGGCATGCCTGGGAGCTTCGTGTTGCCTCGCGCGCCCACTCGGGCGCCGAAATAACCCCACCCGCAACCGCAATTTTTCGCAGTCTTGAGCGAACGATTTAATACGATGTTAAGGTGTATTCCGTTCTCGGATGCACCACCGCTTCATCATTCCGACCGTGCAAAAGCAGGCTATGCAGCCTGCTTTTTTTGCTCATGCGATAACGTGCTCGCGTACAAATATCACGGTGATTAGCCCGGTGCAGCCGCTCCAATCACATTCGTTGTTCGTAACCCGCCAAACAATACTATGTTGAGAGAAGACAAACTGCCGGCGAGCGCAGTCGCGCCCGACGAACGCTCGTCGTCGCCCCTGCGTTCATGGCTCGCGGTCGTGGCCGTTGCAATCGGCGCCTTCGCGTTCGTTACCACTGAGTTTCTGCCCGTTGGACTTTTGCCGCGCATTGCAGCCGATCTGGGCGTGTCCCCCGGCACCGCCGGTTTGATGGTGACCGTGCCCGGCGTGATTGCGGCGATCTCGGCGCCTGGCCTGATGCTGGTCGCGGGCCGCATGGATCGGCGGCTCGTATTTCTGTTGCTCACGGCTTTGTTATTGGCATCCAATCTGATTTCGGCGTTTGCACCGAACTTCATGTTGATGCTGGTAGGCCGTGCGTTGCTCGGCGCTGCATTGGGCGGCTTCTGGACGCTTGCCACCGCGGCTTCCGGGCGGCTCGTGCAGCCCAAGGATTCGGCGCGAGCCATGGCGACAATCCTTACCGGCGTCACGTGTGCAACGGTGATCGGCGTGCCGCTCGGAACCTTTATCGCAAGCTTCGCGTCGTGGCGCGCGTCGTTCATGGCAACCGGCGGACTCGTTGCGAGCGCGCTGATCGCGCAGTTCCTGTTCGTGCCGTCGTTGCCGTCGAACACCGCGTTGCGTCTTCACGACCTTCTTTCGCTGTTGCGCAGGCCGCATCCGCGTCGCAGCCTGGTGATGGTCGGGCTCATATTCGGCGCCCATTTTTCGTCGTACACCTACATCACGCCCTTTCTGCTGCACAACGCGAACCTGAGTATGCCAACTATTACATGGCTGTTGCTCGGCTTTGGCATCATCGGGTTCTTTTCGAACTTCGCCGTTTCATCGACGGTTACGCGCAGCCTCAAGATCTCGCTCGGCGCAATGATTTCGCTGCTGATGTTCGCGCTTGTCCTGCTGCCCGCGCTGCAGCAGTCGTCTGCCGGCGTCATCGCGCTCGTGCTCGTGTGGGGCGTGGCGTTCGGCGCGTTGCCGCTTTGCTTCAGCATGTGGATTCAACGCGCCACGCCCGATTCGCCCGAAGCGGGCTCCGCGCTTTTCGTCAGCATCATTCAGGTGGCGATCGCGGTCGGCTCGCTGGTGGGCGGTATCGTGGTCGATCAGGTGGGCATTGCCACCGACTTCCTGTTCGGCAGCGGTCTCGCGTTGCTCGGCCTCGCGGCGCTTGTGAGTTTCGGCAGAAGCGGGCAAGCTACGCCAGCTCCGCAAGCGGTGGCATGCTGCGAATGCAGCACCGCGTGCAGCGACTAGTCGCGCAAGGCGGGCGCAAGTGTTGAATTTCGCGCGAGCGCCCGCAGTTTCAATTGCTGACTACCTGTGCGCTATATGCCCGCATATACGTTCGGGAGCATGCCAACAATCGAAGCAACCCGTAAAGACAGGCGGATGAAAAAGGTCCCTTCCCGACTACCACCAGCCAAACGCGCCGAACTGCTGTGCTTTCTGGTCGCGATCGCAGCGGCGTCGTATGCGCTCAGCGCGGAGTGGCGCGTGGATCATGTCGTCCAGTGCTGCCGCCAGTGGCTCGCCAGGAACAGCGCGCGCATGCATTGGCTCGAGCGGCTGCGCATCGGGCAACTTGCCTTGAAGATCGCGAGTCAGGACCTGCTGAACGCGGGCGTGGCAGTGCGCCTCTCGAATGTGCAGGCGCTCTTCACGAGCGAATTGGAGTTGAACGAAGCCAGCACAATGGTTCAGCGCATGATGGTGCTTTGCCAGGAAGCGATCTGATACGGCTCGTAGACGAGGTGTATTGCGCAGCACGCGTGCAGTTCGACGCGCGCTGCGCGACTTCATAGAGAGCCTGTGCAGGCGCTCACGTAATCAGGCCGGCAAAATGCACGCAGTTGCCCTGAGCGTCGACGGCAATGCGCATGCCCTCGGCGTTCAGGTTCACTGTGGGCTGGGTGCTCGGCGTGCTGCTCACCGTTACAGCGATGGGTATGTACTCCGCCCCGTCGAAATCGAGAGTTTGACCGGGGTGACTTTCGCTGACCGCCGACAATTGCTTGAGCAGCGGCGCCGTCAGAAACACGATGGTCGACAGGCCGGTTGGCCAAAGCTCGCTCCACCGTGCGTTCGAGCTCAGGGTGGCAGAGGCCACGAAGCGTGGCTCGTTCTGGTCGTTAATCGGCAGGTTCGCGGTGGTCATCCAGGCGGCGAAGGCCAGGTTGATGTCCAACTCCGGAACGTGCTGCTGCACGAGCCATGTGCGCAGCGAGTTGGGTCCGGTTGCAAGGCACATCATCTCAAATGCCTCTTCGCCATACGGCCGGACGTGCTTGATCAGAAAGTCTGCTGAGATACCCATGTTGTGCTCCTCAATGCGTTGTGCGAGTGATCGGGCGCTTGCGGAAAAGTGTTCGCCGCAGCGGGGCCATGCGGTCAGTTGGCGTTCTTCAGTTCGACAGGGCCTTCCGAGGTGCCCGTAGCCGCTTCCAGATGAACGATGTCGCCGAGCATGGGCGCCACGCCGTTGACCACGCGCGCGTTCACGACGATCGTGCCGTTGCTGAACTTCTCGACGGAGTAGGTCGTCGTCATGCGGTCCACTTTCATTGACGCATTCACGTAGCGCAAACCCGTCAGCACAATGTTCCATTGCGGCTGGCCGCGATATTCGCCGATGGTCGCGAAGGCAGGCGTGCTGAAAATCGTCGGCCCGTACGAATGATTGATGACCGCGCGCTCGATCAGGTCCACGAGCTCGGTCCATTTGATGCCGTAGATCACGGTGCTCGCCCGTGCCGGCGGGTAGTCGCCGAAGCGCTCGCGCGCGGCCTGTGCGGCGAGTTCGGGAACATCGGTTTCATAAAAGTGCTTGTCGAGAAATTCGAATTCACTAGGCATGTCTTTCTCCCTGACGAGTGCCGAAATCAATGCGCATAGGCGCGGCCGGCTGGAATGCCGGTGTTCGTGCTACGCCGGTATGAACGCGTCGAAAGACGCTTTGTGAAGTCACGCCGCAACGCCTGCGTGCGGCATACTGTGCGCATAATCGTATGACGATTGATTCACGCGAGGCCGAATCGAACGTTCAACGTGTTCCGCCAGAAGAGCACGCCGGGGGCAAGAAAAAGTGGAATCAACAGCACGCAATGCAACCGCAGATGCCGGCTTTTCCAGGACCGAAAACCGGCAAGCGCTACTGAGGCAGTCGAAGCTTTTCCGCGACATGCCTGAGTCCCTGATCCACCACGTTGCATCGCATGTCGTGGAGCGACGGCTGGAAGATGGCGAGGCGCTCTTCCTCAAACACGATCCCGACGACTTCGTTGCGCTCGTCGTCTCCGGGCGGCTTTATACGCTGCTCTACGGCCCCGACGGCAGGGAACTGATTACCGAGAGCGCCGAGCCTGGCGAGGTGGTCGGCGAAACGGCTCTTGTCGACGCGAGCCGCCGTCAGGCGGCAGCATTCGCGTGCGGAGCGACGCACGTCTTGCTGCTATGGCGCCGCCACTTTCCTCAATTGACGAAAGAGCCGTTATTCATCCAGCGGCTCCTGATGCTTCTGTGCGACAAGGTGCGCAAGGCCGCAGCGTTTATCGAATCGGTTTGCCTTTACCGGCTTGAATCGCGTCTCGCGCGCCATCTTATTTCGGCAATCGATCAGTGCGGCCGGGCAGAACACGGCGGCATTGTGGTGCCGCTGCCGCCAAGCCAAAGCAATCTCGCAGCGATGGTGAACGTGAGCCGCCCGAAGCTCAATGCGCAATTGCAAGCCTGGCGGCGCGACGGAGTCATCAGCTGGACGCACGACACCTTGCTGATCGCCGACGTCGATCATCTACGCTCGGTTGCGTACATCTCCATCACCTGAGCGCGTGCCGCTCGCCGTTTGCCGATCCGCTCGGCCGGGTTCATCGCGCAGCGCGCGGCGCACCTTCGCGTGCGTACGTGAGCGCGTGCAAAGAATGCGTTGAACACAGACAATGCGTTGAACATAGAAGGGGAATGCCGAAGCAGGAGGAAACGACTCGCGCCGGAGAGCGTTTCGCTGCTCCGGCGCGTTGGGGCGCGTTGGGGCGCATTAGGGCGCGTTAGGGCGCGTCAGATTGCGCTGGTGCTAGGCGGGTTGAGCGCGTTGAGGATCGTCAGAAGGCTCGTCAGGTTGTCGCTGACACCGGTCTGCGCGACCTTTTCGGTTGCGCCGGCCGCCGCCGTCGTGTCGAGCGTATAGACCTGCATGACGCCCTGATTGGCTGCTGCCTGCGACAGCGTGTTTTGCTGCTGCTGCGAGGACACGGAGTTCTGGAAGAGAATGCCCGTGGAATGCGCCATCGTCTGGTACAGCGAGCCCATTGCCATTGCGGGCGCTTCTGCGACGACCTTGACGTTCGACTGCGTGACGGCATCGGTAATCTGATTATTGACGGCTGTGGGAAAGGCCATTGCTATGCTCCTGAGTTCAAGGTAAAGACGGAGATCGGGCCGCTACGCTTGCGCGTGGCGAACTGCCGGGCGTTATGGACGGCGGAACGCGTTGAGCACCGTGAGCAGGCTCGTCAGGTTGTCGGCAACGCCGGTCTGCGCCACCTTCTCCGTGGCGCCTGCTGCGGCCGTGGTATCGAGGCTGTAGATCTGCATCACGCCCTGGTTCGTGGCCGCCTGCGTCAGCGTGTTCTGTTGCTGCTGCGCCGATACCGCGTTCTCGAACAGAATGCCGGTCGAGTGGGCCATGGTTTGATAGATCGAGCCCATCGCCATGGCCGGCGCTTCGCCGACCACCTTGACGTTCGACTGCGTGACGGCGTCCGTGACCTGATCGTTGACGGAAGTGGGAAATGCCATTTCGAACTCCTTCGGTTTAGTGCGCGGCGGGTGTCGCGCTGGTTGCATGAACGTCCTCTGAGGGACTCTGTGAAGCGGGTGTGGCTGTCGATCCGGTTGCTGTCGTTGGTGCTGCTGCCGAAGCTGCGCTCGCCGCGTTGTCGAGTTGCGCGAGTGCGCTTGCCAGTTGCCGCTGCAACGGACCAAAGTAGCGCTCGAAGCACTGCTCGACTTCCGTCTTGACCAGATTGGCGAGGCGGTCCGCAATCTGCGGCAGCGCGAGTTGCGCGGCGGGCGGCACGCCGCTCGCCGGGGTCACGAGCATGGACGGGCGCAGATCATTGAGCGATTGCGCCGTTTGTACGATCTTCAGAATCGCCTGCTCCTCGCGTTCCTGTGCTTGCAGCGCTTGCGCTGCGTTCGCCTTCAGCTTTTGCAAGACCTCTCGGATCAGCGACTCGGAACGCTGTCTGCCTTCGTTAAGCACCTGCGACGCTTGCAACCTTGCGTGCACGGCTGGGTCGTTGGAGGCGGCCGCGCTCGCCGCCGCGCTCTGCACCGGCTGGTCGTTTGCCGTGGACTGCTGGAATTGCTCCAGCTCCGCGAGTTCAGCGGCGGTGAGCGGGCGTTGCAGCCAGGTGGTGGCGAGACGGCGAAGCGACGCTAATGCGTCGGGGTCGGAATTGCTCATCGGTATGCTCCTGATAGTTTCGGCTCGCGATCGACGAAGCCCATGCACGCGACCAGGTCAATTGAGCCAATCAAGCGAACGAAGCAGCAGCCCACTGCGTTAGCCGGCTTTGCGGTTGGCGAGCGTCGCGCTGTAGCGTGCAATGCTCTGATCGATCTTGTCGATGGCGAAGCTGGCGGACTCCGCTTCGATTGCACCGGCTGCCGCTGCCACCGCCGCGGCCGCGCCCATCAGCAGGTCCGTTGCCAATGCGCCGAGCGCGTCTTCCGCGGCGGCGGTGAGGTTCTGCTCGGCAAGGTTCTCCGTCATCTTCTTGAGCAGCACCGCCTGGCTCGCGAGTGCGAGTTTGCTGACGCCGTCGAAATAGCTCGCCGCCGATTGCGCGACCAGACCGGATGCCTGGCTGATCATCATGTCCGGAGGCGTTGCTACTTGCGACGCCGCATAACTCGCCGTCTCGGCGTTCGTGAGTTGCACTGCCTGCACGATCTGACTGTTGAGCGCGCTCGTGGGCGGACTGCCGTTGGCCACCTGCTGCGATGTCGCGCGCTCGCGCATCTTCGACAAGGGCGTGGGCCCTGGCATGCTCGAGGTCGTGGTGCGGGCAGGGGCGGATTCGTCGGGTACGTTCTGCTTCGCAGCGACAGAAGGCGGCTTGTCGGCTGTGGTCGCCGCTTTGTCTTCAGCGGGCGTGCTTCCGGTTGCTTGCATCGTTGCTCCCGTTTCGTCCGTCATGTGCGCCGGCGATGTGGTCATCGGCTTCGCTGCGGCTGAAGTCGCGTCCGCAGTTGCGGCCGGCGCCGAGGCCGAAGTTGCGGCTGGAGCCGTGTTTGGCGCCCTGTATGAAGCCTCGTCAGGGCCCGTTGGGGCGGCCGTCGACGCGGGCCGCGCGCGTTTGGTGAACAAGTCCCACAGAGCCATGGTTGCCTTCTCCTTCCGAATGCGTGGCCGTCATGGCGCGGATCAGGTGCTCTTCTCGCCGATGGCCATGATCAGCGCAACGGCTTTCGACACCACGGCCGTCGAGATCTGGTTCAGCGACTGTTGACCATGCACCGCGTTTTGCAGCGACAGGCCCGCGGAATGACTCGCGACCTGATACAGCGCGGCGATGGCCTGGGCCGGCGCCTCGGCGACGACTTTGACGTTGGTCTGCGTAACCGCATCGGTTATCTGTGCGTTGACTGCAGTTGAATCCGCCATGAACGGCTCCTTCAAGGGTGGGTTGAATTCGACGAGCGACGCAGCTATGAACGAGTCAGACGCGTTGTCGTGAAGCGTTTTTTTCCGCAGGCCGCGCAGTGCGCAGCGTCGCGCGCAATCTTTTGCGCAGCAGTTCGATCCGCTTGCGCGCCAGCGCCTCGCTGATCTTCAGTTCGCTCGCAATGGCGGCATACGTCATCTCATGTTCGAATCTCATGGAGAAGAGAAGCTGCTGGGCCGGCGGCAGACTCGCGACCACGTCGGCGATCTGCGCGAGACCTTCGTCGAGTTCGAAAAGATGCGTGGGCGATGTCGCGGCGACGGCCGTGGCGCTCAGGTAGTCCACGTCGTCGGCGGAGCAGAAGTGCAGCACGCGCGCCTCGCGGCTTGCGTGGCGCGCGCTGTCGAGAAACACGTGATTGAGAACGGCGAACATGAAGCCTTCCGGGTTCGCAACTCGATGCGGCATGCGGCGCATATAGAGCAGTGCCTTCAGTGCAGTATTGGCAAGCAGTTCGTCAGCCGCGACGAGGTCGCCTCTGGCGAGCTTTCTCGCGCGTCGTTCGAGAAATGGACGCACGTTCTTCCATGCGCTTTCGAAGCCCGCATTGCCAGGCGCATTGAACTCGCAGGGGTCATGCGCGATGGCTGCACAGTCGCTGGTGGTCTCGGTTGTCATTGCGCTCTCACTTGGGATGGTGCGCGCAAGCTTGGAGGGCCTGAAATGGCGGCGGCTGTTACCTAGGTGACAAGCTCGAAGCGATGGGAGTATTGCCATGCGGCCTGCATTGGCGAGGCGCAAGCGGGCTGTGCGCATGCGATGCGGTGCCGGTCGGCACGGCTCGGGCGAGATGGAAGAACACGCCGGTGGATACGCCTCGCCTCGATGCGCCCTGATTCGCTTTTGTTATCGACCTTTCGAATTCTCGGATTGTTGCCGCATCGGCGGGCCCGTATATTGGCGTGAAACGCGGATACGACAACACGAACGCTGGAGACACAAATGAACCGGATCGACCTTGAAGGACGCGTGGTGGCCATCACCGGCGGCGCGCGCGGCATCGGCTATGCGGTGGCGCAGCGGGCGCTGGACTCGGGCGCCTCGGTCGCGCTTTGGGATATCGACGCAGAGCGCCTTGCGCGCAGTCAGCGTGAGTTGAGCGAACGCGGCAAGGTGACGGCGGTCACCGTCGAACTCACGCAGGAAGCGGCGGTTGCGCAGGCCGTCGCGCAGACCGTACTCGAGCATGGCGCCATCGACGTGTTGATCAACTCCGCGGGCATCACCGGCGGCAACGGCACGACATGGGAGCTGGAGCCCGAGGTGTGGCGCCGCGTGATCGACGTGAATCTGATCGGCCCGTATCTTACGTGCCGCGCGGTCGTGCCGCAAATGCTGAAGCAGGGCTATGGGCGGATCGTCAATATCGCCTCCGTTGCAGGCAAGGAGGGCAACCCGAATGCGTCGCACTACAGCGCGTCGAAGGCGGGGCTGATCGGCCTCACCAAATCGCTCGGCAAGGAACTCGCGACGAAAAACATCCTTGTCAACGCGGTCACGCCCGCCGCCGCGAAGACCGAGATTTTCGACTCGATGTCGCAACAGCACATCGACTACATGCTCTCGAAGATCCCGATGAACCGCTTCCTGCTGCCGGAAGAAGCGGCGTCGCTGATTCTCTGGCTCGCCTCCGAGGACTGTGCATTCAGTACCGGTTCTGTGTTCGACCTGTCGGGCGGACGCGCGACTTACTGAGCGCCCCGAGCGGCGGCGCGCCAACCGACGACGCCCGGTGTCAGTTCATGCCAACGCGCACCGCCGAAGCTCCCAGCCGTATCAAACCAGAAGCGCAAGGCCGCGCGAGCGAGCTGCGCGAAGGAGACAACATGGACGCGCATGCGAGCGCTTCTCTCGAAGCAATCAACAGCAAGGTAATGCGCCGGCTGTTGCCGTTCCTGCTATTGATGTACGTGCTGGCGTTTCTCGACCGCGCGAACATCGGCTTCGCACAGAAAGCGCTGCAGCACGACACCGGTCTGTCGAACGCCGCGTTCGCGTTCGGCGCGGGCGTGTTCTTTGTCGGCTATGCATTGTTCGAAGTGCCAAGCAACCTGCTGCTGCACCGTGTGGGCGCCCGAGCATGGATGTGCCGCATCATGGTGACGTGGGGCCTCGTATCGGCGGCAATGAGTCTTGCGCATAGCGCCACCGCGTTCTATAGCCTGCGGTTTTTGCTGGGCGTCGCCGAGGCCGGGTTTTTCCCCGGCGTCATTTATTACCTCACGCACTGGTTTCCGCAACGTGCGCGTGCGCGCGCGGTCGGCCTGTTCTATTTCGGCGCGCCGCTGGCTTTCATTTTCGGCAGTCCGTTGTCGGGCTCGCTGCTCGAACTGCATGGCGCATTCGGCCTTGCGGGCTGGCAGTGGCTGTTTCTTGTCGAAGGCATCCTGGCATCGCTCGTTGGCGTGTGGGCATTCTGGTATCTCGACAATCGTCCGGAAGACGCTGGCTGGCTCGACGCTCAAGAGCGCACGAGCTTGCGCGCGGCTCTGGACGAAGACGCACGCGCTGCGTCCGCGCACGGACCGCATCGCATTCTTGCCGCGCTGGTGGACCCTCGCGTGTTGTTGCTCTCGTTCATTTATCTGCTGATTCAGATGAGCGTGTATGGCGTGATCTTCTATCTGCCGCAACAGGTTGCTGCGTTGCTCGGCACGACGGTCGGGTTTCAGGTCGGCGTTGTTGCTGCAATACCGTGGCTGTGTGCGCTCGCCGTGACGTGGTATGTGCCTCGACGCGCGGATCGCACGGGCGGGCACCGCCGCTGGGCGTCTGCATTGCTCGTGGTGGCCGGTCTTGGCATTGGCGTGTCGGGGCTCGGCCATAACCCGGCCATTGGTCTCGCCGCGCTGTGTTGCGCGGCCAGCGGTTTCATCGCCGCACAACCGCTTTTCTGGACCTTCCCGACGCGCGTGCTGACCGGCGCGGCGGCCGCGGGCGGCATCGCGCTGATCAACTCGCTCGGCAGCCTTGGCGGCTTTATCGCGCCCAGCTTGCGGACCGCCGCAGAGCACGCGTTTTCTTCGACATCGGCGGGACTGCTGGTGCTCGGCGCCTGCAGTCTGCTTGCTGCGTTGCTGATCGGCACGCTGTTGCGGCGCGACGGCGCACAAGCGTCCGGCGTATTTCACGACTTGCTGCATCGCGCCCGCTAGGCGCGTGTCAGGCGACACGTTCGACGTCAATCACGGAGCCTCTCTCTCATGGCCATGCCCACTATCCGGCACGTGCGTGCCTTCATCGTTCGCGGCGGCGGAGCGGACTATCACGACCAGCCCGGCGGACACTGGATCGACGATCATATTTCCACGCCGATGGCGCGTTATCCCGAGTATCGCCAGAGCCGCCAGTCATTCGGCATCAATGTGCTGGGCACGCTGGTCGTCGAAATAGAAGCGAGCGACGGCACAGTCGGCTTCGCGGTGACGACGGGCGGCGAGATCGGCGCGTTCATCGTCGAGAAACACCTCGCGCGTTTTCTGGAAGGGCAACTCGTCACTGACATCGAAAAGATGTGGGATCAGATGTACTACGCCACGCTTTACTACGGGCGCAAAGGGATAGTGCTCAATACGATTTCCGGCGTGGATCTCGCGTTGTGGGATTTGCTCGCCAAGGTACGCAAGGAGCCGGTGTACCAACTGCTGGGCGGCCCTGTGCGCGACGAGCTGGTGTTCTATGCGACGGGCGCGCGTCCCGATCTTGCGAAAGAGATGGGATTTATCGGCGGAAAACTGCCGTTGCAGCATGGCCCGGCCGAAGGCGAGGCGGGACTCAAACTCAATCTGGAAAGACTCGCGGACATGCGAAGCCGCGTCGGCGACGACTTCTGGCTGATGTACGACTGCTGGATGAGTCTCGACGTACCGTACGCGACGCGCCTTGCACAAGCCGCCCACGAGTATGGGCTCAAATGGATCGAAGAGTGCCTGCCGCCCGACGACTACTGGGGTTACGCCGAACTGCGCCGCAACGTGCCGCGCGGCATGATGGTGTCCACGGGTGAACACGAAGCCACGCGCTGGGGCTTTCGCATGCTGCTCGAGATGCAATGCTGCGATCTGATCCAGCCAGACGTGGGCTGGTGCGGCGGCATCACCGAACTCATCAAGATTTCGGCGCTGGCCGACGCGCATAACGTGATGGTCGTGCCGCATGGCTCGTCGGTGTACAGCTACCATTTCGTCGTCACGCGTCACAACTCGCCGTTCTCCGAGTTTCTGATGATGGCGCCCAAGGCCGACGAGGTCGTGCCCATGTTCACGCCGCTGCTGCTCGACGAACCGGTGCCGGTCAACGGTCGCATGAAAGTGCCGGACACGCCGGGCTTCGGCGTGCGGCTCAATCCGGAATGTGCTTTGGTGCGGCCTTATCCGCGTTGACCGGGCCTCGTGCCTTCGGTCCATGCGCATCTATTGAGAGGAGAATTACGTGCTGCTCAAGGACAAGGTGGTGATCGTCACCGGCGGTTCGCGCGGCATTGGGCGCGCGATAGCGGTTGCGTGCGCAACCGAAGGCGCGGACGTCGCGATCAACTACTGGGGCGATAACGACGCGTCGTATGGACGCCGCTCGGCCGTCGCGGAAGTGGTAGGGCAAATCGAGGCGCTCGGGCGGCGCGTGATTGCAATCGAGGGCAACGTGTCCGCGCGTGAAACCGGCCAGCAACTGGTACGCGAGACGGTCGCAGCATTCGGCAAGGTGGATGTGCTCGCAAGCAACGCGGGTATTTGCCCATTCCATGCGTTTCTCGACATGCCCGCGGACGTATTGGAGTCCACGGTCGCGGTGAACCTGAACGGCGCCTTCTATGTCACGCAAGCCGCCGCGCAGCAGATGAAAGCGCAAGGCACCGGCGGCGCGATCGTTGCGACCAGTTCGATCAGCGCGCTGGTGGGCGGCGGCATGCAGACGCATTACACGCCGACCAAGGCAGGCGTTCATTCGCTGATGCAGTCGTGCGCGGTCGCATTGGGACCGTACGGCATCCGCTGCAATTCGGTCATGCCGGGCACGATCGCGACAGACCTGAACGCCGAAGATCTCGCCGACGAAGCCAAGAAAGCCTACTTCGAGAAGCGCATTCCGCTCGGGCGCCTCGGCCGTCCGGAGGATGTCGCCGAGTGCGTGGTGTTTCTCGCATCGGACCGCGCGCGCTATGTGACAGGCGCGGCGTTGCTCGTGGACGGCGGCCTGTTCGTCAATCTGCAATGACGCGCGATGCCGCCTTCAACTGACCGGTACCGAAGCGCTCGTGGCTTGCGTGGCGGCGGTCGTTTCATCGCGTGCAAGTCGCCGGGAGAAACCGCGCAGCAGTTCGATGAAGCGCAGCGCCGGCTGGGCGAGCGGTTCTTCCTTGCGCGTGAGAATGCCGAAGCCCGCGAGGCTCTTGCCGATTTCCAGCGGCAGCGCGACCAGCAGCTTGCCGCGCACGTGGTCGCGCACCACGGACTCCGGCAGCATGGCCACTGCGTCGTAGTTCTCGAGCAATTGGAGCGTGGCGAAAATCGACGCGCACTCTGTGAGATTGACCGGCGTGGCAAGCCCCGCGCGCGCCAGCTCCTCCTCGAACAGCACGCGCGCGGGACTCGTCACCGGCTGGGCGACCCAAGGCCAGTCGATCAGTTCGCGCAACGTGATCTGTGTGCGGCTCGCCAGCGGATGCACCGAGCGCACCACCAGCAGCAAGGTCTCGCGCGCGAGCGGCTCGAAGCTGAAATCGTTATGTTGCAAGGGACTCGTCAGGCGGCCCAGCGCAAGGTCCACTTCGCGGCGATGCAGCAACTGCACGACCTGGTCGCTGGTTTCACCGAGTATGCGCACGTTCAGCAGCGGGCTTTCGGTCTTCAGCGCGGCGACGGCCATGGCCATCAGGTCGGGCGCGGCGCCCATGATCGCGCCCACGGTCAATTGACCGTGCCCGCCGCGGCGCTTGACTTCGAGGTCTTCGGCAAAGCGCGTCAGTTCGGCGAGCGCCCGCCGTGCATAGGCCAGCGTGACGACGCCGAGCGGCGTGGGCGTCATGCCGCGCGCGTTGCGCTCGAACAGCAGAAAGCCGAAGGCTTCCTCGATGTCGCCGAGCATGCGGCTCGCGCTCGGCTGCGCGACGTTGACGGCTTCAGCGGCCTGATGGAGATTGCGCGCGTCGTCGAGTGCGACTAGCAGCGCGAGGTGTTTGAACTTGAGCCGATTAACGAGTGCGACGGTTGCTGAGAGTTGGCTCATGGTCCGGTGCGATTCGGTTTGTGGATCGCCCAATCAGAACAACGGATTGAGATGCTATCGACGCACGAATTATAGTCTTTGCAGGCGCTGCGCCGCGAAAGCGCCAATAACGAAGAGACAGCCGCAATGGAGACAATCGCTTTCCGGATGGTGCTCAACCCCGGCATGCGCGACGAATACGAGCGCCGTCATGCGCAGATCTGGCCGGAACTGGTTGACGCGTTGCACAACGCCGGCGTGCGCGACTACCGCATTTTCTTCGACCCCGGCACCGACCACCTGTTCGCCGTGCTCACGCGCACCTCGCAGCACACAATGGAGGCGCTCCCGCAGCTCGAAGTCATGCGCAAATGGTGGGATTACATGGCGGACATCATGCATACCGCCGCGGACCATACGCCGCTGCAGCAACCATTGGAACAGGTGTTCCGCCTCGGGTCGCCCGACTGATCTTCACGCTGTCCACGCTTGAATTGCCGGAGGCACCGCATGCAGGTTGTCGATTCGCATATCCACTTGTGGGATCTGAAAACGCATCGTTATCCGTGGCTGGAAAATCCAGGCGTGTCGTTCGTCGGCGACGCTCGCGATCTCAAGCACGACTATCTGCTCGACGACCTGCTCGCGGAAGCAGGCGACATTGAAGTGAAAAAGCTCGTGCACGTGGAGGCGAATCACGATCCCGCCGATCCGGTCGAGGAGACCCGCTGGCTGCAGTCCATTGCAGATAAAGCGCAATCGCGCGGCATGCCCAATGCGATAGTCGCCGCGGTGGACCTTGCTGCGCCGAACGCGCCGGCCTTGCTCGAAGCGCATGCGTCGTTTGCGAATACGCGCGGCATCCGCCAGATTCTCAACGTGCACGAGAACAGGCTCTTCGATTATGTAGGCCGTCACTACATGCGCGAGCCGCAGTGGCGCGAAAACTTCGCACTGCTGCGCCGACATGGCCTTTCTTTCGACCTGCAACTCTACCCGTCGCAAATGGAAGACGCTGCGGCGCTCGCGCGTGCGCATGCGGACACGCTTTTCGCCGTCAATCATGCGGGCATGTTCGTGGACCGCAACAGCGTCGCCGGTTATCGCGCGTGGCGCGACGGCATGCGCATGCTCGCCGGTTGCAAAAACGTGTGGGTGAAAATCAGCGGACTTGCGATGTTCGATCATCAGTGGACGGTAGAAAGCCTGCGGCCGTATGTGCTCGAAGCGATCGACACGTTCGGTGTCGAACGCGCAATGTTTGCGTCGAACTTTCCCGTCGACCGCCTGTTCGGCTCGTACCCGGATTTGTGGCATGCGTATGCAGCGATAGTGGAAGGTGCGAGCGTAGCGGAGAAAGACGCGCTCTTTTGCGGTAATGCAGAGCGCTTCTATCGCATCTGATGCAGCTACGGCTGCATCCGGCACACCGCCGCAGCATACGCGTCCATCACGCAACAGAAGGAGACACGCAGTGCAGCAACCCTCTACCGCTCACGCTCAACCGAGACTTGAATTGCGGCATGCGAGCAAATCGTTCGGGCGCGTGCGCGCACTGTCCGACGGCGACCTCGCGCTCTGGCCCGGCGAGGTGCATGCACTGCTCGGCGAGAACGGCGCGGGCAAGTCGACACTCGTCAAGATTCTGGCCGGCGTGCATCAACCCGATAGCGGCGAGCTGTTCGTCGACGGCGTGGCGCGCCGCTTCGCGACGCCTGCCGAAGCGCGCGATGCAGGGCTCGCGGTGATCTACCAGGAACCCACGTTGTTCTTCGACCTCTCCATTGCGGAAAACATCTTCATGGGCAGGCAGCCCGTGGACCGCATCGGCCGTATTCAATACGACGCGATGCGCCGCGAAGTGGATGGCCTCTTGGCCTCGCTCGGTGTCGATCTGCGCGCGGACCAACTGGTGCGCGGTTTGTCGATTGCTGACCAGCAGGTGATTGAAATTGCCAAGGCGTTGTCGCTGAACGCAAACGTGCTGATCATGGACGAACCGACGGCCGCGTTGTCGCTGCCGGAAGTGGAGCGGCTCTTCGCAATCGTACGCAAGCTGCGCGAGCGCGACGTGGCGATTCTTTTCATCACGCACAGGCTGGACGAAGTCTTTGCGCTGACGCAGCGCGTCACCATCATGCGCGACGGCGCCAAGGTGTTCGACGGCTTCACCGCCGATCTGAGCACCGAGGCCATCGTCGCGAAGATGGTCGGCCGCGATCTGGAGACGTTCTATCCGAAAGCGGAGTGCCCGCCTGGTGAAGTGCGGCTCGCGGTTCGCGGCCTCACGCGCGTAGGTGTTTTCAAAGACATTGCCTTCGACGTCCACGCGGGAGAGATCGTCGCGCTCGCCGGGCTGGTCGGCGCGGGGCGCAGCGAAGTAGCGCGCGCTATCTTCGGCATCGACCCGCTGGATGCCGGCGAAATTCTGGTGGGCGGCCAGCGTCTTCGCGCCGGCAGTCCTGCCGCCGCCGTGCGCGCGGGACTCGCGCTCGTGCCCGAGGACCGCCGGCAGCAAGGGCTCGCGCTCGAGCTGAGCATCGCGCGCAATGCGTCGATGACGGTGCTCGGCCGACTCGTCCGGCACGGCCTCATCACCACGCGCAGCGAGACGCAACTGGCGAACAGGTGGGGCACGCGGCTGCGCCTGAAAGCGGGTGATCCGCATGCGCCGGTGGGCACGCTGTCGGGCGGCAACCAGCAGAAGGTGGTGCTCGGCAAGTGGCTTGCAACCAACCCGGAAGTGCTGATTATCGACGAGCCCACACGCGGTATCGACGTGGGCGCAAAAGCCGAGGTCTACGGTGCGCTTGCCGAACTGGTGCGCGAAGGCATGGCGGTGCTGATGATTTCCAGCGAATTGCCCGAAGTGCTGGGCATGGCCGACCGCGTGCTGGTCATGCACGAGGGGCGTATCAGCGCGGAGATTGCGCGCGCCGAGGCCGACGAGGAACGCATCATGGCCGCGGCGCTCGGGCAACCCATTGCACCGTTGGGACGGGCCGCATGATGCGCCATTCCTCGACACACTCCGCGCCGGTGCAGGCGTCGCCGCCCGCGAGACGCGCCGCGAGTTCCCCGGCCGGGTTTGCCGCGAGTCTCGCGAAGAGCCGCGAGACCACGCTCTTCATCGTGTTGATTCTGCTGATTGCGGGCACCGCGCTCGCGCGGCCCCAGTTCCTGAATTTGCAGAATCTGCGCGACGTGCTGCTTAACGTGTCGATCATCAGTCTGCTGACCGCGGGCATGACCGTGGTGATCCTGATGCGCCATATCGACCTGTCGGTCGGCTCGACGGTCGGCATCAGCGCCTATGCGGTGGGCAGCCTCTACGTCGCCTTCCCGCACATGCCGGTAGTCGTCGCGCTCGCGGCGGGGCTCGCCATCGGCCTCGTGGCGGGCGGCATCAACGCGTTGCTGGTGGCGGTGGGCCGCGTGCCGTCGCTGGTCGCCACGCTCTCTACGCTCTACATCTTTCGCGGCGCGGACTACGCATGGGTGCATGGCGGACAGATCAACGCAACCAGTTTGCCGGAAGCGTTTTCGCGCCTTGCCACCGGCACGCTCTTTGGCATACCGACGCTTGCGCTCATCGCGCTCGTCGTGCTGCTGGCGCTTGCCGTCTACCTCAAGCAGTTTCGCGGTGGCCGCGAGCATTACGCGATCGGCTCGAATCCCGAGGCCGCGCGTCTTGCCGGCGTGAATGTCGAGCGGCGAGTAATGGCGGGCTTTCTGCTGTCCGGCGGGATTGCCGGCTTTGCGGGCGCGCTGTGGCTCGCGCGCTTCGGCACCGTGGACGCCAGCACCGCGAAGGGTATCGAACTGCAAGTGGTGGCGGCGGCCGTGGTGGGCAGCGTCGCCATCACCGGCGGCGTCGGCACGATTCTCGGTGCGACGCTCGGTGCGCTCGTGCTCGGTGTGATCAGCATCGCGCTCGTCGTGCTGCATGTCTCGCCATTCTGGGAGCAGGCGATAGAAGGCGCGTTGATCGTCGCCGCGATTACCGCCGACACCTTGCTGGCCCGTTCCGTTGCCAAACGCATGATGAGGAAACGCGACCATGGCTAAACCCGATTCCGCGCTGCTCACGCGCAAACGCGAAACGCCGCTGCAATGGGAAGTGCTGCTGGTGATCGTACTGATACTTGCGCTGCTACTTGGACGCGTGTTGTCGCCGGTGTTTCTGACAGGCGCGAATCTGGGCAACGTGCTTGCCGATCTCACCGAGATCGCGTTGATCGCGTTGCCGATGACGCTGATTATCGTGGCCGCCGAGATCGATCTTTCGGTGGCTTCAGTGCTTGGCGTGTCGAGTGCATTGATGGGCGTGCTGTGGCACATGGGCTTGCCGATGCCGGTCGTGATCGCGCTCGTGCTGGTCGCGGGCGCGCTGGCGGGCTTGCTGAACGGCCTTGTCATCGTCAGGCTGAATCTGCCTTCGCTGGCGGTGACGATCGGCACGCTCGCACTGTTTCGCGGCCTCGCTTATGTGCTGCTCGGGGATCAGGCGGTAGCCGACTTTCCGCCCGCGTATACCGCGTTCGGCATGGATACGCTCGGCGCCACGTTCATTCCGCTGCCGTTTGCAATCGTGATTGCCGGCGCGGTGCTGTTCACCGTGCTGCTGCAAGCCACGGCGTTTGGCCGCAGCCTCTATGCGATCGGCGCGAATCCGATTGCCGCGGCGTTCTCCGGTATCGAGGTCGCGAAAATCAGGCTGCGCCTTTTTGTGCTGTCCGGTTTGATGAGCGCGCTCGCCGGCGTGATCTACACGTTGCGCTTCACGAGCGCGCGCGGCGATAACGGCGAGGGCTTTGAGTTGTCGGTGATCGCGGCCGTGCTGTTCGGCGGCGTGAGTATTTTCGGCGGACGCGGTTCGATGATCGGTGTGCTGCTGTCGCTGCTGATTATCGGCGTGCTGAAAAACGCGTTGACGCTCGACGACGTATCCAGCGAGACGCTCACGATTGTTACCGGCGTGCTGCTGCTCGCCTCCGTGCTGATACCTAACGTGGTCGCCCGTTGGCGCGCGGCGCGCGACCGGCGTTTCATCGCCAGGTCGGCTTCTTCCACATAGCTTGACCATCAAAACCCGGACACCACTTCGTCCAACAACAAGCAGGAGACACTTCATGTTCAAACCTCTACGTCACACCGGCGCGGCGGCGCTCTGCGTAGCGTTGCTGGCGGTCAGCTGCGCGACGTCCGCAGCGGGCCTGAAAAACGGCCTGAAAATTGCGTTCGTGCCGAAGCAGATCAACAATCCGTACGAAGTAATCGCCGACGATGGCGGCATGGCCGCCATCAAGGAATTCGGCGGCACAGGCAAGGTGGTGGGGCCGTCGGATGCGGGCGCGTCGTCGCAGGTTCAATACATCAACACGCTGATCACGCAGCGTCAGGACGCCATCGTGATTGCGGCCAACGACGCGAACGCCGTCGTGCCGTATCTGAAGAAGGCAATGTCGCAAGGCATCAAGGTCGTCACCTTCGATTCGGACACAGCGCCGGAAGGCCGGCAACTGTTCGTCAATCAGGCGAACGCGGAGGGCATCGGCCGCGGACAGATTCAGCTCGTGTCGAAGCTGATGGGCGGCGAGGGCGAGTTCGCGGTGCTGTCCGCCACGCCGAACGCGACCAATCAGAACACATGGATCAAATGGATGCAGGAGGAACTGAAAAAGCCCGAGTATTCGAAGATCAAGCTCGTCAAGATTGCGTATGGCAACGACGACGATCAGAAGTCGTTCGTCGAGACGCAAGGTCTGTTGCAGGCGTATTCGAACCTGAAGGCGATTGTCGCGCCGACCACGGTCGGCATCGCGGCCGCCGCGCGTTATATCTCGTCGTCGTCGAGCAAGGGCAAGGTTGCGGTGACCGGGCTCGGCACGCCGAACCAGATGCGCGCGTTCGTGAAGAACGGCACGGTCAAGGCATTCCAGTTGTGGGACCCGAACCAGTTGGGCTATCTGGCCGGCTATGCGGCGGCGGCGCTCGCTTCGGGCACGATCAGCGGCAAGCAAGGCGAGTCGTTCGACGCCGGCAAGCTCGGCAAGCGCACCGTCGGCGCGCAAGGTGAAATCATTCTCGGACCGCCGACCACCTTCGACGCGAGCAATATCGACAACTTCAATTTCTGATCGACATGAAACGCCGCGCCTTCCCGCGTGGCGCTGATGTCTCTAGGATCACGCGGCGAGCTGCGGTTCGAACGACAAAACGCGAGGCGCGCTGGGCGATGAACCGCCCGGCGCGCCTTTGTCATTTGCATGTGGGGCCCGGCTCGCGTGCCGCACGCAGAGCGCCTTTAGAACCGGTGCTGAATACCCGCGGTGACGCCAGTTTGCGTGTCTGCTGCGCCGGTCAGGTCGCGCGACAAGCTGACGGCGTTGCCGTGCTTCGCCATCGCATAGCCGCCCGCCAGATACAGCACGGTGCGCTTGGAGAGCGCATATTGGCCGCGCAGCGAAAAGAGCGTCGGGTCCGCGTCGCTCGCGTTCCTGATGTCCTGGTGGTAGACCGCGCCGAATAGCGAGAAGAACGGCGTGATCTCGTACTGGCCGCCGATCCAGTACATGTCGCTGCGCAGCGTCGGCGTGGCCGTGTGGAAGGTGCGCCGGTAGTTGCGGTAGCCGGCCATCGCCTTCACGGCGCCGAAGTCGTAGCTCAGGCCTGCGTGAATGCCCTGGATGTAATTGGTGGTGTCGGCGGGTGTCACGCTGTCGTTCGCGCCGTTCTGCCGGTCGAAGGTGACCACGGCGGCAAACGGACCGTTCTCGTAGCCCACGGCGAAGTCGTATTTCGAACTGGACTTCATGCTGCCGGGCACATTGCCAAAACCGTACATGGCGCCGAGCTTGAAGCCGGAGAAGGTGCCGTCGTAGCGCACGGCGTTGGCCGAGCGCGTGAACATGCCGTCCTTGCGCGCGCCCGTTGCCGTCGATGAACTCGCCCACGAGTAGTTCGGCGCGTAACCCATCGGGTCGAACTGCAGCATGTAGTCGTAGGTGGTCGTGAAGGTGCGGCCGAGCGTGATCTGCCCGAAGCGGTTTTTCAGGCCGATGGTCGCGCGCCGGTCGAAGATCGCGCCGGGGCCGTCGTCGAACTGGCCGTTCGCGATGTTGATGCCGCTTTCCAATTGGAACACTGCCTTCAGGCCGCCGCCGAGATCCTCCACGCCGCGCAGACCCCAACGCGACGTGTTCTTGCCGCCGGACACGAGGCGCGTGGCGCCGCCGTCCGCGCTCGCATGGTTCACGTATTCGACGCCCGCGTCGACAATGCCGTACAAGGTCACGCTGGACTGAGCATGCGCGCTGGTCGTCCAACCCGCCAGACCCGTGAAACCGGCAAGACCCGCGAGGCCGGCGCAGGTCGCGCCGAGGGTCTTCTTCCTGATGCTGAACTTCATCAACAGTCTCCTATAGCTGCTTTTTTTACTTCGATGGGTGAGTGTGCAAAGCGGCTCGGCGCCGTGCCGCCTGTCAGCTCGCCTGGGCAAACGCCCAGCAGTCGTTCGCCGGGAATTCGATCCAGTGGCGCCCGGCCGCGCGCGGCACGTTGCCGAACGCGCGCAGACGCAGTTCGCCGCAATGGAACAGGTACTCCCAGCGGTCGCCGAGATACATCGACGTGATGAGCTCCGCTTCGAGGCGGTTTGCGCCTGGGCCGTCGGCGACCTGCACGCGCTCGAGGCGAATCACGGCCTGCGCCTGCTGCCCGGCGCTCAGCGCCTCGCGCGCTTGCGCCTGCAGTTGCCAGCCGTCGCCGGTCAGCGTCACGCGCTCGCCGTCCACCGCGGCCACGCGTGCGTCGATGCGGTTATTGCTGCCCATGAACTCGGCGGTGTACAGCGAGCGCGGCGCGCCATACAGTTGCGCGGGCGTGCCTTCCTGTTCGATGCGGCCGTTGCGCAGCAGCAGGATGCGATCGGACATTGCCATCGCTTCTGTCTGGTCGTGCGTCACGCAAAGCGCCGACAACCCGAGCGAGACGATCAGCTCGCGCAGCCAGGCGCGCGCTTCTTCGCGCAGCTTGGCGTCGAGATTGGAAAGCGGTTCGTCCAGCAGGATGACGGGCGGGTTGTAGACCAGCGCGCGCGCAATCGCGACGCGCTGCTGCTGGCCGCCGGAAAGCTGATAGGGGTAGCGCGCTGCGAGATGACCGAGTCCGAGCTGATCCAGCGCGCTCTGCACGCGTTTCTTTTGCTCGGCCGACGAGACCCGCCGCAGCTTGAGTCCATAGCCGACGTTATCCGCCACGGTGCGATGCGGCCACAGCGCGTACGACTGGAACACGAGCCCGAGCGAGCGCTGTTCGACCGGCAGATCGACGCGCGCAGCGCCGTCGTAGAACACCTTGCCGTCGAGTTCGATGCGCCCCGACGAAGGCTGCTCCAGACCGGCGACCGCGCGCAGCAGCGTGGTCTTGCCGCTGCCGGACGCACCGAGCAGGCACACCACTTCGCCGGGATTCAACTGGAACGACACGCCCTTGAGAATCGGGTTGTCGCCATAGCTCAGAAAGAGATTGTCGACCGAGAGCTTATCCATGAAGTTTCACTCCGAAGCGCAGGGCCACGCCGAGCCCGGCGCCGACCATCGCAATGTTGATGACAGAAAGCGCCGCGACCTGGTCCACCGCGCCGGTCGCCCACAGCGACACGAGCAGCGCGCCGATCACTTCGGTGCCGGGAGAGAGCAGATAGACAGCGGTCGAATATTCGCGCTCGAAGATCATGAAGATCAGCAGCCACGCCGCGAGCAGACCAAAGCGCACCAGCGGCAACGTGACGTCGAGGCTTACGCGGGCACGCGTGCCGCCGACGCTGCGCCCGGCTTCCTCCAGTTCGGGGCCGACCTGCAGCAGCGCGCTTTGAATCAGACGCATGCCGTATGCGAGCCACACGACGGTGTAAGCGACCCAGATGCTCCACATCGAGTTCTTCAGTTCTTTCACACCGGGCACGAACAGGAAGATCCACAGAAACGCGAGACCGGCGAGCAGCCCCGGCACCGCGCGCGGCAGCAGCACGAGGTAGTCGAGCAGACGCGTTGCCCAGTCGTTGCGGCGATGACCGGCGAACGCCACGAGCGAATAGAAGCCCACCGCAAGCGCCCCGCCGAGCACGCCGATGCCGAGCGTGTTGAGAATCGCGCGAACGAGGTTGTCCTGTTCGAACAGCTCGGTGAAGTTGGCGAGCGTAAGCACGTCGGCAAGACGCACGCCTTCGCCCCAGTTCGTGACGAACGCGCGCAGCGTGATGCCCGAAAGCGGCACGAACACCGTCAGCAACAACCACACGGCGACAATCGCCAGCGCGACCCAGCGCCATGCGCCGAGCGGCAACACGGTCTGGCGTCCCGCCTTGCCTTTCACGGTGACGAAGCGGTTCGCGCGCCGGAGCAGTCTGCGTTGCAGTAGCACGAGCGGAAACGTGATGGCGACAATGCACACCGCGACCGCCGCCATCAGGTGATACGACGGCACGCCGAGCTTGTTGGTGAGCTTGTACAGATAGGTGGCGAGCACGACGTGGCCTTCGGGGTCGCCGAGCACGAGCGGCAGACCGAACACCTCGAAGCCGAGAAAGAACACCAGCACGCCCGCGAACAGCAGCGCGGGCAGGGTCATCGGCAGGCTCACGTCGAGCGCGACGCGAAACGGGCGCGCCCCCGCGACGCGCGCGGCTTCTTCGACATCCGAGCCGAGATTGCGCAGCGCCGCCGACGAATACAGGTAGACGTGCGGCACGTGCGTGAGGCCGACGATCACCGTGATCGCGAGAATCGAGTACACGGTCCATGGCGCTTCGGCGCTGCCGAAGAGAGCCTTCCACCACACCGAATAAAAGCCGACCGGACCGGCCGCGACCACATAGCCGAACGCGAGCACCATCGGCGAAACGAATACGGGCGTGAGCAGCAGCGGTTCGAGCCAGCGACGGCCGGGCAGGTCGGTGCGCACCATCAGGAACGCGAGAATGCCGCCGAGCGGAATCGAAATGAACAGCATGCCGCCCGCGATCACGAAGGAATTCTTTAGCGCGGACCAGAAGTCCGGGTCGCTGAAAATGAATTCGAAGCCCGCGAGGCCGAGCGTGCGTTTTGCGTCGAAGAACGGTGCGTTCAGCACGCTCTGAAACAGAATGAAGCCGAGCGGCAATGCGACGGCGACTGTCAGCACGGCGACGACGAGCCAGCGCAGCAGCCCCGCCAGCGGTTGCAGACGCCCGCGCGGCAATGCGCCGATGGGCCCGTCGTCAGCCGCGAGCGGCGCGCTTTCGCGAGGCCCGGTTGCGCTAGTGGAAAGCATGAGTGTCCCCCTGCGGCGCAAAAGCCGCATATCGACAGATGTTCAACGGAAAGCCGGAGGCGTTCGCGCGGCGCGGCGCGAACGCGGGCGTCAGGCGAGCGCCTTCAGCTCAGAGACAAGCCTTTAGCGCTTGATCGACTGTTGCCATTGCTTGAGAAATTCGAGGCGCTTGGACTGATCCAGATAAACCAGCAGGCCCGAGCCGATGGGAATCGGCTTGAGGGAGTCGCCGAGTTGCTTGGTGAGGCCGGCCATCGACGTTTCGCCTTCCACGTCCGAGCGGATCGAGAACAGGCTCGCCTGATTCGCGAGTAGGGTCTGGCCGCGCTGCGACAGCAGATAATCGACCCACAGCTTCGCGGCGTTCGGATTCCTGGCTTTCTTCGAAATGGTGACGAGGCGGCTTACCACCAGCGTGTAGTCTTTCGGGTAGACGTAGCCGATGGACGGATCTTTCTTGGCCTTGCTGAGCGCGTACGAGCCGAGAATGTTGTAGCCGATCAGGTTTTCGCCCGACGAGATGCGCTCCATCATCGCGCCCGTGCTCGATTGCAGCTTGGGCCCGGTGGCGCCCATGGCTTTCACCAGGTCCCACGTGACCTGCGGGTTCACGCGCGCGTCCTGTGTCAGGTAGTTGAAGCCCACGCCGGACTTTTCGATGTCGTAAGTGGTGACCTTGCCCTTGAACTGGTCGGGCTTGGCCTGCAGCAGCTTGATCAGATCAGCGCGCGTTTGCGGCACTTCGCCGGCGGGCACGAGACGCTTGTTGTAGACGATTGCGAGCGGTTCGTAGGTGGTGCCGTATGCCTGCTTCTGGTACTGCGCCCATTGGGGCAACTGCCTCGCTTCCGGCGACTCGTAGCTTGCCATCAGGCCGTCGTTGACGAGCTTCACCTGCAGGTCCATTGCCGAGCTCCACAGCACGTCGGCGCTCGTGCTGCTCGCCGCGTTCTCGCTGATATAGCGGTTGTACAGCTCCGTGCTGTTCATGTCGTTGTACTCGACCTTCACGCCGTAAAGACTTTCGAAGTCCTTTATAAGCGGACGCACGAGCGCGGTGTCGGTCACCGAGTAGACAATCAGCTTGCCTTCTTTCTTCGCGCCGTCGACGGTGGCCTGATAGTCGCCCGGATAACCGGCCGGAAAGGCCGCCCACGCGGCGTTTGCGGCGAATGCCACAGCGGCGGCGAGAAGCTTCAAAGAGATGCGCATGTCTTCCTCCAGAAAGATGTCATGTTGATTTTGTGAAGGCGAATGGTAAGAGACAGGCGCTTTCTGATCGCTTTCATTTTTCGAGGGAAATGCGTCACAATGGTCGAATTCGCCTCATGGATTTCCCTGGGATTCTGTTCATGCGTGTGCTGCTTGTCGAAGACAATCCGATTCTTTCCCGCTCTCTTACCGACGCGTTGACCAGTGCGAAACTCACAGTGGACTGCATGCATGACGGCGAATCCGCCGATCACGTATTGCGCACGCAAGACTACGCGCTGGTGATTCTCGACATTGGTTTGCCCAAGCTCGACGGCCTCGAAGTGCTGCGCCGCCTGCGCGCGCGCCGCAACGCGGTGCCGGTGCTCATGCTGACCGCGCACGGCTCGGTGGAAGAGCGGGTGCGCGGCCTCGATCTCGGCGCAGACGACTATCTTGCCAAGCCGTTCGCGCTCACTGAACTCGAAGCGCGAGCGCGTGCGCTGCTGCGCCGCGGTCATGGTCAGGAAGCAACGCGCGCCCAATGCGGCACGCTGGTGTATGACAGTGTGGACCGCAGTTTCACGCTCGGCGGTGAGCCGCTCGCGCTCACGCCGCGCGAACGTTCGGTGCTCGAAGTATTGATCCTGCGCAACGGCCGCGCGATCAACAAGGAAACGCTGTCGGAAAAAATTTTCGGGCTCGACGAATCGGTGAACGCGGACGCCATCGAAATCTACGTGCACCGTTTGCGCAAAAAGCTCGAGCGCAGTTCGGTGGGCATCGTCACGTTGCGCGGACTCGGCTATCTGCTCGAAGCGCGCACGCCATGACACGGCCGAACCTGCGCGTGCGGGTCGCGCTGTGGCTGCTGTTGCCGCTGTTGTTGCTGCTCGCGCTCGATGCCTGGCTCACCTATCAACGTGCGATGAACGCGGCGCACGCAGCTTTCGACCGCACGCTGGAATTCGCGTTGCGCTCCATTCGCGACGGCGTGCGTCTGCGCGATGGGCGCATCGAGGTGGACCTGCCTTATCTCGCGCTGGAAATGTTCGAGTCGAATGGCGGCGGCAACATCTACTATCAGATTCGCGAGGAACATGGCCGCGTGGTGACGGGTTATCCTGATCTGCCCGAAACGGTCAGGATGCCGGCGGAGCCCTTCAGCGTGCAGTTCTATGACGATGTGTTTCGCGGCCGTCCGTTGCGCGTCGCTTTTCTCCGGCTGCCGGTGCACGACGTGCCCACCGCGCAAACCCGCGTGGTGCTGGTAAGGGTGGGCGAGACGATCGAGCCGCGCCAGGCGCTCGCGCGCGAGATTCTCACGGGGTCGCTGCAGCAGGAAGGCCTGCTTGTCATGCTCGCGCTCGGCATTGTGTGGCTCGGCGTCGCGCGCGGCTTGCGGCCGCTCAATCGTTTGTCGGCAAAAGTCGCGGCGCGCGCCGAAGACGACCCCACGCCGCTCGATACCGTCGGTCTGCCGAGCGAAGTCGCGCCGCTCGTCGATTCGATCAACCAGTACATTGGCCGCACGCGAAACATGCAGTTGTCGCGGCGGCGTTTTTTCAACGACGCCGCGCATCAGTTGAAAACGCCGCTGGCGGTGATTCAGGCGGAGTCGGAACTGGCGCTGCGCGATCTGGACGGTGGGGAAGCGAGCGGGGCGGCCCCGCGGCGCGAGGGCGTGCATCTGCGGCGCCTGAATCGCGCGGTGCAGCAGGCGGTGCGAATCGTGCAGCAGTTGCTGTCGCTGTCGCGGCTGGATGCGGACAGCGGCTACACCGTGAGGCATGCCACGGTGCCGCTGCATAAGGTTGCACGCAGCGTGACGCTGGACTGGTCGCCGGTGGCGCGCTCGCGCGGCATCGATCTAGGCTTCGAAGAGGACGCGCGTATCGACGTAACAGGGCAGGCCGATCTGCTCGCGGAACTGGCGGGCAATCTGATCGACAACGCAATCCGTTACTCGGGCGACGGCGCGGTCATTACCGTGCGGGTCGCCTGCGAACACGTCGCGCCGCTGCTTCAGGTCATCGACAATGGACCTGGCATTGCCGCGAGCGAGCGCGAGGCGGTGTTCGAGCGCTTCTATCGCAGCGAGGCGACCCAGGCGGTGGAGGGCAGCGGGCTTGGCCTGTCGATTGTGCGCGAGATCGCGCGGGTGCACGAGGCGCGCGTCGAGCTGAGCGATGCACGCGGCGGCGGCCTGGTTGTGAGCGTGTGGTTCCCGGCACGCCCGCAAGCGGCGGCGTGAGCCGGGTGCTTATCGACGGATCGCGAAGCTTTGGGCAAACGCCGCGGCCGGCGTGGCGCTGTTCCAATGGGCGCCGTCCATGAATCCTGGCGAGGTTTCCTGCGCCGGCACGGCGACCTTCACTTGCGCGGCCGCCTCGCGGTACAACTGCGTCTGATTGATGTGCTGCGCGATTTGCGCGTAATCGCCGCGCGCGTCGATCATGCCCCAGCGCTCGAATTGCGTCAGGAACCAGGCGCCCTCGAACGGCTGCGGATAGTTCACCGCGCCCTCGTCGAAGAAGCGCACCGGCAAACCGCGCGGCGCGGATGCGGGAAGCGCGTCGCCAAAACGCGCCGCGATCAATGCTTCGTCGATACCGATGTACTCCGGCCGTGCCAGCCAGCGCGCGATCTCGCTGCGGTGTCCGGGGCCGTCAAGCCAGCGGCAGGCTTCGAGCATCGTCTGCACGAGGGCACGCGCGGCATTCGGATTCGCGCTGACGAAATCGCGCCGGCAGGCGAGCACTTTCTCCGGATGATCGGACCACACTTCGCTCGTATAAGCGACCGTTCTGCCGACGCCTTTGGCTTCGGCCATCGCATTCCACGGCTCGCCCACGCAGAGGCCGTCGAGCCGCTCTTCGGCGAGCGCGGCGACCATCTGCGGCGGCGGAATGACCACGCTTTCCACCTCGCGCAAAGGGTCCACGCCTTGCGCGGCGAGCCAGTAATAAAGCCACATGGCGTGCGTGCCGGTGGGAAAAGTCTGCGCGAAAACCGGCTTGCGCCCGAGCGTGGCGAGCGCTTGCCGCAGCGTGCCGTGCGCGGCGAGCGCATCCGCGAGACGGTTGGACAGCGTGAACGCCTGGCCGTTGCGGTTGAGCACCATCAGCACGGCCATGTCCGTTTGCGGACCGCCCAAGCCCAGCTGCACACCGTAGACGAGGCCGTATAGCGTATGCGCCGCGTCGAGATCGCCCGCGATCAGCTTGTCGCGCACGGCGGCCCACGAAGGCTGACGCGACAGTTCGAGCGTGAGTCCATGCGCGTGACCGAATTCAAGCAGCTTTGCGGCGACGAGCGGCGCCGCGTCGGAAAGCGCGACGAACCCGAGCCGCAAATGCGTTTTCTCGAGCTGCCCCAATGGCGATGCAGCAGACGACGAAGCGGGAGGGCTGGCAGAGTTCATGGAATGCTTCACTTGAGCGATTCGGCCGCCGCGACGACCGCGCGCGCGACCTCGGCGAGCTTGACCCCTTGGTTCATCGCGCGTTTGCGCAGCGCGGCGTAGGCGGCATGCTCGGTGATTTTCTGCTGATCCATCAGCAGGCGTTTGGCGCGATCAATCAGCTTGCGCTCGGCAAGTTCGTTCTCGACCTGGGCGAGGCGTTCACGCAGTTGCGATTCCTGGGCGAAACGGGCAAGCGCGACTTCCAGAATCGGTGCGAGCCGCCCGGTTTCGAGTCCTTCGACGAGATAGGCCGTGACGCCTGCGCCGACGGCGTCGCGGATCAACTGCTGGTTGTCGTCGTGGCTGAACATGAGCACCGGCCGCGGCGCGGTGGCGTTCATTACCGCGA
>Ga0209796_10000156_pt1 | contig 75198 bp, 69 predicted proteins | sample AgamicOrSfrz_FD_187167 | JGI IMG/M metagenome (GOLD analysis project Ga0209796, IMG submission 187167) | Agave microbial communities from Guanajuato, Mexico - Or.Sf.rz (SPAdes) (version 2) | ecosystem: Host-associated > Plants > Phyllosphere > Phylloplane/Leaf | place: Guanajuato, Mexico...
TCACGGATTATCCGTGAGATTTCTCACAAAGCCAAAAAAGCGTCTACGCTGTTTTAAGGTTCTGATCACTTGGGCGTGATGGAGAAGCTATGAGTTCATCGTGTATAGAAGAAGTAAGTGTACCAAATGATGACTGGTACCGAATTGCAGCTGAATTATTAGGCCGTGCGGGCATTGAAATTAATGGTCCTGCTCCCTCCGACCTGCGAATTAAAAACCCTCTCTTTTTTAAGCGCGTTTTACAGGAAGGGTCGCTGGGGTTAGGCGAGAGCTATATGGACGGCTGGTGGGATTGTGAGCGGCTGGATATATTTTTCCATAAAGTTTTACGCGCCGGTCTGGAAAATCAGCTTCCCCATCATTTCAAAGATACCTTGCGTATCGCCAGCGCACGCTTATTCAATCTGCAAAGTAAAAAACGATCCTGGATTGTCGGTAAAGAGCATTACGATTTAGGTAACGATCTGTTCAGCCGCATGCTCGACCCCTATATGCAGTACTCTTGCGCTTACTGGAAAGACGCGCAGACTCTCGATGACGCGCAGCAGGCAAAATTAGATCTGATCTGCCGTAAACTTGAGCTTGAGCCAGGGATGCGGGTGCTGGATATCGGCTGCGGCTGGGGCGGGCTGGCTTACTACATGGCCAAACATTACCAGGTCAGCGTGGTTGGCGTGACCATCTCGGCAGAGCAGCAGAAAATGGCGCAGCAGCGCTGCGCGGACCTCGACGTCACCATTCTGCTCCAGGACTATCGCGACCTGCACGAAAGCTTCGATCGTATTGTTTCCGTCGGCATGTTCGAACATGTCGGGCCTAAAAATTACGCCACCTATTTTGATGTGGTCGATCGTAATCTGAAACCCGACGGTCGTTTCCTGCTGCATACCATCGGTTCGAAAAAAACCGATCATAGCGTTGACCCGTGGATTAACAAATATATCTTCCCTAACGGCTGCCTGCCGTCGGTGCGCCATATTGCCGAAGCCAGCGAATCGCATTTCGTTATGGAAGACTGGCATAATTTTGGTGCCGACTACGACACGACGCTGATGGCCTGGTATGAGCGCTTCCTCGCCAGCTGGCCGGAAATCGCCGACAACTACTCGGAACGCTTCAAACGTATGTTTAGCTATTATCTGAATGCCTGCGCTGGCGCTTTCCGCGCGCGCGATATTCAGCTCTGGCAGGTGGTTTTTTCTCGCGGGGCCGAACACGGCCTGCGCGTGGCCCGCTAAAAATACCCCCGCATCGGCGGGGGTATTTTTTACTCGGCCGCCGTTTTCAGTGCCGCCTCTTTCGCCGCCAGCACGCGCTCGACGGTATCGATGACCGCCTGAGTCTGCGGATCGATTTCAATATTCACCCGATCGCCCAGCTTTTTCACCCCAAGCGTGGTGCGCTGCAGCGTTTCCGGAATTAAATGAACGCAAAAGCGGGTTGGCGTCACTTCACCGACGGTGAGGCTAATCCCATCTACGCCGATATAGCCTTTATAGAGGATATATTTCATCAACGTCGGGTCCTGAACCTTAAACCAGATCTGGCGGTTATTTTCCGAGGTGAGAATTTTCACTACTTCCGCGGTGGTCATAATATGGCCGGACATCAGGTGACCGCCAATTTCATCGCTGAATTTCGCCGCGCGCTCAACGTTAACGCTGTCGCCCTCGCCAACCTCGCCCAGATTAGTTATACGCAGGGTCTCTTTCATCAGGTCAAAACTCACTCGCGCGCCGTCTATATGGGTGACGGTCAAGCAGCAGCCGTTGTGCGCCACGGAAGCCCCGGTTTCGAGCCCCGCCAGCATATGCTCAGGCAGCTCCACGACGTGGGTGCGAAAGTTAGGTTTTTCATCGATCGCCACCACTTTGGCGGTCCCCTGCACAATACCGGTAAACATATTTTGCTCCTGTATAAATTCGTGACGGTATCAGTACCGTTTTAGGCTATGACGAACAATAACAGGTGGCAAAACAGGTTGCCAGCGCACAACGTGCAGTGGAATTTTTTCACTGGCTAAATGGCTAATCCTCGCTACAATAGTCTGGCAAATCCCTCTGCTTTTCTTCTTGCTGCCACATATGGCGGCTTTTTTAGTCCTCCAATAACAACAATATAAAGGTGTTTACGTGCAGAAGTATTTTATTGAAGCGCGTCAGTTATTAGCACTGGCTATACCCGTTATACTCGCCCAGGTGGCGCAAACCGCCATGGGCTTCGTCGATACCGTGATGGCGGGTGGCTATAGCGCCACCGACATGGCGGCCGTCGCCATCGGCACCTCTATCTGGCTACCGGCGATCCTCTTTGGCCACGGCCTGCTGCTGGCCCTGACGCCCGTTATTGCCCAACTGAATGGTTCCGGCCGTCGCGAGCGTATCGCTCACCAGGTACGCCAGGGGTTCTGGCTGGCTGGCTTCGTCTCCCTGCTGGTGATGGTCGTGCTGTGGAACGCCGGTTACATTATCAGCTCAATGCATAACATCGACCCGGCGATGGCAGAGAAGGCGGTCGGCTACCTGCGGGCGCTGCTGTGGGGCGCGCCCGGCTATCTGTTCTTTCAGGTCGCTCGCAACCAGTGTGAAGGACTGGCGAAAACCAAGCCGGGTATGGTAATGGGATTTATCGGTCTGCTGGTCAACATTCCGGTGAACTACATTTTTATCTACGGCCACTTTGGTATGCCGGAGCTCGGCGGTATCGGCTGCGGCGTGGCGACGGCATCGGTTTACTGGGTTATGTTTTTCAGCATGCTCTTCTGGGTGCGCCGCGCGCGTTCGATGCGCGATATTCATCACACAGAGCGCTTCAGCAAACCGGATTTCGCCGTCATTCAGCGTCTGGTACAGCTGGGCCTGCCGATTGCGCTCGCGCTGTTTTTCGAAGTGACGCTCTTCGCCGTCGTGGCGCTGCTGGTTTCGCCGTTGGGGATCGTTGACGTCGCCGGGCATCAGATAGCCCTCAACTTCAGCTCGCTGATGTTCGTCTTACCGCTCTCGCTGGCGGCAGCGGTGACCATTCGCGTCGGTTTCCGTCTCGGGCAGGGTTCCACGCTGGAGGCCCAGACCTCAGCCAGAACCGGCGTCGGCGTCGGGGTGTGCATGGCCGTTTTCACGGCGGTTTTCACCATTCTGATGCGCAAGCAAATCGCGCTGCTGTATAACGATAATCCCGAGGTGGTTACCCTCGCGTCCCAGCTGATGCTGCTGGCGGCGATCTACCAGATTTCCGACTCCATTCAGGTGATCGGCAGCGGGATTCTGCGCGGCTACAAAGACACGCGTTCCATCTTCTTTATCACCTTTACCGCCTACTGGGTATTGGGACTGCCGAGCGGCTACCTGCTGGCGCTGACCGATATCGTGGTACCGCGCATGGGCCCCGCCGGGTTCTGGTGCGGCTTTATTATTGGCCTCACCTCCGCCGCCGTAATGATGATGCTGCGCATGCGTTTCCTGCAGCGTCAGCCTTCCAGCGTCATTTTACAACGCGCGGCGCGCTAGCCCGTCACGGAAGCGAAGTCGCTATCCAACGGCGCTGATTCAGCGCCGTTTTCTCAAGCTGGTGAAGAAATATTCTTTTGCATCAGTAAAATATAACCAATATGGATAAAACTTCTGCGATCGTGAGAAATCTGGAAGAAAAGTGACGTTTGCCTCTTGCCACAACCCCTCCCTCCCGCTAATATGCGTCCCCGTTGCCACTGCAACATTGCGTTCATAGCTCAGTTGGTTAGAGCACCACCTTGACATGGTGGGGGTCGTTGGTTCGAGTCCAATTGAACGCACCATAATGCGTTTATAGCTCAGTTGGTTAGAGCACCACCTTGACATGGTGGGGGTCGTTGGTTCGAGTCCAATTAAACGCACCATAATGCGTCCGTAGCTCAGTTGGTTAGAGCACCACCTTGACATGGTGGGGGTCGGTGGTTCGAGTCCACTCGGACGCACCATTTCACAGCCTCGTGATCTGGTGCCTTTTATCTCCCGCATTGAAATATCCGAAAATTACTTTCAGCACTGGCGATACGCTATTTTCTGATTTTTCCCGGTCGTGTCCTTAATATCTTTCACCATTCCGACAACTTATTTCCCGCGCTTATGTAAAGAGACGTAAAGCCCTGCGCCGCGTCTACGCTGCATTTATTAACGCAGCGGCCCCGCCGATATTCCCTCGCGAATAAAAATCTTTCGTTAGATCATAACCCGTTATGCTGACATTCATTAAAAACAAGCGAAACGGTAACAGCAGCGCAATTCAGAGTATTTCAAAAAATATCACCACAAACCGGTTTGACTGTTCAAAAATAACGACTAAATTTAATTTCTGAACGACAACGGATACGTACCTGAAGCGTATCTTCCTGACATAAACTCAACAACAGAGGTATGAAAATATGGCAGAACATCGTGGTGGTTCCGGTAATTTCGCTGAAGACCGTGATAAAGCATCTGAAGCAGGACGTAAAGGCGGTCAGCACAGCGGTGGTAACTTTAAAAACGATCCGCAGCGCGCATCTGAGGCCGGTAAGAAAGGCGGCCAAAATAGCCATGGCGGCGGGCGTAAATCTGATAATTCCTGATATTAATCGCCTCATTCTCTTGTAACTAAAAGAGTAACCTGCGAGTCTGCGGACTCGCAGTTATTCTCCGTTTATAAAGGTAATTAATATGAATATGAAGAGCATAGAAGACGTTTTTATTCATCTTTTATCGGATACATATAGCGCAGAAAAACAATTAACCCGCGGCCTGGCGAAACTCGCCAGAGCGGCGTCCAGCGAACAGCTTAGCGCCGCGTTCAAGGCCCACCTGGAGGAGACTCAGGGGCAAATTGAACGTATCGATCAAATTGTCGAGCAAGAGCCTGATATCAAAATTAAACGGATGAAATGCGTGGCCATGGAGGGGCTGATTGAAGAAGCTAACGAAGTTATTGAGAGCACGGAGAAAAATGAAGTGCGGGATGCGGCATTAATTGCCGCTGCGCAAAAGGTTGAACATTATGAAATTGCCAGCTACGGCACTCTCGCCACTTTAGCAGAACAGCTTGGCTATAAAAAAGCGGTTAAACTTTTAGCGGAAACGTTAGAAGAAGAAAAATCAACCGACCTTAAATTAACTGACCTGGCGGTCGGCAACATTAATAAAGACGCCCAAAATAAATAGCCAGATGGTAAACCAATATTAAGGAGTTGATTATGAATTATCTTGAACATTATCACGACTGGCTACGCGATGCGCATGCAATGGAAAAGCAGGCAGAATCTATGCTGGAATCCATGGCGAGCCGCATCGATAATTATCCTGACCTGCGCAGCAGAATTCAACAGCACGTAACTGAAACCAAACGCCAAATTACGGTACTGGAGGAGATTCTGGATCGTAATAATATATCACGCTCGGTGCTGAAGGATTCCATGAGCAAAATGGCCGCGTTGGGCCAATCCATTGGCGGGATGTTCCCTTCCGATGAAATCGTTAAAGGGTCAATTAGCGGTTATGTATTTGAGCAGTTTGAAATTGCCTGTTATACCTCCCTGCTTGCCGCCGCGAATAAAGCCGGCGACACCGCCTCAATCCCCGCCATCGAATCGATTCTGGCAGAAGAGCGGGCCATGGCCGACTGGCTGCTGAAACATATTCCGCAAACAACGGAAGAGTTCCTTCTGCGCTCTGAAGCCGAAGGCGTTGAAGCGAAAAAATAAGCAATAAGGATAAGAGCCTATGTTCCGACACGTTAAGCAGCTTCAGTATACCGTAAGGGTCGCCGAGCCGAATCCGGGACTGGCGAACCTTCTTCTGGAACAATTCGGCGGTCCCCAGGGCGAACTGGCCGCCGCATGCCGGTATTTTACTCAGGGCCTGAGCGATGACGATCCGGGCCGTAAAGATATGCTGATGGACATTGCCACCGAAGAGCTGAGCCACCTTGAAATTATCGGCTCGCTGGTTGGCATGCTCAATAAAGGGGCCAAAGGCGCCCTGGCGGAAGGCGCGGAAAACGAAGCCGACCTGTACCGCTCGCTTACCGCTAACGGTAACGACAGCCATATCACCTCTTTGCTGTATGGCGCAGGCACGCCGCTGACCAACTCCGCCGGGGTGCCCTGGACCGCCGCCTATATTGATACGATTGGTGAGCCAACCGCGGATTTACGCTCCAACGTGGCGGCCGAGGCGCGGGCCAAAATCATTTATGAGCGCCTGATCAACGTCACTGATGACCCCGGAGTGAAGGATGCGCTGGCCTTTCTGATGACCCGGGAAGCCGCTCATCAGCTCTCTTTCGAAAAAGCGCTCCAGTCCATCAGAAATAACTATCCGCCGGGAAAATTACCGCCCGTCCCTGAATACGCCAGCACCTACTACAATATGTCAGAGGGCGACGACATTCGCGGTAGCTGGAATAGCGATAGGCACTTCGAATATGTGGCAAATCCACAGCCTGCAGTGGATGGCGGAGAGGGTGGCGCCAGCGTTAAGCTAACGGCCAAACAAAAGGCCCTGGCGAAAACCATGGCGAAACGGACCCAATCCGATCCGGATGGCGATCCTCTGACCGGCGCAGAGCTCGGCGCAGGCAAGAAAAGCCCTGGTCCTCGATAACCTGCTGTTAATCACTTCCCCCTGCTCAATTCGGGGGGGTGTTCTGTGATGGGGTCCGGAATATGTTTGAACTCGACGCGTTTAATCTGGCTCGGCTGCAGTTCGCATTTACCGTCTCTTTTCATATTCTTTTTCCGGCGATTACCATCGGACTGGCCAGCTATCTGGTGGTGCTGGAGGGGATGTGGCTGCGGACAAAAGATGACGTCTGGCGCTCATTGTATAATTTCTGGCTGAAAATTTTTGCCGTTAATTTCGGGATGGGCGTGGTTTCAGGCCTGGTCATGGCTTATCAATTCGGCACCAACTGGAGCGGTTTCTCACAGTTTGCCGGTAGTATTACCGGCCCCCTGCTGCTTTACGAAGTGCTCACCGCCTTTTTTCTCGAAGCCGGTTTCTTAGGCGTTATGCTCTTTGGCTGGAACAAAGTTCCTCCCGGCCTGCACTTCTTCACCACCTGCATGGTGGCGCTGGGCACGCTGATGTCAACCTTCTGGATCCTCGCGTCAAATAGCTGGATGCAGACGCCGCAGGGTTTTACCATTGAAAACGGTCATGTCATTCCCCAGGACTGGCTGGCGATTATCTTTAACCCTTCTTTCCCCTATCGTCTGTCCCATATGGCGATTGCCGCTTTTCTCAGCAGCGCGATGTTCGTCGGCGCCTCCGCCGCCTGGCATCTTCTGCGGGGCAATGATACGCCGGCCATACGTAAAATGTTTTCCATGGCGATGTGGATGGCCCTGCTGGTCGCGCCGGTCCAGGCTATCGTTGGCGATATGCATGGGCTCAACACGCTTGAACATCAGCCGGCAAAAATCGCTGCCATAGAAGGCCACTGGGAGAACAAACCCGGAGAAGCCACCCCGCTGCTGCTGTTTGGCGTGCCCGATATGGATGAAGAACGCACCAAATACGGGCTGGAAATCCCTGCGCTTGGCAGCCTGATCCTCACCCATAGCCTGAACAAGCAGGTGCCGGCGCTGAAAGATTTTCCGCCGCAGAATCGGCCAAACTCGCTTATCGTCTTCTGGTCTTTCCGCATCATGGTCGGCATGGGCGTGTTGATGATTGCCCTCGGCGTATGGAGCCTGTGGCTTCGCTACCGGCAGCGTCTTTTTCACTCCCGCGCCTTTCAGTGGTTTGCGCTGGCGATGGGGCCGGCGGGGCTGCTGGCGCTGCTGGCCGGCTGGATCACGACCGAAGCGGGACGCCAGCCCTGGGTCATCTATGGTTTATTACGCACCCGGGATGCGGTCTCTCTCCACAGCACAGCGCAAATGATCGTCAGCCTGCTGGTCTTTATCGTGGTGTACTGTTCGGTGTTTGGCGTAGGTTATTACTACATTATCCGGCTGATTCAGAAAGGGCCTCAGCCCGTCAGCGAATTGACATCGACAACCTCCGGTACGCCGGCTCGCCCCCTTTCCGCCGCAGAGGCCGTGCCTGAAGAGGAGACTCGCTAATGGGCATCGATATCCCCGTTATCTGGTTTGTCATCATAGTGTTTGCCACGCTGATGTATATCGTTATGGACGGCTTCGATCTCGGCATCGGAATCGTCTTCAGCTTTGTGCCCAACGCCAACGAGCGCGACGTGATGATGAACAGCGTCGCCCCGGTGTGGGACGGCAATGAGACATGGCTTGTGCTGGGCGGCGCGGGGCTATTCGGCGCCTTTCCGCTGGCCTACGCCGTCATCACCGATGCGCTAACGATTCCGCTCACCGCCATGTTAATTGGCCTGATCTTTCGCGGCGTCGCCTTCGAATTTCGTTTTAAGGCCACCCCCTCTCATCAAAAATTCTGGGATTACTCATTTGTGGGCGGCTCGTTGTTGGCTACCTTTAGCCAGGGGATAGTCGTGGGCGCGGTCATCAGCGGCTTTGAGGTTGCCGACCGCAGGTTCATCGGCTCAGCGCTGGACTGGCTGACGCCCTTTAGCCTGTTCTGCGGCTTAGGGCTGGTGGTGGCTTATACGCTCCTCGGCACCACCTGGCTTATCATGAAAAGCGAAGGCGCGCTGCAGCAGCGCATGCGTGAGCTGACCCGTCACACGCTTCTGGCGCTGATGGCGGTTATCGCCGTGGTCAGCGTCTGGACGCCGCTGGGCTGGCCGTCCGTTGCTGAACGCTGGTTTACCCTGCCTAATTTCTACTGGTTTGTGCCCGTTCCCATTCTGGTACTCGTCTTTAGCCTGTGGATCTGGCGCCTGAGCGCTCATCCCGCGAGCCACGCCCGCCCTTTCCTCCTGACGCTTGGGCTTATTTTTCTCGGCTTCAGCGGCCTGGGCATCAGTCTGTGGCCCAATATCATCCCTCCGCATATCACGCTGTGGGAAGCCTCCGCGCCGCCGACCAGCCAGCTATTTATGCTGGTAGGAACCCTGCTTATCATTCCGGTGATTTTGGTTTACACCGCATGGAGCTACTACGTATTCCGCGGCAAAGTTTCCGGAAATGAAGGCTATCACTGAGGTGGGCTATGGCTGACTGGCATACGCGGGCCATTATCTATCAGATTGATTCAGCGCTGTTTTACGATCTTAACGGCGATGGCTGCGGCGATATCGCCGGGATCGCGGCGAAGCTGCGCTATATTCGCCGGCTGGGCGCGACGGTGATCTGGATAACGCCCTTCTACCTGACGCCGTTTCTGGATGAGGGTTACGATGTCAGCGACCATCTGCAGGTCGATCCGCGATTTGGCCAACTGGCGGATATCATTGCTTTTATCGAGCAGGCCCGCGAATTAGGCATGCAGGTTATTATTGAATTGCTGATCCAGCACACCTCCGACGCTCACCCCTGGTTTCAACAAGCGCGGCGCAGCCGTCGCTCGCCGTTCCGCGACTATTATCTGTGGGCAGATAGCGATGATGACGATACGCCGCCCATGTTTCCCGGCGTCGAAGAGAGCATCTGGTCGTGGGATGACGAAGCCGGGCAATATTTTCGCCATATGTTTTACCGCCATGAACCCGATCTCAATCTGGCCTCTCCCGCGGTGATCAAAGAGGTCGAAAATATCGTTATCTTTTGGCTGAAGCTGGGGGTTTCCGGCTTTCGTCTGGATGCCGCCTCGCATTTGACGAAACAGGCCGGACGCGGCGAGGAGAAACGCGGGCTATGGCTCCTGGAACATCTGCGTCGGCTGGTTGAACGACATAATCCGCAGGCCATACTGCTCGGCGAAGTCGACGTTGAGGTGGCGCAGTATCGCGACTATTTTGGCGATAATAACCGACTTAATATGGTACTTAACTTCTGGCTGAACAAATATTTTTACGTCAGCCTCGCCAGCCAGTGCGCCCGCCCGCTGATCGACGCCATCAAGAAAATGGTGGTGCCTCCTGACGCCTGCTGCTTCGCAAACTGGCTGCGCAACCACGATGAACTGGATCTTGAAGGGATCGGTAACAAGAACAAGCAGACCGTGCTGGATGCCTTCGCGCCGGATAAGGAGATGAACGTTTATCAGCGCGGTATTCGTCGTCGGCTGGCGCCCATGCTGAATGGCGACCGGCGGCGGCTGGCGTTCTGTCATGCCGTGCTTTTTTCGCTGCCCGGCGTACCGATCATGCGCTACGGGGATGAGATCGGCATGGGTGACGACCTGGCGCTGGAAGAGCGCTACGCGGTGCGTACGCCGATGCAGTGGGCCGGTTCAGCGGGCGGCGGCTTCTCCGCAGCCGATCCGCAGACGTTTGTGGCTCCCATGATCGACCGGGGACCGTTTCGCTATCAGAAAGTCAACGTCGCTGATTCCCTGCTGCACCGCCATTCTCTCCTGCACCGTATTATTGATATCGCCAATACGCGGTCAGAATTCCCGGAAATCGCCGTTGCGCCTTTCCGCATCATTAGCACCGATCGGCAGGCGATTCTCGGGATCTGCTACGATGACCACGAGCGCAGCGTCATCGCCTTTCTTAATTTCAGTGATAAACCGCTGCGTTTTACCGCGAAAGGGATCTATGCGGCGGTGTGGACGCCCTGCCTGGCCGACAAAACCTACGCGGACGCCCTCACTCCCGGTAAGCACGCTAAGCTGGAGATTAGCGCATATGGCTATCGATGGTTCTGGACCAACAGTAGCGCGCTGCGTTAGCGTTTTTTACGCGAGATAAACCATTTTGCTAAAAGTAACCCCGCCGCTGCCGCGCCGCCCAGCAGCGCTTTTCCCGGCACGCCGGAAGTGATGGCGGTGGCGCGATATTTCGCCTCAGAGGAAAAACGCCCGTGCGTTTTATGCAATCCGCTGACCGGCTGTTCGAGATAGTCCTGACGGTCGTCGGCATTCAAGCGCCGGGTCATTTGCCCTTCCCACGCTTTTTTGACCATCAGCCGGTCAAGGAAGCCCGGAAAAAGAAATTGCCCAATAATGGACTGAATCGTGCTGCTCCCTACCCAGAGTTCGCGTACGGGCCGGCGCGCGACGTTGAAGATAGCCTGGGCGGCCACTTCCGGCTGAAATACGGGCGGCACCGGGCGCATCGCCCAGGCAAACTTATTGCGCGCCCACTCGAACTGCGGCGTATTCAGCCCCGGCATCTGTACCATCGCAATACTCACGCCGCTATTCTCATGCATCAGCTCCGTACGTACCGCATCGGTAAAACCCCGAATCGCGGCCTTTGCCCCGCAGTAGGCGGACTGTAGCGGAATGGAGCGATAGGCGAGCGCGGAGCCAACCTGGATAATCACTCCGCGATCGCGGGGCGTCATCAGCGCCAGCGCGGCGCGAGTCCCGTTGACGTAGCCGAGGTAGGTGACCTCGGTTACCCGTCTAAATTCGTCGTGGGTCATCGCTCTGAAAGGCGCCAGCACCGCACACATCGCGTTATTGACCCATACCTCGATAGCCCCGAGCCGATTTTCGATTTCGCCGGCGGCGGTCAAGATCGCATCGGCATTTGCCACATCGGCCTGCACGGTATGCACCCGAACGCCGCAACGAAGGAGCTCCTGCTTCGTCGCCTCAAGGCTTCGGCCATCGCGGGCAATAATGCCGACGTCATAGCCTGCCTGCGCAAAGCGCAGGGCCGTTGCTTTACCGACTCCCGCAGTACCGCCAGTGATCGCCATGACTGCCATATAAACCTCCGCAATAAAAGCGTTATGCGCTCTGCCAGCCGGGCAGTTTCTCGATGAGCATCGCCAGTGAATAGCGTACGGCTTTCTCCACAACATCCTGGCACTCGCCGGAAAACAGCGTTTTATGCGCGTCGATACTGCCGCGAAAATTCCACGCGAACCAGACGGTCCCCGCAGGCGTCCCGTCATCGCCGCCGTCCGGCCCCGCGTATCCGCTAATGGCGATACTGATATCCGCCCCGGAACGCGCCAGCGCGCCGGTAGACATCTCTTCAACGGTCTGCCGACTGACGGCGCTATATTTCTCCAGCGTTGAGGCGTTGACGTCGAGAAGCTGCTGTTTCGCCCGATCGCTAAAAGTGATTAAGCCAATATCGTAGAATGCGGCCGTATCCGCTTCCGCGCACAGCGCTGCCGCCAGGCTACCGCCGGTGCAGGATTCCGCGGTGGTTAAGCGTAAACGACGGTCAATCAGCGCGCTGGCGACCTGCTTAGTCAACTCGCCGGTGGTTTTCGCCTGGTTATAAGGGTTATTTGACATAAAAAGACCTTTTTAACTCTCAGCAGGAATAATAGAAATGTGGCCATTCCGTTCCAGTATGGCATATTTGATTTTACTTAATTCCGTAATACCCTGATTCTGCCGCGCGGCGACCAGAATATCATCACAGGAGACGTCCACTTTTTTCAGCTTGTCAATTAACGGCACGCCATTTTCGACTAAAATCACCGGGCAACCATCAAGCGCTGACTCTGCGCCAGCGGAATATTTCTTCATTAATCCGAAAAGCATATCCACGACCACCAGCGTCATAATCGTCAGCATTGCGCCGGTCACCGAAAAATCGTTCCCCAGCAGCGCCTGCTGGGTAGCCTCGCTGATAATAAGTAATAAAATCAGATCAAAGCTGGTCATTTGTAATAGTGCCCGGCGGCCGGCGATTTTAAACACCACCAGCAAAATTAAATATATCGCTAACGCACGCAAGACCATCTCCATCGCATCCTCCTAAGGATAAATAAATTGCCAGAAGCGGATTTCGGGTTCGCCGTTTAGCTGCAAAGAGTGGTTCAACTTACCTGGGCGGGTGGGCGTAACGTAGAGCCATATAGAAAAATTATTCATGCTTTTCAAATCATTATAGACCAGAAAGAGCCGGTCGTTCTGACTGTACATCCTGTCTGGCCGGGGCCAGATACTGCCTGGTTCAAAAGAAGAGGTAAAATCACCGCCAAGGCTAAAAATATATTTATCCGCGACCCGCGGATGGGCGGTAATCTTTAACCTGAATTCAGTTTGCAAACGACCGAAGCGGTCATAGGCCACCGTTAAATTGCGCTGCGCAGTTGTTTTTTCGGCAGTGCTAAAATAGCCTCCAGAAAAGAGTCCCCAAAGGGCTGCCAGTATGATCGCCAATAATATTCCGAGGCCTATCTGGCGGGCAGCGCATTCAAAATTAAGAAAAAATTCGTTCTCTTTAATCCCGGGCAGCCTCTTTTTTTCACTTGCCATTTTTCACCTCACCGTTGCGCTTATTATCGGAGCGCCAGTTTAAGAAATAGCAACCCGGTTTAATATGTCAAGTTCGTCGCGTCAAAGCCGGAATAATAGCTAAACGGGACATCTCGCTTGTTATTCGTTGAGCATCTCCCCCGCCTCCATCCGGAGGAAGATGTTTCCATTTAGCGCGGCGGGTGCACGGATGTTGTCTCGAGCTTAGGCCGTTGCCCGCGACAACATCCGTACCGCTCAGCAGGCGTGTCGTTAACTTTATTGTGAGTCAGGTCATGTTTTATAAAAATGAGGTTGACCCGGCTCCTGCGCGAAAATATTTTATGCCCATGTGATATCGATTTCATAAGAACCATGGCAACCATAAAAGACGTCGCTGTAAAAGCCGGCCTGTCGGTCACGACGGTATCCCGCTTCCTCAACAATCATCCTTATATCTCTGAAGATAAAAAGGAAAAAATCCTCGCGGCCATGAAAGAGCTGGATTACGAGCCGAGCACCGTCGCGCAGCAGATGCGCGGGGTGAAAACCCACCGGATTGGCGTGCTTATCTCAAGGATAACCAACCCTTTTTTTGCCAGCCTGGTCGACGCCCTTGAAGTTACGGCACGAAAAAACGGCTATTCGGTGCTGATCGTCCAGAACCACAATAGCGCGGGCGAAGAAGAAAACTGTCTCGATCTGCTGAAGAAAAAAATCATCGACGGGCTGATCTTATGCGCCGTAGAGAGTGACAAAGACGTCATTGAGCAATATCAGAAATATGGCCCTATCCTGCTGTGCAACACCAGCATAGATAATACCACTTTGCCCGTCGTCAGAATGAACGATGAACTGGCAACCTATAACGCCGTCAGCTGGCTGCTTAACAAAGGGTATAAAAAAATCGCCTACTCCACCGGTGGCGCATTCCAGCAAAAGGGCCACGGCAGCAGAAGGAACCGCGGCTTTATTGCCGCTATGCAAGACGGACAGCAGGCGGTTAACGAGCGGTTTATTTTTCGTCATGTCCACACCTGGCGCGACGGGCAGCGCCTGGCTGAGCAAATTCTGCAGATGACGAAAAGCGAACGTCCTGATGCGATTTTCGCCGGCAGCGATGAGGTCGCCTGCGGCCTGATTTCCGCGCTATCGGCCCACGGCGTCAGCGTTCCCGGCGAACTGGCGGTCATGGGCTTTGATAACCTTCCCGTGGCGGAGATGGTGCATATTCCGCTCACTACCGTTAGCCAGCCCATTGAGCAGCTGGGCCGCATCTCTGTAGAACGCCTGCTGTCCCTGATCAACCACACGCAGTATCGCTATGACGAGGAAGACCTGAAATCGGAACTGGTTATCAGAGCCTCGGCGTAATTTTTTTTCACTCAATATGGTATCGATTTCATACTCAGGAGAAATGATGAATCAATCACAACAAAGCGCATGGTGGAAAGAATCGGTTATTTATCAGGTGTACCCAAAAAGCTTCTATGACAGCAATAACGATGGTGTTGGCGATATCCCGGGTATTATCGCTAAACTGCCGTATCTGAAAACGCTGGGCATCACCCTGATTTGGGTCTCGCCGTTCTACCGCTCGCCGGGAGCAGATAACGGCTACGATATCGCGGACTACTATGCGGTGAATCCCGATTTAGGCCAGATGCAGGACGTTGATAACCTGATTAAACAGGCTGGCGAGCTGGGCATTGAGGTAATGGTCGACCTGGTGGTTAACCATACCAGCGATGAACACCCCTGGTTTCAGGCCGCGCTGGCCGACCCTCAATCGAAATATCGTGATTATTACATCTTTAAACCCGCCGCGGCGGGCGGCGCGCCCAATAACTGGCGATCGATTTTTGGCGGCAGCGCGTGGGAAAAAGTCGCTGGCGAGGAGTGCTACTATCTGCACGTTTTTCATAAAAAGCAGCCGGATCTCAACTGGGAAAACCCGCAGCTGCGCGAGGAAATCTACGCCATGATTAACTGGTGGCTGGATAAAGGCATCGCCGGTTTTCGCATCGATGCAATTACCTTTATTAAAAAAGATCAGGACTACGCCTCTCTGCCCGCAGACGGTATTGATGGTCTGGCATCGATTAAAGCGAAATCACGCAACCGTCCGGGCATCGAGCGCTTTCTCCACGAGCTAAAAGAGCGCACTTTCCGTCGTCACCGCTGCGTAACCGTGGGCGAAGCGCCGGGCGTGCCTCTGGAAGAGTACGACAGCTATATTGGGCCAGACGGCTACTTTAATATGATTTTCGATTTTCACGCCGCCGATATTGATGTCGAAAACGGTTCTGAATGGTTTAAGCAGCGCGACTGGAACGTTCGCGAATTCAGGGAGGCGCTATTTGCCAGCCAACGGGCCTTTTACCAGGCCGGCTGGGGAACGACGTTTATTGAAAACCACGACCAGCCCCGCGCGCTGTCCAAGCTCATCCGCGACGCGGATTATCAAAATGACGTCGGTGCCAAAGCGCTGGCCGCGATGTACTTCTTTATGGCCGGAACGCCGTTTATTTATCAGGGCCAGGAGCTGGGGATGAAAAATTTCCGCCGACAATCGATCGCGGAATTTGACGATATTTCCAGTATTGATAACTACCACCGCGCCCTGGCGGAAGGTTTCTCTGAACAGCAGGCGTTAGGCTTTATCAACCAGCGCTCGCGGGACAATTCGCGAACGCCCTTTCCGTGGTCAGATAGCGCCAACGGCGGATTTAACCGGGGCGCGCGGCCCTGGCTGGCGTTTTCCGCAGCTGACTTCAGCGTCAACGCGCAAAGCCAGATAAACGATGCGGATTCAGTATTCGCGTTTTACCAGAAGATGATCGCCTTGCGAAATAAGCACTATCCGCAAACGCTGATCTATGGTTCATTCGCCGCCATAGAAGACGTTGACGATCGCATCATTGCCTACGAACGGAGAACGGCGACCGAGCGTTTTATCTCGATAACCAATTTAAGCGCACAGCCTCTGCCCTTTACGCTCCCGGCGGGTGAGATTGTCCTCAATAATTATGCCGACGCTGAGACTCCCCTGAAACCCTATCAAACCCTTCTCGTTAAGGAATGAGTCAAATATGAACAACTATAAAAATATCGCCGTTGAGATCGTGAATATCATCGGCAAGGAAAATATTGCCTCAGCCACCCACTGCGCCACCCGTTTACGTTTACAGGTAAAAGATCGACAGAAAATTGATGATGATAAAATCCGCAATATTAGCGAAGTCAAAGGCGTATTTTTTAATGCTGGCCAGTATCAGATAATCCTCGGAACCGGGATCGTCAATAAGGTTTACCAGGCGTTTGTTAACGAATTCCAGGTTGCCGAAATCAGCAAGGATGAAATGACGAAGCAGAGTACGGGCCGGTTACAGCGGGGAATTCGCAATTTATCAGACGTGTTTGTGCCGATTGTCCCGGTACTCGGGGCCACCGGCCTGTTTCTCGGCCTGAAGGGGGTCATTTTTAACGATACCGTCCAGGCGTGGTTTGGCGGCAGCGTTCATCAGGTTCCGGTGGCGCTGCAAACGCTGACCACGGTGCTTTGCGACACCGCTTTCGCCTTTCTGGCGGCGTTTATTTGCTGGTCGGCGTTTAAGAAATTTGGCGGTACGCCAATTATCGGCTTCTTAATCGGCCTGATGCTGGTCTCCCCCGCGCTGCCGAACGCCTATGACGTGGCGTACGGCAACAGCAGCCCAATTTATGTATTGGGTTTTATTCCTCTGGTCGGCTATCAGGGGTCTATTCTGACCGCCCTGATCACCGGCATTATCGGCGCTAAGCTGGAAATTTTTTTCCGCCGGGTGATGCCCAACTCGATGGATCTGATTTTTACGCCGTTTATCGTCATCCTGATTGCGGTGGCCATCGCTTTACTGGTTTTAGGGCCGCTGGTGCATGCGTTTGAACATTATGCCGTGATGGCTATTCAGCAATTTCTGACGTTGCCTGCGGGTATTGGCGGTCTGTTAATCGGCTTCATCTATCCCATTGCCGTGATGACCGGGATGCATCATATGTTTATTATGATTGAAACCTCGCTGATTGCCGGTACCGGGTTTAATCCATTAATTACGGTGTGCGCGATGTACGGCTTTGCCAACGCCGCCGTATGTCTGGCTATTTCACTGAAGGCGAAAAATATCGCGTTTAAAACCGCCGGGATTTCCGCGACCATTACTCAGCTATTAGGCGTTTCGGAACCGGCTTTATTCGGTATCGTGATGCAATCCGGGCTACGGGCGATAATGGTGATGCTCACCAGCTCGGCGCTGGGCGGCATGGTGCTGTCGCTATTGTCGATAAAAGCGAACTCATACGGTCTGGCGGTCCTTCTGTCGCCGCTGATGTATCTCTACGATCGCTATCAGTTTGTTACCTATATTACCGTCGGACTCGCGGTCTTTATTTTTGCCTTTATTATCACGTTCATTTTTGTCAAAACCGATAAAGCGACCAAAGAGGCCTGAAAAAAATAAAGCCCAACTATTAATTTAACACCCCAATAAACATCCCATTTTAATGGCACAGTAACCTGTGCTCTGCGCCCGCGCGTCCAGAGCACAGCTACCCCTGTACAGGTATTAATGATGAAAGCCTATATGCTTACGCTCTGCGCGCTGGCTTTGCCAGCATCCGCCGCTGCGGCGGATACGACCCTGAATGAAATTAACGCCCGACTCGAAAGGCTTGAGGCCGAATTAAAACAGTCGCGCATCCAATTACAGGATGCGACGCGAAAAATAGACGCTGCGGAAAAAAGAGCGGCCAGCGCCGAAAAAAACGCGGCGCGCGCGCAAGAAAGATTACAGTTTGTCGAACAGCAAACCGAGCAAGACCTGGCGCGAATAAAAAGTAAACCGTCGCAGCCTCTTATCGCACAAGAGAAGGATCGGGAGATTAAATTCGGCGGCTACGCGCGCAGCGGAATATTGACCAGCAAAGGCACCACCAGCACCGTAGGCCCCTCTCTGACGCCTGCGGGCAGTACCGGCGGCAGCGTCGGGCGCCTGGGCAATGAATCAGATACCTACGTAACCGCCGATATCAACTACCGGCGAAAATATGATAATAACAGCCAGCTGCGTTATTACATGAAAATCGCCGAGTGGGATAAAACGTATAATACCGACAGTTCATTCAACGGTCAGATGAACGTACGGCAGGCGTTTGTCGAAATGAGCGATATGCCTTCGTTTAGCGGCGCATTTAAACAGGCCACGCTGTGGGCCGGCAAGCGTGAAGACCGGGATAACTTTGATATTCACTGGCTTGATTCCGATATGATGAATTTAATCGGTACCGGCGCAGGTATTTATGACGTGAACTTGTGGGGCGATATCAAAACCAATCTCGCCGTATACGGGCGTAATTTCAACGATATCGATACGATGGACAACGTTGAATATAACAACATGACCGGCGCGGATAACACCTATATTCAAAACTACACCTTCTCGCTGAATAACCGGCTGGACAGCTGGCAGTGGATGCTCAACGGGTTATACTCGCAGGACAACGATAAACGCATTAACGATGGCCTGGCGTCGGATAAAGCGGCCTCGCAGGGGTTCAACACCATGCTGGCGTACCATGGCGACAGCTTCTACGGCCTGCGTCCCGGCAGTACCAAAACGGCCCTGCTTTATGGCCGCGCGCTGGGAGCGGAGGTTCGCGGCCCGGGCTCCGACGGCTATCTGATAAACCCGGCATGGACCGTCAAGTTTGCCTCTTACGGGACAACGTCCCTCACCGACAGGCTGAGCTTCGCGCCGCTGATCGTCGCCCAAAGCAGCAATAGCCGCTATATCGATTCAGACCATTACGACTGGGTGACCCTGAACGCGAGAATAATTCAGCAGATTAATCAGAACTTCGCCCTGCAGTACGAAACCAGCTATCAGTATATGGATATCGATCCGAAAGGCTTTAATGGCAACAGAGCTGCCAGCGGCAGCTATTACAAGCTGACGTTTGCTCCTACTTTCAAGATGCAGAACGTGACGGACTTCTTTGAACGCCCGGAAATCCGCTTTTTTGCCACCTGGATGCGCTGGGACAAATCGCTGGATGACTACTCCTCGACGGACACCTTCGGCAGCGCCGGATACCATAGCGCGGGGACGTTATTCTTCGGCGCCCAGCTCGAAACCTGGTTCTGAAAGCCTGCCTCTTTGACTAACCCCGAGGAAGAGGCGCGCCAGCAATTGGCCCTCTTCCTCATTTTGAACCACAATTATTGGGCCAGATTTCCGTTACCCGGAAATGATCTATCGTGGAGCTTTTCAACTGGCGGAAGGCCACCGACAACAAATGTGATAACAACAACGGCGGGTCAGTCATTATGAAGAAAATTGCCATTATCGGCGCAGGTCCAACCGGAATTTATACCCTGTTCTCATTACTCAAACAGGGCGAGCCGCTGGACGTGTCAATTTACGAGCAGGCCGAGGAAGCGGGCGTGGGCATGCCCTACAGCGATGAAGAGAATTCGCGCATGATGCTGGCCAATATCGCCAGCATTGAAATCCCCCCCATTCAGAGCAGCTATCTCGACTGGCTGAAAGCCCAGAGCCGGACGCGCCTTGCGCGCTACGGCGTGGATTACGACGCTTTGCACGATCGTCAATTTTTACCGCGCATCCTGCTGGGTGAATACTTTCGCGACCAGTTTCTTGCGCTGGTCGGAGAGGCCAGGGAGCAGGGCTTTCGCATCCGGGTCAATGAGTCCTGCCGGGTCAGCGACCTGCAGGCGACCGAAGAAGGGGTCAGACTGTGGGTTGAGGATGAGCCGGTCGCCGAAGCCTTTGACCTCGCGGTGATCGCCACCGGACACGTCTGGCCCGATGAAGAAGAGTCGACCCGCACCTGGTTTCCCAGCCCGTGGTCTGGCCTCATGGAGGCCAGCATTCCCCCTTGCCGGGTGGGCATTATGGGCACCTCGCTAAGCGGAATTGACGCCGCGATGGCCGTCGCCGTCCAGCACGGTCGGTTTATCGGGTCCGACGATGACGCCCTCGCCTTCAGGCTGGACGAGGCAAGCGAGGCGCTAAGCATCGCGCTGATGTCGCGCTCCGGCATTCTGCCGGAAGCGGATTTTTACTGCCCTATTCCCTGGGAGCCGCTGAGCATCGTCAGCGAAAGCGCGATGGAGCAAGCCATCGCCGCGGGCAGCGACGGTCTGCTCGATCGCGTCTTTGAGCTGGTGGCGCAGGAAATCACGCTTGCCGACCCCCTATGGAGCGAAAATATCGCCCTTCACAGCCTTAACGCCGACAGCTTCAGCGAGGCGTGGTTTGCTAAACGCCAGCAGCATAATCCGTTCCACTGGGCGCTGGATAACCTTGAAGAGGTTGAGCGCAACAAACGCGCGCGATATACGGTTCCCTGGCGCTACGCGATCCTGCGGCTGCATGAAGCCGTTCAGGCGATGGTGCCTCACCTTAATGACCATGACCGGGAGCGTTTCAAAAATGGCCTTGCGCGGGTCTTTATCGACTGCTATGCCGCCATTCCTTCAGAGTCTATCCGCCGGCTGCTGGCGCTGCGCGAAGCGGGCGTCATCACTATTCTCGCCTTAGGGCATGACTATGAGATGGCGGTAGAGCAGGAAAAAACGGTGATTACCAGCGAACAAAATCGCTATACGTTTGATGTGTTTATTGATGCCAGAGGGCAAAAGCCTCTGAAAAATAAAGATCTTCCCTTCCCGCATTTAAGGGAGCAGCTGCTGGCGACCGGAGAAGAGATTCCTGAGGTCGGAGACGACTATACGTTGCGGGAACCGCCCGAAGTACGCGGGCGCATCGCGTTCGCCGCCATTCCCTGGCTGATGCACGATCAGCCTTTCGTTCAGGGTATCACCGCCTGCGCGGAGATCGGCGCGGCGATAGCGAAAGCGATATCCCAGCCGGCAAGCCGCTCGCGCAGGCGTTTATCCCCGCTCGATCTTTAGGAAAGAAAAATAGCCGCCCGTTGACGGGCGGCTATTTTTAACGCTTTTCAGGCTGGGGATGCCAGGGATCTTTTTTATGATCTTCGCTGTCGTCTCTTTTACGCGGCACTTCCCCCTGCTCGCGCGGGTCCTCTTTCGACGGATGACGGCCCCGCTTATCCGGGTCGGCTGGATGCTGTACGGACATCAATTCCTCCTGCTTGAGCGGTTATTTCTGGATCCGGTCCACCCGCACTACCGGCGGCGTCATTTTTTTATCGAGGCTGCCGTTGATGCTGATCATCTGATCGGGCTTCACTTCGCGGCCATCAAAAACCGCGGCGGGGATAATCACTGCGATGGTGTCGGTTTTATCGCGAAAGCTGTAGCGGTCGTTACCGTGCTGCTCGATAAGATTGCCGCGTAATGAGATGGTTGCCCCATCGTGCATTTCCAGGGCCTGGCGCACGGTCATAATTCGCCCGTCCTCCGTCCCGCGGTAGCCATCGTCAATTTTATGCGGCGGCGGCGGAGCGGCATCTTTTTTAAATCCCCCGTCGTCCGCGGCATAAACGCCCTGAGCCATCAGTGCACAGAAAATAACGGGCAGTAATTTTTTCATCAACCATACCTCCGGCATATTTTTGTCTTGTCTTAATAAGTCTGGTTGCTGATGTTCATTTTCACAAGTTCCGTACCTGATGAATCGCCCGGGAAATATTTTTTACGACTTCACCGCCCGCGTAAATATGAGCGCCGGGCAGCATTAAAAAGGCGCTAAATATACCGTCGGGCTTGCGATAGAATAATCCTAAAATGCCAAACGCTGCTGGTGCCTCTCATTTTGAAAAGTTTCCCGGCAATCAGTAAATTACCGATGGGAGAGGAATCAAAGCGCCAAAATTATAACAGCGAAGCCGTTCAATTATTCTTCAATATTCCACGGCAGGCTGGCCAGGCAACTACGCTTACTCTTTTAACACGAGGAGGTCAGTATGAGCGACAACGCTAACAATACCGCGAAGTATCCCCGTCCCCCCTTTGTTGACCAGCCGCAATCGCCGCCGGGTCTTGCCGAAGAGATGAAGCCGCAGCCGGATCACGGTGAGCTGAGCTATGTCGGTTCCGGGCGGCTCGCCGGTAAGCGCGCCCTGATTACCGGCGGCGATTCCGGGATTGGGCGCGCGGTCGCGATCGCCTTCGCCCGCGAAGGCGCCGATGTGGCGATAAACTATCTGCCGGAAGAGGAGTCCGATGCGGAAACCGTGATTGCCCTGATTCAGGCCGAAGGACGTACAGCCGTCGCGATTCCGGGAGATGTGCGCGACGAATCCTTCTGCGAAACCCTGGTGGAACAGGCCGCCAGCGAACTCGGCGGGCTGGATATTCTGGTCAATAACGCCGGACGCCAGCAATATTGCGAATCACTGGAAGAACTCACCACCGCCGACTTTGACGCCACCTTCAAAACCAACGTTTATGCGGCCTTCTGGATCACCAAAGCCGCCCTGCGACATCTTAAAGAACACAGCGCGATTATTAATACTTCATCCGTGCAGGCCTTTAAGCCGAGCCCCATCCTGCTGGACTACGCGCAAACCAAAGCCTGTCTGGTGGCGTTCACGAAATCGCTGGCCAAACAGCTGGGGCCGAAGGGTATCCGGGTAAACGCGGTCGCCCCCGGTCCCTACTGGACGGTGCTGCAGTCAAGCGGCGGCCAGCCGGATGAGAAGGTGCGTCAGTTCGGTGCCGATACGCCGCTGGGGCGTCCCGGGCAGCCGGTGGAGATTGCGCCGCTGTACGTTACCCTTGCCTCTGATGCCTGCTCCTTCACCTCCGGCCAGGTGTGGTGCTCCGACGGCGGCGACGGCGTGCTGTAAATCCCGCGCGGCGGCGCGCCCCTCAGCGGTGCGCCGTCGTCTTAAGACAGGCGAGGTATTTCTGCGCTGAGTCCAGAACGATCTGCCGGGCATTTTTGGGGACGTTCTGCCCCTTAAAGGCGCCGTACAGCGCCCCGAAAGGCGTATCGCCCAGACGTTCAACGATCTTCTCCACGCTGGCGGCCGCCAACGGCAGCAAATTGGGATAGCTCCACATAAACGAAACGGCGCGCGCCCCCGGCGTCACCTGGATAATATCGCCCGCCAGCATAATACCGTCATCTTTCGCCCAGTGCAGAACGGTTCCTCCGGCGAAATGGCCGCCCAGGCGCAGCAGCCGCACCGCCGGGAGGATCTCCAGCGCATCTCCTTCCCATAGCGTGATGGCCGGGCTATCGCGCATAATCCATTCGCGATCGCTGGCGTGGAGATAAATTCGCGCATTAAAGGCGTCGGCCCAGTCCTGCATCGTGGTGTAGTAATGAGGATGGGAGATGGCGATCGCGTTTAACCCGCCCAGGGCGGTAATCAGCGTTTTGCTGGCGGCATCAAGATTGGCGATGCAGTCCCAGAGAATATTCCCCTGCGGCGTGAGCAGCAGAAACGCGCGCTGATCGATTGCAAATTTCGGTACCGTCCTGACGCTCAACAGCCGATCGTTATGCTGCTGCCACGTATTCGTATGCGTCTCGCTCAGATCGTCTGGCTTGCTCCAGACCTGCCCGCTGGCCGGGACGTACTGGCGTTCATCCTCACAGATACGACAATGGTTCAGGGTGTTGCCGCGATCGTCGTAGGACGTCCCGCAGGTTGCGCACAGCTTAATCATCACTTCTCCTTAAGAAATCATTCAGGAAGGCGTAATGAGTATGGCAGACAGGAAATTTATGGCAGGAGGTGAGCATCTCAGGGCTTCCGTGCCCTGAAAGAGAAGTTTATTCGAAATAAACGTCAGGGTTTTCCGACAGCGACACAAAGGTTTTGCTGTTTTTATCCAGCGCGCGAATGTCACCGCTTTCAATATCGTAGAACCAGCCGTGCAGACGCAACGTGCTATCCCGCAGACCCACGGCAACCGACGGGTGGGTTTTAATATTGTTCAGCTGGGCGATAACGTTTTCCTGCACCATACCGTTGACTTTATCGGTCTCGTTGGCCCAGGTTTTCTTCTCCACGACGGCTTTCGCCGCATCGGAGTAGCGCAGCCAGTGGGAAACGGCAGGCATGGGGTCCAGGCACTGGCAGGTGGCGATGGCTTTCATCGCGCCGCAGTTGGAGTGGCCGCAAATGACGATATCGGTCACGCCCAGGGCCACGACGGCATACTCGATCGTCGCGGAAACCCCGCCCGGCTCAGGACCGAAAGAGGGCACGATATTCCCGGCATTACGGATCACAAACAGCTGGCCCGGCTCCTGCTGGGTCACCAGCTCCGGCACCAGGCGGCTATCGGAACAAGAGATAAACAGCGCTTTAGGATTTTGGCTGGAGGCCAGGCTGCGGAAGAGCTCTTTACGTTGCGGGAAAATCTCTTTCTGGAAGTTGAGGAAGCCCTCAATGATATGTTGCATAGCAGTGTCTCTTTTCTCTGTTTTAATGACGATATGACAAAGATCACATTTAGCCAGTTTATCACCGACGCGCGAAATGGGAATCGTTATTCGAACAGGCGATGAAACATCGCGCCGTAAAGTCGGGTGACAGCGCGCTAAAGATTGTTTATTTTTTGACGGTGAAACAATCATGAGCGGGAGCCGGATGCGACTTTAGCGCTCAACATCAACCAGGAGCGTTTATGTTTTTATCCAGCCTGATGGCCATTGCCGCCGTACTCATCATGGGCGTGATCAGCCCCGGCCCAAGCTTTATTTACGTGGCCCGCAACGCCGTTGCGCGCTCAAGGATGCATGGTCTGGTCACCGCGCTGGGAACCGGGACGGGGGCGGCTATCTTTTCGATTATGGCCATGATGGGGCTGCAAAAAGTGCTGACGGCAGTGCCGGAAATGTTTATTGGCCTGAAGGTCGCGGGCGGCCTCTATCTGCTCTGGCTGGGGTATAAAATCTACCGCGGCGCGGCGCAGCCGATGGATTTTGCGGCAGGCGGCATGGCGGCGGAACATTCCCTGCTGAAAACCTTCCGCGATGGCCTCTATACCCAGCTCAGCAACCCAAAAACGGCGCTGGTGTTCGCCTCTATTTTTACCGCCCTGCTGCCGGAGCGCATCCCGCTGGCCTTTTACTATATCGTGCCGCTGATGAGCTTCCTGATTGACGTCAGCTGGTATTCGCTGGTGGCCCTGGTGCTCTCTTCCGCGCGACCGCGCAGCGTCTACCTGCGCATGAAGCGTAAGATCGATATCGTCACCGCCACCGTGCTGGGCGCGCTCGGCCTGCGCCTGATTGCCACTTCGCTGTCAAAGTAGGCCAGCAAACCGTTTAAACGGTATAAATACGAATATCGTGTTCGCTAAACGCGTCGCGATATTCGCGACTGATATTCTCCTCGACCACCAGCACGTCAATGGCGCTGCTTTCGACCACCACAAAGCGAGCCACCGCCGGGATTTTATCCGAGGTCAGGCCGACGATGATTTCGCTGCACTGTTTTATCACCGCTTTTTTAAATTCACAGTCGGCGTAGTCAAAGCCCGTCAGACCGGACTCAGGCGCCATGGCGCAGCCGCCGATAAATCCCTGATCGAAGAGCATGCCCTGAATCTGCGCCACGGCGGAGGCGCCCACGCAGCCGCCGCTGGCCCGCTGGATCTGACCGCCAAGCATCACCACGTCATACAGCGGTTTTTTGAGCAGTACGGCAGCGATTTCGGGAGAATTCGTGACCACCGTTAACGCCAGCTCCGCCGGCAGCGCTTCCGCCATCGCCAGGTTGGTGGTGCCGGTATCGATAAAAATGCAGCCGCCGGGCTTCACCAGCTTTGCGCACTTCTGCGCGATCCTGCTTTTTGTCGCCGTATTTTTCTCTTTGCGCTCGCTATAGTCCCCCGCCTCCGGCAGGGTCATCACCGCGCCGCCGTAGACCTTTTTACAGTACCCTTCGCGGCTAAGTTCATGTAAATCACGGCGAATAGTATGCTCGGAGACGTTAAGGCGGCTGGCGAGTTCGGCGCAAACCACCCTGCCGTTCTCCTGCAGGATCTGGCAAATAAGCGCTTGTCGTTGTTTAGGAAAAGCAGCATAATCGAGCACAAATAACTCCTGATAAAATCTTTATCGAGCAACAAAGTGCATGATCGTGCATTCAGACCCTGACTGTCAATACACCCTATAAAGAGGTTTGCTATGAAAATTGCCCACATCGCCCTATGGACCCGCCAGCTTGAGCAACAGGCCCGCTTTTGGGTGGCCTTCTTCGACGGCGAGATTAATGAGAAGTACTGCAGCCAAACCAACCCGGGCTTTGAGTCCTTTTTTGTCAAGATTGGCGACGGCATTGCCATTGAGCTGATGACCAAGCCGGGGCTTGTCGCGCAGACGGCGGATAACAACCACACCGGCTGGGTACACCTGGCGATTACCGTTGGCGGCGCTGAAAAGGTCAATACGCTGGCAAACCGCGCCGCCGCGCAGGGGATTCTGGTCTCGCCGCCGCGGACCACCGGCGATGGCTATTATGAAGCGGTGATTAAAGACCCCGATGGCAACCTGATTGAAATCGTCGCATAGTATCAGGCACTGACTCAACAGGAGACGCCCGTGGCCAACTATCGCGTAATCGACAAACAAAACTGGCCGCGTAAAGATCATTTTGATTTTTATCGCGGTTTTGCCAACCCCAGCTTTAATCTCTGCGTTCCTGTCGAGGCGCAGCGGCTATATGAGTGCGCGAAAGATCGCGGCGTCTCGTTTTTCCAGCTGGCGCTCTACGCCCTGGTTCGCGCGGCGAACGGGGTGCCGCAGCTGAAACAGCGGCTGCTGGGCGACGATATTATCGAATATGACCAGCTGGCGGTAATGACGCCGGTGATGACCGCCCAGGAAGGCTTTCGCCAGGTCTGGTGCGACAACGCCGCCGATTTTGCCGCCTTCAGCCATGCCGCCACGCCGAACATTGAAGCGGCGAAACATACCGCGCCGGCGCCGCTTATCGTCAACGGCGAGAATTTCTTCTGCGCCAGCTGCCTGCCGTGGCTGCATTTCAGCGCCATCACTCACGCGGAGTATTACGTCGGCGCGGCGGTGCCCGCCCTCACCTGGGGCAAGCTGAAAAACGGCATCATCCCGGTGGCGGGCAAATTCAATCACGCCTTTGTTGACGGCCTGCACGCCAGCCGCTTCTTTGCCCGAGTCGAAGAGGGGTTCGCCGAGCCGGAGACCCTCTGGCAGGCAGAATAAATATCGTCCCTGTCATTCCCCTGCCCCGACCTTTCCCGGGGTGGCTTCCCCTTCCTGCGCTGCTGCAAATCCAACACGCGGGTTGCCTCAGGTTGCAATTGCAGCAGCCCGCGCGCTTTCCACAAAACCTATCTCACTGATTAATAAACATTAAAAATGAAATGCGTTCTGGCATAGCCTTTGCTTTAGCTGTCATATAACCCACAGGAATTATTAACTATTTAGATAGTTATTTTTTGCATATACCGTTTATTGAACCGTGAGATGTGACTATGCCCGACGAAAAATCCCCCCTTCGCTATACCCGCCAGACGCCAAAGGCATACGTTATCCGCAGCGATGACGAAGCGATCGCCATCGCCCATGAGATCGCGGCGGTACTGCAGCCCGACGCGGCGCAACGCGATCGCAGCGGCAGCGTCCCGCCGGAGATTATCGATACCTACTCCAACAGCGGCCTGTGGGGGATTACCGTCCCGCGGCAGTGGGGCGGCGCCGAGGTTTCTGCCGCGACGCTGGCTCAGGTGATTGCGATTATTTCCGCCGCCGACCCGTCGCTGGGGCAAATCCCGCAGAACCACTACTGCCTGCTGGAGGATATTCGTCTGCAGGGCAGCGAAGCGCAGCAGGCCTTTTTCTTCGCTCAGGTGCTGAAAGGCTATCGCTTCGCCAATGCCCTTTCTGAGACCGGCGGTAAGACGGTGCTTGATATCCGCACCCGCCTGGAGGCCAGCGATCGCGGTCTGCGCATCACCGGTCGTAAAGGATACTGCACCGGATCGCTCTACGCCCACTGGATCGGCATTCTGGCGCTGGATGCGGAGAATAACGCGCAGCTGGCGTTTGTTCCGCGCGAATCTGCAGGGCTGACGGTCATCGACGACTGGGCCTGCCTCGGCCAGCGCACCACCGCCAGCGGGACGGTCCTGGCGGAGGATCTGGCCGTCGAGCCTTTCCACCTGTTCCCGACGTGGAAATCCTACGCGACGCCAACCCTTGCCGGACCGTTTGCCCAGCTCACCACCGCCGCCATCGATCTGGGAATCGCCCGCGCGGCGCTTAGCGATACGGTAAGCTTTGTCAGCGAATTCGCCCGGCCGTGGATTGATGCCGGCGTTGAGCGCGCCAGCGAAGATCCGCTGACTATCTATCAGATAGGCCAGCTTGACAGCCGCCTGGCGGCCGCCGACGCGCTGCTGGAGCGGGCCGGGAAGGTGCTCGACCGGTATAAATACGATCTGAGCGAGGATAACGTCGCCCAGGCGTCTATCGCCGTGGCGCGCGCCAAGGTCTTTACCACCGAAGCGGCGCTGGAAGCCGCCAGCCGCCTGTTTGAGCTTAGCGGCACTCGCTCGACCAGCATCGCCCTCAATCTTGATCGCCACTGGCGCAACGGGCGCGTCCACACCCTGCACGACCCGGTGCGCTGGAAATATCAGCTGCTGGGCAACTGGGTGCTCAACGGCATTCGTCCGCAACGCCATGACTGGAACTGAGATGAACCGCGCGCTGGCTTTTTTCGCGAATATCGACTGGGGCGACGTGGCGCAGGCCAGCGTCGATACCTTGACCATGCTGGGCTGGTCGCTGGGCTTTACCGTGCTGATTGGCCTGCCGCTGGGGATTGTGCTCTATCTCAGCGGCCAGCCTCGCCTGCTTCACGCGCCGCGCCTCTATCGCCTGCTGTCGCTGGGGGTCAACGTCCTGCGATCGCTGCCGTTCATCATTTTATTGATCGTGATGATCCCGGTGACGACGCTGATTACCGGCACTTCGCTCGGCGTTGAAGGCACCATCCCGCCGCTGGTTGTCGGCTGCGCGCCCTTCTTTGCCCGGCTGGTTGAGACCGCGCTGCGCGAGGTGGAGCACGGCCTGGTGGAGGCCAGCTGGTCGATGGGCGGCAACACCTGGCAGCTTATCTGGCACACCCTGCTGCCGGAGTCGCGCGCCGGGCTGATTGCCGCCGTGACCGTGACCGCGATTTTACTGGTGGATTACACCTCGATGGCCGGGGTCATCGGCGGCGGCGGGCTGGGCGACCTGGCCATCCGCTTTGGCTATCAGCGCTTCCAGACGGACGTCATGGCGATTACCGTTCTGCTGCTGATTGCGCTGGTGCAGATAGTACAAATGAGCGGCGATCGTCTGGTGAAGGCGATGAGCCGCAAATAACAATAGCTTCAGGAATAAGACAATGAAAAAAACAATCCTCGCAGCGGGGCTTCTGGCCCTTTTCTCCCTGTCCGCCAGCGCCAATGAGACGCTGACCGTGGGCGCAACGCCGGTCCCCCATGCCGAAATTCTCGAGTTCGTGAAGCCCGAGCTGGCGAAACAGGGGGTCGATCTGAAAATTAAAGTCTTTAACGACTTTATCCAGCCTAACCAGCAGCTGGCGGAGAAAAATCTCGACGCCAACTACTACCAGTACCGCCCTTTCCTTGATAACTACAATCAGACCCGCCATACCCATCTGCTTCCGGTGGTCGGCGTGCATATTGAACCCTTTGGCGCTTATTCGAGTAAATATAAAACGCTCAAAGAGGTACCGGATGGCGCCACCGTTGCCATTCCGAACGATCCGGTGAATACCGGTCGCGCGCTGGTGATGCTCAGCAATGCCGGGCTGATTACCCTGAAAAACCCGCAGGATCCGCAGTCGGCGACCAAAGATATCACCGCTAATCCACACCATTTTAAAATTCGCGAGCTGGAAGGCGCAATGCTGGCGCGGGCGGTGAATCAGGTCGATCTGGCGTTTATCTTCGCCAACTATGCGCTGGAGGCCGGAATTGATACCGACAAGGCGCTGCTGGTGGAAAAAGGCAGCGACCTGTACGTCGAGTATCTGGTGGCGCGTCCCGACAACATCAACGATCCCGGCATTCAGAAGCTGGCGAAAGCCCTGAACTCAGACCGCGTGCGCAGCTTTATTCTCACCCGCTATAAAGGCAAAATTTTGCCCGGTTTTTAATCGCCGGATGTTCATCGGCAGCCTGCGGGCTGCCGCTTAATTTCGTTAACAGAGCCGCTATCGTGACGCAAAAACCCAACGCCACAACGCATATTCAGCTAAGCCAGATAAGTAAAGCCTACCCCAACGGCGTGCAGGCGCTGCGGGATATTAATCTGCAGATCGCGCAGGGAGAAATCTTCGGCATTATCGGGCGCAGCGGCGCCGGAAAATCAACCCTGCTGCGCCTGTTCAACCGCCTGGAAAATGCCGATAGCGGTGAAATTATCATTCACGGCGAGCATACGCGGCACTACTCCCGCAGCCAGCTGCGCGACCTGCGCCGCCGGGTCGCGATGATCTTCCAGCACTTTAATTTGATGGCCACCAAAACGGTGGCGCAGAACGTTGAGCTGCCGCTGAAAATGGCCGGGGTACCGCGAGCGGAGCGGCGGCGACGGGTCGATGAGATCCTGGCGCTGGTCGGCCTCAGCGCCCTGCGCGACAGCTGGCCGGCTAAGCTTTCCGGGGGACAAAAGCAGCGTACCGGCATCGCCCGCGCGCTGGTTACGCAGCCGGAGATCCTGCTGTGCGACGAAGCCACCTCGGCCCTCGACCCGGAAAATACCCTGGCGGTGCTAAAACTGCTCAAAGAGATTAATCAGCGCCTCGGTCTGACCATCGTACTGATCACCCATGAGATGGACGTCATTCGCACCCTCTGCGACCGGGTCGCGGTGCTTGAGCGCGGAGAAATTATCGAACAGGGGGAGGTGTGGCGAGTATTTGGCCATCCCCGGCACGAAGTCACCCAAAGCCTGCTCGGCACGCTGCACCATGACCGCCCGGACGAGCGTCCGCCGCTGAGCGGAAACCAGCAGCTGGTCACGCTGCATTTTGACGGCAGCAGCGGACATGAACCCAACTTACAGCATATCGCCGCCCTGCTGGGCGACGATGCTCGCCTGCTTTACGGCAGCTGCGAGCAGATTCAGGGACGGGTGATTGGCCAGCTGCGGGTACGCCTGGCGACACCGCTGGCAAATCAGCGCTTAGCGCAGCATGCCGGCTGGGTAGCAGACCGCCTGACCTTCTCCGGCGAACCGACAGCAGAGAATGCTGGCGCTTAGCGCAAAAATGACAGATTAATGCTGAATTATTGCTAATGCTAAATCGCTATAAGCCATAGCTTTTCGGTGTTAGACAGTGCGCGGTGCGCCTCTTATCTTTCGTCATGATTTGTAAATATTTTACGCAATTCTTTGATGAGGGAGCACTTTTGTCCAGACTACTGCACGGGTTAAAAACCAAACAGACGCGGTTCGCGCTTGCTCTGAAAATCGCGTTGCTCGGCGGCGCGGTGGCATTTTCTTCGGTCGCCATCGCCGACGACATTTTAAAAGAAGGGATCACCCCGGCCAGCGATGCCAGCCAGATCCCCGCCACCGCGAAGCTGCGCAAAGATACCGTCGTGGCCGGCATCTCCGAGCCGCAGGGCATTTTTAACCCCTACTTCTTCGTCAACGGCTGGGATGAGAACGTCACCAACGTGATTTTCTCTCGCCTGATCGACTGGGACAGCCACGGCAATCTGGTGCCGGGCCTCGCCGAAAGCTGGACGGTGAGTCCGGATAACAAGGTCTACACCATCAAGCTGCGCCCCAACCTGACCTTTAGCGACGGTTCGCCGCTGACCGCCGACGATGTCGCCTTTACCCTTACCGTGCTGCTGGATCCGAAATACGACGGCGATACCGATATCACGCTCGCCAATATTGCCGGCGGCGCGGAGTACAAAGCGGCGAAAGCCGATAGCGTCAGCGGTCTGAAAGTGCTTGACGCCTTAACGCTGCAGGTGACCACCACCCAGCCGGGCGCGACGACGCTGGCAAAAATTGGCGGCCCGGTCCTATCCAAAGCCTATTACGGCAAAGGCTACCAGCGCGGCAACCTCGACTATCTGCGCACCCTGCACGGCAAACCGCTGGGCAACGGTCCCTACGTTTACGACAAATACATCCCCGGCCAGGAGATTCGTTTCCACGCCAACAGCCATTTTTATCGCGGTACGCCGCCCACCCCGCGCTTTATCTATCGCGTGACCAACCCGTCAACCAACTTCCAGCTCTTCCAGACGGGCGAAACCGACTACGACGCCTTTACCTCGCGTCCTGACGATATCGAACAGCTGAAAATGCTCGGCTTTGCCAACATCAACCTTTACGGCTCCAGCGACTACAGCCAGGTGGAATTTAACGTCCGCCGCCCGGCGCTGAAGGACGTGAAGGTACGCCAGGCGCTGATTTACGGCCTCGACCGCCAGAAGCTGATTGATGTGGTCTACCAGGGCTACGGCAAGGTGGCGATTGAGCCTATCGCGCCGATCTCCTGGGCCTGGAACGCCGACGGGGTAAACCCGTATCACTACGACCCGGCGCAGGCGAAAAAGCTGCTTGACGAAGCCGGCTGGAAACCGGGGCCGGACGGTATCCGCGTTAAAGAGGGCAAACGCCTGGAGTTAACGCTGCTGGTGAGCAAGAAAGTGCTCAACGATGCGCTGATCCCCATCGCCAAAGAGAACTGGCAGCAGATTGGCGTCCTGTTAAAACCGCAGGTCGTCGATTTCAACGCCCTGATGGCGCAGCGTAAGTCGGGTAATTACGATCTGGCGTCGTTCAGCACCAGCACCCTTAACGACCCGCATGATGGCGTGTGGGATTTTTACAGCGCGGAAGCGAAAGAGTCCGGCTATAACAACCCGCAGGTCGATAAGCTGATTACCGAAGGTAACTCGGTGCTCGACGTCGAGAAGCGTAAGCCTATCTACCACCAGCTGTATCAGGTACTGGCGCAGGACCCGCCGGTGATCCTTCTCGGCTACCGTGAAATTCTCTCGGCGAGCAGCGCCCGGGTCACCGGCTTCAAACCGGATATCTACAACGGCCTGACCGGCAGCCTGCCGGATGTCAAAATCGTTAAGTAAATCCCCGGCCGCCGGGATGACCGGCGGCTGACGTGAGAATGTCATGAGAAATTTCATCCTGAGACGGCTGCTGCAAACGCTGCCGATGCTGCTGCTGGCCTCCTTTATTATCTTTATGCTGTTTGCCAAAACGCCGGGCGATTTTATCGACGGCAATATCACCCTCACCGCCGCCCGCGCCGCCGAACTGAAAGCCATTTACGGCCTGGATCAGCCGCTGCTCACCCGCTATATCCACTGGCTCGGCCAGCTGCTGCGCGGCGATCTCGGGTTTTCGCTGCAGTACCAGATCCCGGTCAGCCAGCTGCTCAACCAGTACATCTGGAACTCTTTCCTGCTGGCCAGCGTGGCGCTGGTATTTTACTGGGGAATTGGCCTGACGGTGGGCGTGGTCTCAGCGCTGAAGCCCAATTCTGCGTTCGATCATCTGGTGAGCGTCGCGGTGTTCGCCGCCATGTCGTTCCCGACCTTTTTTCTCTGTCTGCTGCTCATCAAGTGGTTCGCCGTCGACCTGCACTGGCTGCCGGTGGGCGGCATGACCAATACCGGCAGCGACGATCGCGGCTGGGAGTATGTGCTGCAGGTCGCCGCCCATCTGGTGCTGCCGGTACTGGCGCTGGTGATGCTCCAGGCGGGCAGCCTGACCCGCTATTTTCGCGCCAGCATGCTCGACGTGGTGAAAATGGATTTTATCCGCACCGCCCGCGCGAAAGGGATGCGCGAACGCACGGTTATCCTGAAGCACGCCCTGCGTAACGCCCTGCTGCCGATCATCACCCTGCTCGGCTTCGAGCTGCCGGGGCTGTTCTCCGGGGCGATCATTACCGAAAAAGTGTTTAACTGGCCGGGGGCCGGGCATATTCATATCGATTCGCTGGCCGCCCGCGACTACCCGGTGTTAATGGGCTTTACCCTGTTTCTGGCGGTGCTGACCATTCTTGGCAACCTGATTGCCGATGTGCTTTACGCGTGGGTCGACCCGCGCATTCGCGTGAGGTCCTGATGCTCAGCTCTCTGTTTTCTGCTAACCGACGCCTGCGCAAGGCGGAAATCCCGGCGCTGGCGCAGGTGACCCCATCCCCCTGGCGTCAGGCCTGGCAGGCGCTGCGCCGCAATCGCCTGGCGATGCTGTGCCTGCTGCTGCTGGTCGTAATGGCCCTCTGGTGCATACTGGGGCCGCTGTGGTCGCCGTGGAAAGACGATGCCACCGACGCGCTGATGATTAACAGGCCGCCCGGCGCGGAACACTGGCTGGGTACCGACTTTCTCGGTCGCGATATTTACACCCGCCTGCTGCTGGCCGGGCGCATTTCGCTGATTATCGGCCTGCTGACCATGCTGCTGTCGGTCACCCTTGGCTATCTGCTCGGCGCGCTGTCGGGCTACGCCGGCGGCCTGACCGATAAACTTATTATGCGTTTTGCCGATCTGGTGATGACTATCCCCGGCCTGCCGCTGCTGATTGTCGCGGGCGCGATGCTCTCGGAGCTCGATTTCTCACCGGACTCACGCATCTATATGGTGGTGATTATGCTGAGCCTGCTGGAGTGGCCGAAGCTGGCGCGGCTGGTACGCGGGCAGTGCCTCTCCCTGCGCGAGCGCGACTTTATGCTGGCGACCCAGGTGCTGGGACTGTCGGCGCGACGCCGTCTGTTTGGTCATCTGCTGCCGAATACGGTACCGATTCTGGCGGTCATGGCGACCATGGCGGTGGCGAACGCCATCCTCAGCGAGTCGGCGCTCAGCTACCTCGGGCTTGGCGTGGTACCGCCGACGCCATCGTGGGGCAATATGATGGACGCCGCCAATAGCCTGATCGACTTTCAGCGCCGGCCCTGGCTGTGGATGCCGCCGGGGATCGCCATTTTTATCACCGTCATCGCCATTAACGTGCTGGGCGACGGCCTGCGCGACGCCATGGACCCTAAAATGAAACAGAGGCTGAAATGAGTCGCGCATTAATCACCTTTAATCAGCTTTCGGTCTCTTTTGCCGCCGACAAAAACCGGGTACGCGCGGTACAGGATGTGTCGTTCACTATTCGCGCCGGGCAGACCGTTGGCGTCGTCGGCGAATCCGGCTGCGGCAAAAGCGTCACCGCCATGTCGTTAATGGGTCTGCTGCCACCGCAGGCGGCGCGCATTGACGGCGGGGAAATTCTTTTTGAGGGCCAGGACCTGCTGCGGCTGAAAAACGCCCGTATGGCCGACCTGCGCGGCAATCAGCTGGCGATGATTTTTCAGGAGCCGATGACCGCCCTGAATCCGGTACTCACCGTCGGCGAGCAGCTCTGCGAACCGCTGATTCGCCACCGCGGCGAGCCGCCGAAGGCCGCATGGCGGCACGCTACCCAGCGCCTGACGGATGTCGGGCTGGCGCGCGCGGAGAGCCTGATGGCCAGCTATCCGCATCAGCTTTCCGGCGGCATGCTGCAGCGGGTGATGATTGCCATGGCGCTGAGCTGCCAGCCGAAGCTGCTGATTGCCGATGAGCCGACAACCGCCCTGGACGTCACCGTGCAGGCGCAGATCCTGCGCCTGCTGCGCGACCAGGCGCGGGCCAACCGGATGGCGATGATGCTGATTACCCACGATCTCGGGGTTATCGCGCAGATGGCCGAGCACGTTGTGGTGATGTACGCCGGGCGTATCGTCGAGCAGGGCGCGACCGCCGCGATTCTGCGTCACCCGCAGCATCCCTATACCCAGGGGCTGATTGCCTCGCGGCCGGTGCCGGGGGCCCGGCGCCGACGCCTCTATTCAATCCCCGGCCAGGTGCCGGACCTCGCCGCCCTTCCCGCCGGATGTGCCTTCGCCGAGCGCTGCGCAAAAGCCACCGCGCGCTGCCGACAGAGCATTCCGCCGCTGTCAGGGCAAGACCGGCAGGCCGCCTGCTTTTACAGTGAACTTTCGGAGTCCGTGACATGAGTCATGAATACGTGATTGAAGTGGATGGGCTGAAAAAACACTTCCCGCTGCGCGATGGGCTGTTCGGTCAGCAGACCGGCGTACTGCGGGCGGTGGATGGCGTGAGCTTTAAGATTCGCCGGGGAACGATTTTTGGCCTGGTGGGCGAATCCGGCAGCGGGAAAACCACCGTTGGCCGTACGCTACTGGGGCTGTATGAGAAGACCGCCGGCAGCGTCAAGTTTCGCGGTCAGGAACTTGCCGAACTGCCGCCGCGGGCAATGCGCGCGCTGCGGCCCAAAATCCAGCTGGTGTTTCAGGACCCCTACAGTTCGTTAAACCCGCGCATTCGCATCGGCGACGCCATTGGCGAGGCGATGCTGGAGCACAAGCTCTGTCGCCGGGCGGAGCTGTATGACAAAACCCTTGAGGTGATGCGCATCTGCGGGCTGGCCCCGCAGCATTACAACCGCTTCCCGCACGAATTTTCCGGCGGCCAGCGTCAGCGCATCGGCATTGCCCGGGCGCTGATCTTAAACCCGGATTTTATTATTGCCGATGAGCCGATTTCGGCCCTCGATGTGTCGATTCAGGCGCAGATTATTAATCTGTTTTCCGATCTGCGCGACGATCATGGGGTGACGTTTTTGTTTATCTCCCACGATCTCGGGGTGGTAGAACATCTCTGCGATGACGTGGCGGTGATGTATCTCGGGCAACTGGTGGAGACTGCCAGCCGCGATGCGCTATTCAGCCGGCCTTTGCATCCCTACACCCGGGCGCTGCTGGCGGCGGTACCGACCCTCGATCCGGACAGCGAGCCGGTCGCGGTGGTACAAGGTGAAATTCCCGACCCGTCCCGGCCGCCTTCCGGCTGTCGCTTTTCCTCCCGCTGCCCGCAGGCCAGCGACCGCTGCCGTCGCGATATTCCACTATTAAGGGAGGTCGCCGACGGCCACCACGTCGCCTGTCACGCGGTTTAGCGCCGGCCAGGCTTCGGACCATAAAAAAACCGCCCACAGGGGGCGGTTACTTGCGCAAGAGCAAAACGGCTGCGGCTACTCTTCCAGCGCGAAGGCAATAATATCATCGCCCACGTCCGGCGAGTGGCTGGCGCCCCCGGCGGAGATCACCACGTACTCTTTACCGCTTTTCGGTGATTTATAGATCAGCGGCGCCGCCACTGCCCCAACCGGCAGACGAGCGCGCCACAGCTCTTTACCGGTGGCGGAATCCAGCGCGCGCAGGTAGTTATCCTGAGTTCCCGCGAAGAACACCAGTCCGGAAGCGGTTGACGTCGGGCCGCCCAGCGTCGGCATACCCAGCGGGATATGCATGTGCGTTTTCAGCCCCAGCGGACCGGTATCCTCCACCGACCCCATCGGCACCTGCCACAACAGCTGGCGAGTGTTGAGGTCAATGGCGCTCATGGTGCCAAACGGCGGGGTATTACAGGGAACGCCCAGCGCCGACTGCAAAATATCGATCCGCACGCCGCCGTATGGCCCGGCAATTTGCGGCCGCACGGTTCCCATAAAGCCGGGCACCTCGTCGGTGGAGACGTTATATTTCGCCATATCCTCTTTGCGCACCAGCGACATTCTCAACGGCATCCGCATATCGTTGACGAACAGCGTTCCTGTGCGCTCATCGATAGTGATACCGCCCCAGTTCATGCCGCCCAGCAGGCTTGGCCACTCGATGTACGGCTTCTCTGACGGCGGCGTGTACATGCCAAGATAAGTCGACGCTTTGAAGTCGATACGGCACATCAGCTGATCGAACGGCGTCACGCCCCACATCGATTTCTCGGTGAGCGGCTCGACGCCCAGCTGCGGCATGCCGGTGGAGAAAGGTTGGGTGGCGGAGAGATGCTCGCCTTCCGCGCCGTCATGGGCGACAGGCTGCTCTTCCACGCGGGTCACCGGCTTACCGGTACGCCGGTCGAGTACGTAAATCTGCCCGGTTTTGGTGGTCTGGATCAGAACCGGAACCTCTTCGCCCCGCTCGTTTTTCATATGGAACAGTACCGGCTGCGACGGCAGGTCATAGTCCCAGATATCATGATGCACGGTCTGGAAGACCCACTTCGTCTCGCCGGTGCTGGCGTCCACCGCCACCACGGAAGATCCGTATTTCTCTTTGGCCGCGTTGCGATCGCCGCCCCAGTAGTCCGGCGGACCGTTACCGGTCGGCAGATAAATCAGGTTCAGCTCTTTGTCAAAGCCCGGCACCGTCCAGACGTTCGGCGTTTCGAGGGTATAGACGCGACCTTTTACCGGGTCGGTAACGTTTTCCGGCTGGCCGACGTCCCACGCCCACACCACGTTTCCGTTACGTACGTCAAACGCGCGTACCACCCCGGACGGTTCACCGTGCACGATATCGCGCACCCAGCCGCCGAGCACCGCAATATGCCCCATAATCACCGGCGTTGAGGTCGGGTGGTAGCGTTTGCTGTTTTCGGTATTGTCCATACCCTGTTTCAGATCGACGCTACCGTGATCGCCGAAGTCATCGCACAGTTCGCCGGTTTTGGCGTTCAGGGCGATCAAACGGGCGTCGACGGTAGACACCAGGATACGCTGCGGGCACTGCTGCAGCGCCGGGCTGGCCTTCTCTTCTGCGCTCAGCGAATCATCGCTTTGTACATCGTAATAGCCGACCCCGCGACAGGTGACGTGTTCGGCGGTACTTGCGTGCGGGTCAAAACGCCAGCGCGCTTTCCCGGTATCCGCATCCAGCGCCGTAACCACGTTCAGCGGCGTACAGGAGTACAGCGTGTCGCCAATTTGCAGCGGGGTATTTTCATCGACGCCAATCCCGGCGCCGGTTAGCCGGCGGCCGGTGTGATACGTCCAGGCGACTTTCAGGTTTTTGACGTTTTGCGGCGTGATCTCATCGTACGGCGCAAAACGGGTGCCGGAGGCATCGCGGCCGAAGAACGCCCAGTTATCGCTTTTGGCAGCCAGGGTCGGCGTGCTGTCGTCGCTCGCTTTCACCACGCCGTGATGAATACCGCCGTGCGGGTAGAAGGCGGAAACCAGCGTCGCCAGCAGCAGGAGGAAAATCGCCGAGGCGCTCCAGTTGGCGTAGCGTCTGCACGCAGGCGGGATCGGCAGCGTCGCCGCCAGCCACAGCGCCAGCATCAGCATCAGCGCGGGAACGACCAGCCGGGGGATCAGGCCCCAATAGCTGAGCTGCACTTCATACAGCGCCCAGCAAAGGGTCAACAGGAAAGTCAGAATGGCAAAAGGCAGGACATAGCGGCTGCGGACAAGATAGCCGACGGCGATAAGCAGATAAGCGAGACCGGCTAACAGATACCAGGCGCTGCCGCCGAGAGAGAGGAGTTTGCCCCCCCAGATAGTGAAAAAGAGTCCAGTGCCAAAGCTCAGTAATGCAAAAAGTACCCGGTAAACGGTAAAGAACAGGCCCCTACCGCTACCTTGTTGTTCGTCCATATTTCATCCCATACGACGTCAGTCGAAAAAACCAAAACATCTCATATAAACAGCGCGTTATCAGACCAATAAAAGCGCATACCGCATATCATGTTGGTTGGACGCTCTCGGACAGAGCGAAGAACGTAAGGAATTATATGTATTTGTAAAAATAATGTAAAACTATCAGGCATTAAATGTTTAAAATTTTTTAATTTATAAAAGTAAGTTGAACGAATGATGGGTTATAACGAAAGCCGCAAAGCCCGCGTTGCATCCGCTGTTAAGCCCGTTTCGATCCAGGCGAATCAGTCCGATCGTCTTGCTATCCTCCCCCCGCTGTTTAATCATACCCGGCGCGTTCATTTGACCGCTTACATCGGGCGAAGCCATTCGCCTTGACACCTGAAGGGGAAAAATTTCATGGCTGTTCAGGAGAGTAAACATGAATAAACGAAAATATCTCACCGAAACTGAGATAAAAAAAATCATCAACGAGGCGTATAAGGGAGCGAACCCGGAGAGGGATCGTTGTTTAATCTGGATGTGCTTCATTCACGGCTGCCGCGTCAGCGAAATTCGCCACTGGCGGCTATCTGACCTTGACTTGCATAACCACTCAATTTACGTCAAACGGCTTAAAAATGGGTTTTCCACCACGCATCCTCTCTTTTCCAGCGAGATGACGTTTATCCGTGAATGGCTGTCGGTGCGAAAAAACTATCGCAACAGCGACAGCGACTGGCTATTTCTTTCGCAAAAAGGAACACCGCTATCGCGTCAGCGGATCCACGTATTGATTAGCCACTATAGCCAAAGTGCGGGTTTAAGGATTGCGGCCCATCCGCATATGCTGCGCCACGCCTGCGGTTTTTCGCTGGCCGATAAGGGCATGGATACCCGGCTAATTCAGGATTATCTCGGTCACAGAAATATTCAGCATACGGTGCTTTATACTGCGAGCAATGCTGCAAGATTTAAAAATATATGGTGACGCGATAACCAATATATTTCTTACTTGACATAATGTATCAGATTGTCACTAACATAATAAATCACCAATAACCTGTCAACCCGTAAGGTTTTTCCCATCTCGAAAAATTAAAAACATTAACTATCAATAGATTAGAAACTAACGCGCATTTTCCAGCAACCCCGGACCTCAGACGTCACCCTCCGAAACACCAGATTATTTACCATCCAATCCTGAATTTATGGTTTTTAATATTGCAAAAATCGCCATCCTTGGCATCTACATCTAAAAAATCAACAAACAAAATAGATAAAACTAAACATGACACTTTGATACAAAATGTCTTCTGCAGAAATAAACCTCAGCGTCACTGAATCTATTTCAGCACGACATCTGGCTATCAGATTAATAAAGGCTCATGAGAAATTTATTTCTGTGAGGCTATTACCTTTCTATATTGCCTATAAGGACTACCTTATGAACAAGAGTCTTATTGCTGTTGGTCTGTTAGCCGGTGTCATGTCCGCCTCCGTATTCGCGGATGATGGCCGTATTAATTTTTACGGCTCCATCACCGATAGCGCCTGTACCGTGATCAATAATATGACCAACCCGCTGTCGGTTATGATGGGGAATGTCTCCAGCAAGGCCTTCACCGGCGCGGGCTCCACGGCCTCGGCGACCAAATTTATTATTGCCCTGAAAGATTGCCCGAAATCCGCTAAGTCGGCCACGGTAAAATTCGACGGCACGGCGGACAGCAGCGTCGGCACTATTCTGGCGCTCACCCAAGAGCCTGGCGTGGCACAGGGCGTCGGGATCCAGTTAATGGACAATAAAAACGTCGTCGTCCCATTATATACCGCCTCGTCCGCTTACCCGCTGCAGCCGGGCGAAAATAGTCTCGCTTTCGTCGCCCGCTATTATGCGACATCAAGCACCGTAAACGCAGGGTTCGCTAACTCTACCAGCACATTTACCCTCAATTACAACTAACGGATATTTCGTCGGCGTATTTCTGTTGCGCTGGCGTTATTTCCGCGGACCGGCAGCGGCCGGTCCGTCCCTTTTCGTATTTGTGGAGTCAATAGCTATCATGCATAAAGGATATAGAATATTTCCCCTTCTCCTCCTGGTGCTGGCGAGCGAATTAGCGGCGGCGACAGAAAGCGGCGGCGTCACAATTGGCGGCACGCGACTGATTTTTGATGGCGGCAAAAAAGAGGCCTCTTTAAGCGTCAGCAATTCGGATACCGGCCCATATCTGATCCAGTCGTGGGTGGAGCCGCGCAATAACGATCCGGCCAGGCCGCCGTTTATTATTACCCCGCCGCTGTTCCGCCTCGACGGCAATCAGCAAAACCTGCTGCGGATCGTCAATACCGGCGGCCAGCTCCCTACCGATCGCGAGTCGCTTTATTGGCTAAACGTCAAAGCTATTCCGACAAATACCGCCCCGGAAGACGCGAACACGTTGCAAATCGCCGTAAGAACGCGCCTCAAGCTTATTTATCGTCCCAAAACGCTGAAGGGTATCCCGGAAGAGGTGACCCATAAGCTGAAATGGAGCCTGACGGGCAGCAGGCTAACGGTATCGAATCCGACGCCGTTTTACATGAATTTCAACGAGGTCACGGTGGGCAATCATCCCATTACCGAAGCCACCTTTGTCGCACCAATGAGCTCAGCCACGTTTGCTACCCCTGGCAAGGTGACCGGCCTGGTGTCATGGAAAATCATTAGCGACTTTGGCGGCGTGGGAAAAAGCCACACGCAGGTTCGCTAACCCGCCGCTGCCGACGGTTTGCGCTGCGGCGATTTGCCGTCAGCTAAGGAGCATTTCAGGATGAACAAAAGAACCTCAAGCGACTCGCCCTTGAATTTAGCTTACCTTATCGCCACCCAGATTGCCCTGATTGTGGGGATAAGCCCCTCAGCTAACGCCCGGGAACGGTTCAACCCCGCCCATCTGGAAACCGGCGCAGGCGGGCTGGCCACCACCGATCTCTCCGCCTTCGAGGAGCATGGCGGGCAGCAGCCCGGACGCTACAGGGTGGATATTTATGTCAATGACAGCAAGGTGGATACCCGGGACGTTGAGTTCCGCATACAGCAAAACGCGCAGGGACAGAACACATTACAGCCCTGCCTGTCCCTGAACGATTTGGCCTCATGGGGCGTCATGATCCAGCGTTATCCGACGTTAGGCCAGCCCGATGCCAGCTGCGCAAGGCTGTCGGCGATTCCTCAGGCCAGCGCCGACTTTCGTTTCTCGCACCAGCAGCTGCTGTTAAGTTTTCCCCAATCTTCCCTTACCAACGCCGCGCGCGGCTGGGTCGATCCGGCGCGGTGGGATGACGGCATTCCGGCGGCGCTGGTCAATTACAGCGTCAGCGGCGCCAACAACCGGGACAAAAAAGGCGGCGGCGGCGGCGGAAACGCGCAGTACATTAATTTACGCCCCGGTCTTAATATCGGTCCCTGGCGATTGCGTAATTACACCACCTGGAACCGCAACAGCCAGAACGGTGAAAGCGGCACCTCAACAAAATGGGATACCGTTTATACCTACGCCCAGCGCGATATACGCTCGCTGAAGAGCCGACTGACGCTGGGCGATAGCACCACGCCTTCCGATATTTTCGACAGTATTCCGTTTCGCGGCGGCCAGCTGGCGTCTGACGACGATATGCTGCCGGAGAGCCTACGCGGCTATGCCCCCGTAGTGCGGGGGATCGCCCGTACCCATGCCCAGGTCACGATCCGACAAAACGGATACATCATTTATCAGACCTACGTTTCGCCCGGCAGCTTCGAAATCACCGATATGTACCCCACCGGCGGTTCCGGGGATCTGTACGTCACCATCAAAGAGTCTGACGGCAGCGAACAATTCCTCGTGGTGCCCTACGCCTCGGTCCCGGTGCTGCAGCGCGAAGGCCGGTTAAAATACGCCATGACCACCGGCGTTTACCGCGCCTATGACAACGGCATCGATAAAGCCCCGCTGGCCGCCGGCACGGCGATTTATGGCCTTCCCGCCGGCTACACCGTATACGGCGGCGGCCAGTTCAGTAACAGATACCAGGCGTTAGCGTTGGGCATAGGTAAAAACCTGGGCTCCATTGGCGCCCTATCCACCGATATCACCCAGGCCTGGTCGCAGCAAAAAAATCGACCGCGAGAAGAAGGCCAATCCTGGCGTATTCGCTACAGCAAAAACCTGGTGCAGACCGGGACTAACTTCACCTTCGCGGGCTATCGCTATGCCACCAGCGGCTACTGGGATATGCAGGACGTTCTTAATACCTGGCGCGATGGGCGGCGCTACGTGATGCCGGAACGCAGGCGCAACCGCGCCGAGTTAACCGTCAGCCAGAACCTGTTTCAGATACCAGGCAACCTCGCGCTTAGCGCCATCGTGGAAGACTATTGGGATACAAACAAACGCATGGAGTCATATAGCGCGAGCTACAACGGTTCGTATAAAGGCATCAGTTTCGGTCTGAGCTACAGCTATAACATTCACTCTGCGGAACGCTACGGCCAGCGCTCCGGGCGCATCTACGACCGCGATGGGCTGTTTGCGCTCACCATGAGTATTCCTCTGGAGAAATTATTCGGCGGCCATCCCACCTACGTCAGCTACATGATGAATACCAGTAAGCAGGGGAATACCACCAATAATCTGAGCCTGGGCGGTACCTTATTGGCCGATAACAATCTGAGCTGGAGCGTCATGCAGGGCTATGGTTCTCAGGGCCAGGGAAGCAATAGCGGGATTAATGCCGACTGGCGCGCCTCTTACGCCGAGACCCTCGTCGGCTACGCCCGCGATCGCTACAGCGAACGCGTTAACTATGGTTTGCAGGGCGGGATCGTGGCGCATCGCAACGGCCTCACCTTTAGCCAGCCCCTCGGCGAAACGATGGCGCTGATCGCCGCGCCCGGCGCACAAAACGTAGCGGTGCTTGGGCAGTCAGGCGTCAAAACCGATCGCTTCGGCTACACCGTCGTCCCCTACCTCAGCCCCTATCGCAAAAACGATCTCACGCTGAATACCGAAACCCTGGCCGATGATGCCGAACTGGCGCTGGCAACGCAGACGGTCATCCCCACGCGCGGCGCGCTGGTGAAGGCCAGCTATGAAACCAGCCTCGGTAAACGGGTCCTGATGACCCTGAGAAAACGCAACGGCGCGTCGGTACCGTTCGGCGCAACGGTTATCGATCCCGCCTCCCCGACGCCAAAAAGCTTCATCGTAGGCGATGGAGGACAGGTTTATCTGACGGGGCTAAAAGACGCGGGTCAGCTGGAGGTTAGCTGGAGTCACGACCCTGATGGCCGGTGCAGAGTGAATTACAGCCTGACGCAAAGCGCCAGCGGGATCATCAACCTTAATGCACAGTGTTTATAGCAGGAGCATGACGATATGAAACGAGTCAACGTCCCCCTTATGCTGGTTACTCTGATCGCCAGCGCTGCCCACGCGGAGAACAACTATTGTCCCAGTTCTCCGCCCACGCCGTTTACCCAGCAGCTCGCGCAGATCGCGGTATCGCGGGCGCTGCCGGTAGGCAGCGATATTCCCGGCACGCAGCGGGTCTTCACCTTTAACGGAAACTGCAAAGGCCGCAGCGGTTGGGCGGATGTCACCCCGGGGCACCCCATTATCGCCTGCTATTACGGCAGCGGCGAAGAAGTCGCGGGGTTTCCGGGGGTCTATGAAACCGGCGTCGAAGGCATCGGTATTGCGCTGCAAAATAGCGCCGGCCAAAGGGTGAGTGGTATCGGCAGCGATTGCGATACGCGCGCGCAGGCGCTGGGGTATATCTCCCGCGACGCCAGCATGACCTTTGGATATACGGTCACACTAACGCTGGTAAAAACGGGGGATACGGCAACGAGCGGCACTCTCGATGTCGCGCAAACCAAATTTGGTATGGGGGTCTATGATACCGGTCTGGGCATCGGCAGCCAGGGGCAGCAAAACTATATCGGCTATGCCGGAGATATTGTTTATAAAGCGGTAAGCTGCACCGTCCCCTCGACGTTAACTGTCAACATGGGTGCTGTTCCGGTGGGCCAATTCTCTGGTCCGGGCAGCACCAGCGGCGAACAGAGTTTGTCAATTCCGGTGCGGTGCGACGATAAGGTCGCCGTGAATACGTCAATAAGCAGTCAAGGTTATCTCTCCCCGACGCTCGGCGTAGTGGCCTTAAGCAATGAAACCGGCGTAGCCCAGGGGGTCGGCGTTCAGGTGCTTTATAACGGCTCGCCCGTCCAGTTCGATCGTTTTTTCCCGGTCGGCACCATCCCTGAGGCTGGCGCATCGATAACCCTGCCGCTCACCTTTCGCTATTACCAGAACACGCCGGAGATCCATCCCGGCCACGCCAACGCGGTGGCCACCTTAACGATGATGTACAACTGAGTTTATCCCGCTCTCGTTTCTCACTGCTTACTTAAGGAGTCGATAATGAGAATTATCGCCAGCCCGGCCGTCATAACGTTATTTACGGCGATTTCGTCGTCATTACCCGCTTATGCTGCGGATGTCACTCTTTATATCAACGGCGATATTGTTGCGTCTTCCTGCACCGTCGAAAACAACGGTATTTATAATATCGATCTCGGACAAAATATTCCCAGCCGCCGGCTTAGCGCGGCCAACTCTTACTCCGAGTGGAAAGAATTTTACGTCACGCTGAGCCACTGCCCTGTAGGAACATCAAGCGTTACCGCTCACTTTACAGGCCCTGTCGACGGAGCTGACCCTGATTTATATGCCAACGTGAGCAGCCCGGACAGTTCACGCAATGTCGCGATAGAACTTCAGCGTATAACCGGTTCAATTAATGCAGGCAGCGGAAAATCTATTGCCGTCGACGTCGATAATAACCGTCAGGCCATATTCGATATGCGCGCGCGCGTATTTAGCGTCGCAGGGGACGCCACCGCGGGTCATATCAGCGCGATGGTCGTTATGAACTTTACCTATAACTAAAGGGTATCTGGCTCTTATCGAGCCAGATACTCCGGCTTCAGAGGGTAATCGAGCTAAAGCGCGCCGGATTGCTCGCCGTATACAAGACGGTATGCTGGATATTGCGATGGCCGAGATAATCCTGAATCAGGCGTGTATCAACGCCCTCTTCCGCAAGCGCATAACCGCAGGCGTGGCGCAGCATATGCGGGTGTACCGGAACGGCAATGCCGGCCTGCACGCCATAATTTCGCATCATAACGTGAATGTGCTGTCGGGAAAGCGGAGTGCCTTTTCGCGACAGGAACAGCCAGGGAAGATCGGCGTTTAAACAGCTCGTGCGCTTAACCAGCCACTGGCTTAACGCCAGCTGTTCACGGGGCTGAAGAGGATGAATAGTTGAAAAGCCATTTTTTAAACGCCGAATGGCGATCCGCTGGCTGGATAAATCAATATCGCTCACTTTTAAAAAACGTAATTCACTTACGCGCAGTCCGTGAATAAAACACATGAGGAGCATGCAATAATCACGCAGCGAGCCATCCTGCTGCTGCGAAGCATCAATTAATGCCTGCACCTCTTTTTTACTTAAATATTTTCGTTTTTTCATAGCCAACCTGACGGTTTCTTCAATGGAGCCCCTGAGATTTGGCTCCTTTATTGACTCTGCTCATGGCTACTGGCAATCCACTGTCGAGCAATCCTTGATAACTGCAAGTCCTGAACACTGTTAATAGTCATAAACGCTACCGCCCAATAATATCAAATATCAGGAATAGCCCAAATGCCACATCGATAAAATTAAAACCAAATAGATTTAGCTGTTATGTAAATAAGGAGATTTATAAGCTTATGCTATTAATATTTATCTTAAGTCTGATGAGGCGGCAAGTTTTTTTAAGTCTATGTGTAGACTCATTGGGGGTTTATTCGCCCCCTCAGCGTCATCGATAATGTTTTGGCTACAGTTTGCTGTTTTTTGGGAGTTCTCTTTTTTATAAGGAAATCATAAGCATGGAAACAATCCCTCGTGTGCAACATGACACAGATCTGCTCCGAACCATCACCAAACCCATAGACGACATTGATAAACTCATTCGCTGCCTGGCACCCAAATGTAACCAAATGTTAATGGATGGAAGACGAAACATCGGCATAGTAAAAGAAAACCAGCATCAATGCTTGGTTTTGTTCCGTGGCACGATGTCTTTATATCGCAACAACGATGGACTCATCATCAACTCCGAAACGAGTCCATTCATCTTTGGCATGAATAGTCAGCTACGTTATTCTCGGCATATTTACCTGCGCACCCAGGAAACATCTTCTATTGGTCTGATATCAATTAACGAGGCGCATAAGATCATCGCCGAACAGCAATTATGGGAAAATGTCTCACGACTTCTGGAATATTCGTCGGCCAAAGTCTACGCCCACTGCTTTAAGGTTTCTAAACTTTCCTGTTATGAAATTATCGTTCATCAGCTTATAGAATTAAACAATGAACCGGAAGCGATCAAAAATAAAATCACCGCCGCCAATTATATTCTGTCGCGAACCTTTTTGTCGCGCAGTGGGGTCATGAGAACCCTGGCCAAATTAAAACAGCTGGGCGCTATTCAGCTCCATCGAGGGATTCTGGTGACGATGAATCAACTGCCTCCCAGCCTAAAGCTTAGTGAATAACGTCTTTCGCCGAGCGGCCACCGCGATGAAGGCGCCGGCCGCATTCAGCTTGCGTTGACTCCGCCATTGCCGGTGGGCAGCCCCCTGCCCACCGGCAAATGCGAAACGAGGATAATCAGCAGTGACGATCCACGCTAATGTCGCGTAGCGCGGCGGCCATATCCAGCTGGGCCAGCTCTTTCAAGCCTTCTCGCTTGATAAACTGGCTCCGGTGCTTGCTTTTAACCTCTTCCAGGCTTTTCTTTATCTCGTTCGCCGGTAATTTATACCAGCCGCGACGATGCTTCTCACCGCCAATTTCCAGCCAAAGCTCAGAATAGCTGGTTTTTACTCTGTCGCTTTTAACATGGTAATGGCTGTCGATCGCATAGATCTCCTTGATATTGAAATGCGACAAAAAACCGTACAGCAGCGTGATAATTAAGTTCTTAGGTCGGATGCCGTAAAGCTCCTTGGTCAGCGCTTTCACTTCTTCATTATCAATGTCTTTCCCACCCTGGATGCCGCCAATCCAGGCCCGGCCATCTTCGGTGCAGGAAAAACAGATACTGTAGACGCGTTTATCACCCAGGAACATTAATAGCATCAGCTCCCCCTCCTCCTGAAAAGGCGATGCCAGCAGCTTCACATCAATGCAGGTACCGTTTTTCAGCGGAATAGTGATTAGCGAACGACCAAATGCTTTCATATCGTACAGCTGCGGCAACGCCTCGGGAAGAAAGGTTTTCTCTATAAAATTCAAAGCGCCATGAGCAATATTGAGCTTCGCTCTTTTTGACATCTTTTTATTTAAATAGGCCTTAAAGGGTTTATCTTCAAAGTTAACCAGCCCCTCGGTTGCTCCTGTTAGTTTTGCGCAAGCGTAATTTTCACATAACGTCTGATATTCCTTATATTTTCCTCCGATTAAAGATATTTCTCTGCATTTCCGCAATACCTTTTTATAGTTGAGTTTAACGTGACAAATAAATTTATTAGTTTTCCGCCATTCTTTGATAGCGGCTACTGCTGTTGTCGAGACCATTGACCATAATCCATAGATACATCCATAAGCCGGTCAATATTAGCATATTTTATACAAGTCAATGTCTAACCCAGCGCTCGTTGTCGATTCGTTTAATAAATAATTTGATCGCGACTATAATAATCACCGGCAGGTTATAAAACATGCTTTCAACTATTATTATTAGTAGGATCCCGACCCGCGCTCGCTCCCGACAGCACGCAATAACACACCCGCACTTATCGCTATGTGCTACACGGGTTCACACCGGGTGCATCCCCCCGGCGTTTTGCCTATACTTGCTCACGGTCAAAACTGAACTTAAGTGGGTAACGCATGGAAATTGATCTCGATAACCTCGTCTTTAGCGGGCTGGAAGAAGCGCAAGAGCGCAACGCTGAGCGCCTTGAAGAGGCCGATAAAAAAGCGCAGGCCGTTGTTGCCGACGATGACTGCGGCGACGCCTGTAAGATCTAACGACGAAACCGGCAGCTCTGCCGGTTTTTTTACCTGCCTCTCTCCAGGGACGGATATAAAAACGCCTTCAACGCGCCCATTTTACCGGTCGGGCGCCGCCCTGCGTCCTTAAATCTGTAGGTTAAAGCGTAAAACCGACAATTAAATAAACAACGAGCGCCAGGCTACCCGTCACCAGCGCATAAGGCATTTGGGTACGAATATGCTCAATATGGTCGCAGCTGGTCGCCATCGAGGCCACGATGGCATCGCTGGAGATAGGGGAAGTCATGTCGCCAAAAATTGAACCGGAAATCGCCGCGCCGATCATAAAGTGCGGGTCGATACCTATTGAGACGCCCAGCTGAACGCCAATCGGAATCATAATGGCGAAGGTCCCCCATGAGGTGCCCGTGGCCAGCGACATCACCGCGGCAATCAGAAAGATAAAGCCGATCGCGAAACCGGATGGAATAACGCCGGAGGTAATGGAGGCGATATACTGCCCGGTATTCAGTTCCGCTGAAATATGCCCCATCAGGAAAGCCAAGATCATGATTGAGCTAATTTTAACCATGCTGGCGTAGCCGATATACAGCTCTTTGAAAAAGTTCTCAACGTTCAGAATACCGCGCGCGCGGAACCAGATAAAAGAGACGACGGTACCAAACATAACGCCGGAGTAGACCGACATCGAGCCGCTGCCTTTTGAGAATTGTCCGTCGCCGGTAATATACAGAACAACCGGAACCATTAACACAGTGGAAAGAATGGGAATAAAGAAGTTCAGCAATGAATTGCAGGCCGGATGGTCAATTACCGAGTCCGCCTCCTCTTCGCCATGCTCTTGTTCTATTTCGGTCTGGATCGTTTCAAACTTCACCTCCGCCTTTTTCATTGGCCCCCAGCTGCAGCCGGAGAGAATATAAAACAGCACCGAGGCTAATGAAAACCAGGCCATCGTGTTCCAGATCATTGAGCTTGCCAGGACTTCAAATGGCTCGCCGGTCAGGTACCCCTGCGCAATCTGTACGCCGATAACGCCCATCATCGCCGCCCCCCAGCCGTTGATCATCACCGACGAGCAGACGGAGACGCAGGATGTCTGGATAATATAGGACATCTTTTCCGGTGAGACTTTATAGCGTCGGGCAAGGTTTTTCGTCGAGGCCCCGGCGATCAGCTGGTTTATCGAGCTCTCGATAAAAATCAACGATGTCACCAGCATCGCCAGCAGCTGGACCGATTTTTTATTGGTGACGAAATCGTTTTTTTCCGACAGAAACTGCACCAGTTTCCGCACGCCGCCGGTCACCACAATCAGCCGCATAATACCGCCGATCATCACCATAAAAACAATCGTTCGCGCATTACCGGCGGAAGCGAAGGTTTCGATAATCCCGTTCAGGGTAGCGCCAACGCCCTGGATAATACTGTGGTTAATCACCGCGTAGCCAACGAAAATGCCGGTGAGCAGGGAAAGGATCACCTGGCGAGTCAGGATAGCCAGAATAATGGTGACCAGCGGGGTAATAATCGTCCAGATGCCATAGTCATGCATGATGATTATCCTGTGCGATGCCCATCGCGGCGAAGGCGCTGTCAAGGTCTTGCAGCAAATCATCGATATGTTCAATACCGACGGAGAAACGTAGCGTCGTGTCGTAAATCCCAATAGCCTCCCGCTCTTCTTTTGACATCGACCCGTGGGACATAGAAGCCGAATGGTTGATCATGCTCTCCACCCCGCCAAGCGATTCCGCCAGCACAAAATAGTGCAGACCGCCGATGAAGCGTTTCAGACTCTGGATATCCCCCTTCAGCGTTGCGGTTACCACCGCGCCGCCTGAACGCATTTGCTTTCTGCACAGCGCATGCTGCGGGTGCGACGGCAGGCCGGGATAATAGACGCTGGCAATCGCCGGATGGTTTTCCAGATATTCAGCCACCCGCAGCGCATTGCCGCACTGACGCGCCATGCGTAGATCCAGCGTTTTCATACCGCGCAGGGCAAGATAGGCATCGAATGGCGAGGCAATGGAACCGATGGTGGTTTTAATAAAGTCGAGCTTCGACGCCAGCGTTTCATTATTGGTGATTACCGCGCCGCCAATTAAATCTGAATGTCCGCCGACATATTTACTGGTAGAGAGCATGACCATATCCGCGCCCATTTCAAGCGGCTTATGATTCCAGGCGCTGGCAAAGGTATTATCGACGCAGGTAGTAATGGCGCGTGCTTTAGCAATACGGCACACTTTCGCGATATCGACCAGTTCCAGTAAGGGATTGGTCGGTGTTTCAATCCAGATTAAAGCGGTATTTTCCTGAATAGCGGCCATCAGGCTTTGCTCATCATTCAAATCGATATAGGAAATCGTGGCGCCGGTGGTACGCGTTTTTAATTTTTCGAACAGCCGCCAGGTTCCGCCATAGACGCCTTTCATGGCGATAATATGGGCATCTTTGGGCAAGAGTTCCATCACGATATTGGTGGCCGCCATTCCCGATGCGGTGGCGGTGGCGTAAATGCCGCCTTCCAGCTCGGCAAGCGCCGATTCATAAGCCTGACGCGTTGGATTAGAGACCCGGGAATAACAAAAATCGCCGCCTTCATAAAGGTTAGGTTGAATAAATGAGCTGGCCGTGACGATCGGCGTAAATATAGCGTTAGTTACCGGATCGGATTGATTTCCAGCGTGTACCGCCAGGGTTGCAATATCTTTAGTTTTGGTTTTCATAGAGTACACTCAAATTATTATTAGACATAAAGGTCGTGATTTTTTATTGACGCCTTCGGCGGAGCTGGCGAATAAAACAACAGCCAAAACTCCGTTTAATAGCCAAAAAGGAATAGCTATTTCATCATTAACAGCGTGATTTGCGTCCTTCAATCACTATTAAAATGTATATCAGACGAGGAAGAAAATTTTGCCTATTTTCACTCTATTCCGGGGAAAATGGAGAAAAATGTTCTCTACACGCCAAAATCGATGATCGCTAATTAATTGATATAAATTGATTTTATTTTAAAGAGTGATGTTAATCACAAAAAATAGGGGAAAAATCCTCTCCTGCACGCTTCCGCTGGATCTTTTTTTTCGTCCTGCCGCTCACAGCCTGAACCACCGCTGCGAAGAATGAGTTAGAGCTATTTTCTGTAGAATGCTGTATGGTCATACGCTCTTAAATCAGGAAATATCATATGTCAGAACGCAAAGACGCTAAAACTCGCCGTAATTATCTCGTTAAATGCTCCTGCCCTAACTGCTCCCAGGATTCAGAACACAGCTTCAGCCGAGTCCAAAAAGGTGCGCAACTCATTTGTCCCTACTGCCATAAACTCTTTCAGTCCTCATCACGACCCGCTGCATAATTTTCTCTTGCCAGATGCCGATTGCCGCGCATGGTTGAGCAATAATCAGCCAGCGCCGATCTCTTTTGGCGAAAAAAAGCCCGCCAGCGCGGGTTTTATTTTGATTTGAATAGACTTCCCGCGCGCTTACTGTATAGTCGTGCCGGTTTTCATATTTAAAAGGTATTTCGTTGTTCCAAAAAATGACAGGTATTGTCAAAGCATTTGATAATAAAACAGGCAAAGGCCTGATAATCCCCTCCGATGGTCGTAAAGACGTTCAGGTTCATATTTCCGCATTATCGCCCGGCGAACCCACCACAATCAGCCCAGGAATCCGCGTTGAATTTCGTCGCGTTAACGGACTGCGAGGGCCAACCGCCGCCAATGTCTATCTTTCATAAACACCGGCTCCAGGCGCTACCGAGCGGATTAAAACATGGCCAGAAAACGCTTCACCGTGCGCGAGCGCTCGTAGCGTCGCCAGGCGATAGCAATATCGGTTTTTAGCGGCGTGCCCGACAAAGGGTGATAGCTGACGTTAGGCAGCGTGATGCAGGTCATGGACTGCGGCACCAGCGCAAACCCGAATCCGGCCTCCACCATGCTTAACGACGACGATATTTGCGATGACTGATACGTTCGTTGCATATCAATACCGGCGCGCAGATAGCTGTTATACACCAGCTCATACAGCCCCGGAGCCACTTCCCGCAGGAAAAGAATCGGCGCCACGTCCGTTAACTGCTCCAGCGTCAGCTCGCTATGGGACGACAGCGGATGCGAACGCGCCAGCGCAATCACCATCGGCTCCTGGTCGATAATTCGCAGGTTGAACGCTTTACTGCTTTCACAGGGCAGGCGCACAAAAGCGATATCCAGCTCCGCTTCGCCAAGCGCCCCCATCAGCGTCGCCATATTGCCCTCGACCTGATGTAACGTGACTCCCGGGTGACTGTGCTGAAACTGCTGGAGCAGGCTAAAGATTTGCGGATGAAAGGCATCAGAACTGGTAATGCCCAGCGAGAGTCGGCCGTTCAAGCCCCGGGCGATCCCCTTGGTCTTTTCCAGCGCCGCGTCGCTTAATGCCAGGATCTGGCAGGCATCCTCATAGAACGACTCCCCCGCTTCCGTCAGCTCGACGCCGCGGGTTAAACGGCGGAAAAGCGGCGTGCCAATTTCCCGTTCAAGTCGCTGTATTTGCTGGCTTAATGGCGGCTGGGAGATGCCAAGTTCTTTTGCCGCTTTAGTGAAGTGTCGCGCCTCGGCGACGGCGACGAAGTAGCGCAGATAACGAAGTTCCATATCGAAAACGTCTCAAAAAATCATAGATTCTATATTGGAACTGTGAGCTGAATCGGGTCAACATTTATTTAACCTTTCTGATATTCGTTGAACGAGGAAGCGGGTAATGAACCATTCTGCTGAATGCTCTTGCGAAGAGAGCCTGTGTGAAACTCTACGAGGATTTTCCGCGCAACATCCCGATAGCGTCATCTACCAGACTTCTCTGATGAGCGCGCTGTTGAGCGGCGTTTATGAGGGCAATACCACCATCGCCGATTTGCTCACCCACGGCGATTTCGGCCTGGGCACCTTTAATGAACTGGACGGCGAGCTGATCGCGTTTAGCAGCGAGGTTTACCAGCTGCGCGCCGACGGCAGCGCCCGCAAAGCCCGCATGGAGCAGCGCACGCCCTTCGCGGTGATGACCTGGTTTCAGCCGCAGTACCGCAAAACGTTTGATAAACCGGTCAGCCGCGAACAGCTGCACGACATTATCGACCGGCAAATCCCCTCCGATAATCTGTTCTGCGCCCTGCGTATCAACGGCCATTTTCGCCACGCCCATACCCGCACCGTACCGCGCCAGACGCCGCCCTACCGGGCGATGACCGACGTGCTCGACGACCAGCCCGTTTTCCGCTTCAACCAGCGCGAAGGGGTACTGGTGGGGTTTCGCACGCCGCAGCATATGCAGGGCATTAACGTTGCCGGCTACCACGAACACTTCATCACCGATGACCGCCAGGGCGGCGGCCATCTGCTCGATTATCAGCTCGACCACGGCGTGCTGACCTTTGGTGAGATCCACAAATTGATGATTGACCTTCCTGCCGATAGCGCCTTCCTGCAGGCGGATCTGCATCCTGACAATCTTGATGCCGCCATTCGCTCAGTCGAAAACTAAGGAGATTCTCGTGGATAATCAACATCAACCGCGCCAGTGGGCGCACGGCGCCGACCTTATCGTCAGCCAGCTTGAGGCGCAGGGCGTACAACAGGTGTTCGGCATTCCAGGGGCCAAAATCGATAAAGTCTTCGATTCGCTGCTGGACTCCTCCATTCGCATTATTCCGGTACGCCACGAAGCCAACGCCGCGTTTATGGCCGCCGCGGTTGGCCGCATCACCGGGAAAGCGGGCGTCGCGCTGGTCACGTCCGGCCCCGGCTGCTCCAACCTGATTACCGGCATGGCCACCGCAAACAGCGAAGGCGACCCGGTGGTGGCGCTGGGCGGTGCGGTAAAACGCGCCGACAAGGCCAAACAGGTGCACCAGAGTATGGATACGGTGGCGATGTTTAGTCCGGTAACCAAATACTCGGTGGAAGTCACCGCCGCGGAAGCGCTGGCGGAAGTGGTTTCCAACGCGTTTCGCGCCGCCGAGCAGGGACGTCCCGGCAGCGCCTTCGTCAGCCTGCCGCAGGACGTGGTCGACGAGCCGGTCCACGCCAGGGTTCTGCCCGCCAGCGATGCGCCGCAGACCGGCGCGGCGCCGGACGAAGCCATTGAGCGAGTCGCGAAGATGATTGCCGGCGCTAAAAATCCAATATTCCTGCTCGGCCTGATGGCCAGCCAGGCGGAAAACAGCGCGGCGCTGCGTGAATTACTGAAAAAAAGCCATATCCCGGTTACCAGCACCTATCAGGCCGCCGGCGCGGTGAATCAGGACCACTTTACCCGCTTCGCCGGGCGGGTTGGGCTGTTCAATAACCAGGCGGGGGATCGACTCCTGCATCTCGCCGACCTGGTCATCTGCATCGGCTATAGCCCGGTGGAGTACGAACCGGCCATGTGGAATAACGGCAACGCCACGCTGGTGCATATCGACGTGCTGCCGGCTTACGAAGAGCGCAACTATACCCCGGACATCGAGCTGGTCGGCAATATTGCCGCCACTCTAAACAAACTCTCTCAGCGTATCGACCACCAGCTGGTGCTGTCGCCGCAGGCCGCCGAGATCCTGGTTGACCGCCAGCATCAGCGGGAGCTGCTCGACCGCCGCGGCGCGCAGCTGAACCAGTTTGCCCTTCATCCGCTGCGCATCGTTCGCGCCATGCAGGACATCGTCAACAGCGACGTGACGCTGACCGTCGATATGGGGAGCTTTCACATCTGGATCGCCCGCTATCTCTACAGCTTCCGCGCCCGTCAGGTCATGATTTCCAACGGCCAGCAGACCATGGGGGTGGCGCTGCCTTGGGCGATTGGCGCCTGGCTGGTGAACCCGCAGCGCAAAGTGGTTTCGGTTTCCGGCGACGGCGGCTTCCTGCAATCCAGTATGGAGCTGGAGACCGCCGTACGGCTAAAAGCTAACGTCCTGCATATCATCTGGGTCGATAACGGCTACAACATGGTGGCGATTCAGGAAGAGAAAAAATACCAGCGGCTCTCCGGCGTTGAGTTCGGTCCGGTGGACTTTAAAGCCTACGCCGAAGCCTTCGGCGCCAAAGGGTTTGCGGTAGAGAGCGCTGCCGCCCTTGAGCCGACGCTGCGGGCGGCGATGGACGTCGACGGCCCCGCCGTGGTCGCCATCCCCGTTGATTACAGCGACAACCCGCTGCTGATGGGCCAGCTTCATCTCAGTCAAATACTTTGAGTTACTACAGAAGGAATCCAGCAATGAAAAAAGTCGCACTCGTGACCGGCGCGGGCCAGGGCATCGGGAAAGCTATCGCCCTTCGCCTGGTTAAAGATGGTTTTGCCGTGGCTATCGCCGATTACAATGACGCCACCGCACAGGCGGTCGCCGATGAAATTAACCGCGGCGGCGGCCAGGCGCTGGCGGTGAAGGTGGATGTCTCTAAACGCGACCAGGTTTTTGCCGCCGTAGAACAGGCGCGGAAGGGCCTGGGCGGTTTTGACGTGATTGTGAACAACGCCGGGGTGGCCCCCTCCACGCCTATCGAAGAGATTCGCGAGGACGTGATCGATAAAGTCTACAATATCAACGTCAAAGGCGTTATCTGGGGTATCCAGGCCGCGGTAGAGGCGTTTAAAAAAGAGGGCCACGGCGGCAAAATCATCAACGCCTGCTCCCAGGCGGGCCACGTGGGTAACCCGGAACTGGCGGTCTATAGCTCAAGTAAGTTTGCCGTGCGCGGCCTGACGCAAACCGCCGCCCGCGATCTGGCGCATCTGGGAATTACCGTTAACGGCTACTGCCCGGGGATCGTTAAAACCCCAATGTGGGCGGAAATCGACCGTCAGGTTTCCGAAGCGGCGGGTAAACCGCTGGGCTACGGGACCCAGGAGTTCGCCAAACGCATTACCCTTGGACGGCTTTCCGAGCCGGAAGACGTCGCGGCCTGCGTCTCTTATCTCGCCGGTCCGGACTCCAGCTATATGACCGGCCAATCGCTGCTGATCGATGGCGGCATGGTATTTAGCTAATAATAAATAAGCTCTGACATGGTTTGCCCCGGCTTCAGCGCCGGGGCTTTTTTATCTCATCCTTTAGGGAAGATCCACAGGTCGCTGACGGGCAAGGCCAGATGGCAGCGCTCGGCATCGCGCAGCGCGCTGCCGTAGGCGCGAATGGCGAAATCATCGCCCTCGGTGCGAAACAGGTACTCCCAGCGGTCGCCGAGATACATACTGGTCAGCAGCGGCAGTGCCAGCATATTCTCCTCAGGCGCTGAGGCGATGCGCAGGCGTTCAACGCGGATCACCGCCGTCGCCTCTTCCCCCACCTTGACCCCCTCCCCGACCATCCCCCACAGCGCCCAGCTGGCGCCCTCAATTCGCGCCCGACCATTATCCAGAGCGGTGACGGTGCCATGCAGCCGGTTATTGCTGCCCATAAACTCGGCGGCAAATAGCGTTCTCGGGCTACCGTACATCTCCTGCGGCGTTCCCTGCTGCTCGATCACCCCGTTATTGAGCAGCAGAATGCGATCGGAAATCGCCATCGCCTCGTTCTGATCGTGCGTGACCATCAGCGCCGACAGCCCCAGCTTGACGATCAGCTCGCGCAAAAAGACCCGCGCCTCTTCCCGCAGCTTGGCGTCAAGGTTCGACAGCGGCTCATCCAGCAGAATCACCGGCGGGTTGTAAACCAGCGCCCGGCCGATGGCCACGCGCTGCTGCTGCCCTCCGGAGAGCTGGTGCGGATGGCGATTGCCAAGATGCCCCAGACCCAGCTGTTCAAGCACGGTCTGCACCCGCTGCTTGATCTCCGCGGCGGCAACCTTACGCAGCTTCAGCGGATACGCCACGTTTTCAAACACCGTTTTATGCGGCCACAGCGCGTAGGACTGAAATACCAGCCCCAGGTTGCGCGCCTCCGCCGGGATTTCGCTACGCGGGTTGCCGTCATAGACGCGGGTTTTACCAATAGTGATAATGCCGCTGGTCGGCTTCTCCAGCCCGGCTACCGCCCGCAGCAGCGTGGTTTTTCCACTGCCCGATGGCCCGAGCAGCGAGACCACCTCACCCCGCTTCAGTTCCATTGACACGCCCTTGAGCACCGGATTATCACCGTAGGTCAGATGCAGGTTTTCTACCGATAATTCAATCATGTAATTTCACTCCAAAGCGCAGGGCGATACCCAGGCCCACGACCACCAGCAGAATATTAATAAAGGAGAGCGCGGCAACGATATCGATAGCCCCCGCCGCCCACAGCGACACCAGCATCGAACCGATGGTTTCGGTGCCCGGAGAGAGCAGATAAACCCCGGTGGAATATTCGCGCTCGAAGATAAGAAACATCAGCAGCCAGGAGCCGATTAAGCCGTAGCGCGACAGCGGAACCGTGACGTGGCGGGTGATCTGCCCGCGCGATGCGCCGGTACTGCGTGCGGCCTCCTCCAGCTCCGGCGCTACCTGCAGCAGCGTCGAGGAGATGAGCCGCAGCCCGTAAGCCATCCATACGACGGTATAGGCCAGCCAGACGCTAAAAATGGTGTTACGCAGCGCGCGCAGCTGAACGATCAGATGTTCACGCAGCCAGTCTGCCACCGGCAGCGCCGAGAGCCAGCCGTTTTTCAGCGACTGATCGAGCCACATCGGCAGAAACAGAAATACCCACAGAAACGCCAGCCCGGCCAGCAGCCCGGGCACCGCACGCGGCACCAGCACGCTATAGTCCAGAAAGCGCGTGACGTTATCCGGTTTGCGGTGCATCGCGATGCCCACGAACAGATAGCAGACCACCGCCAGCGCGCCGCCAATCACCCCAATCGCCATAGAGTTAACGATGGCGCGCAGCAGATTCGGCTGCTGCCAGATGTTACGGAACGTCGCCAGCGAGAGTTCATCCCACAGCGAAACGCCCACGCCCCAGTTTGAAATAAAGGCCCGCAGCGCCACGCCGATCAGCGGCACCCCAATGGTGACCGTCAGCCATGCCACCACCACAACCCCGGCGACCCAGCGCCACTTCCCCAGCGGCAGCGCGCGGGCCTGGGACGCTTTTCCCTTCATGGTGACAAAGCGGTTGGCGGTGCGCATCAGGCGGCGCTGGAGCATCACCAGCGGAACGGTGATGCAGATCAGGACCACCGCCACCGCCGCCATCAGGTGATAAGAAGGCGTACCGAGCTTGTTGGTGAGCTTATAAAGATAGGTCGCCAGCACCATGTTGCCTTCCGGATCGCCCAGCACCAGCATCAGGCCAAATACCTCCAGGCCGAGGAAAAACAGCAGTACGCAGGCGTAGAGTATCGACGGTCGCACCATCGGCAGGCTCACCGAGGTCATCACCTGCAGCGGCGATGCGCCCACCGTCCGCGCGGCCTCCTCGACATCCGATCCGACGCTGCGCAGCGCGGAAGAGATATAGAGATAGGCATGCGGAACGTGCGTCAGCCCGGCAATTACCACGATGCTGAACATCGAGTAAATATTCCACGGCACGAAGCCGATCAGCTGCTCGGCCCACTGCGAAAAGAAGCCCACCGGCCCGGCCGCCACCACGTAACCAAAGCCCAGTACCATCGGCGAAACGAAAATCGGTACCAGAATCAGCGGCTCGATAAACCGCCGCCCGGGCAAATCGGTACGTACCATTAAAAAGGCGAGGATCCCGCCGAGGGGGATGGCAATCGCCACCAGACCAAACGCCAGAATAAACCCGGACTTGAGCGCCAGATAAAAATCCGGGTCGCTAAAGATGAAAGCGAAGGCTTCGAGGCTGAACGATTTCGTGCGGGCAAAAAAAGGCGCCGAGAGAAAGCTCTGCACCACGATAAATAACAGCGGGACATAAATCGCCAGCGCCGTCATCACGACGACGATACCGCGCGGCAAACCCTGCCATTTTCGACGTAAGACATTCATAAGCGATCCCTTTAAACCTGGCGGGCGTTAAGCGGGCTGCGCATCCTGAAATGATGCGCAGCGCCGGAGGGTTATTTCGCCGCGGCGGTACGCCACTGTTTGATAAATTCCAGTCGTTGTTTCGGCTCAAGATACGCCAGCAGCGTTTCATCGACCGGAATAGGCTTCAGCGCGCTACCGAGCATTTTGGTCATACCGTCGATATCATTTTTACCTTCGATATCATTGCGCAGGGAGGGAATATCGGCCTGGTTCGCCAGGATGCTTTGTCCCTTTTCCGACAGCACGTAATCAAACCACAGCTTCGCGGCATTAAGGTGCTCGGCTTCTGCGGTAATAAAAGAGACCCGCGAGAGCACCAGTACATAATCTTTCGGATAGGAGATGCCGAGCGAAGGATCGTTTTTGGCCCGCGCCTCCGCGTAGGATCCGAGAATATTGTAGCCAATCAGGTTTTCCCCGGAGGAGACGCGCTCCATCATCGTACCGGTGGACGATTGCACGGTCAGGCCGCCTTTCGCTATGCCCGCCAGATCGTCAAAGTAGCTGGCATCGGCTTTGCTGTCCTGTACCGCCAGCATAAAACCCAGACCCGATTTTTCGATGTCATAAGTCGTGACCTTACCTTTGAATTTATCGGCCTGGCCGGCGATCAGCTTCGCCAGCGCGGTATGCGAATCCGGTACTTCGCCCTGAGGGATCAGCCGCTTATTGTAGATAAAGACCACCGGCTCGTAGGTCGTGCCGTAGGCTTTCTGTTGCCAGACCGCCCATTTTGGCAGCTTATCCCGCTCCGGCGAGGCGTACTCTTCGGCGTAATCGGTGGCGAGCTTCAGCGCCGTATCCATGGAAGAGCTCCAGACCACGTCGCCGCTGCCGCCGCCCGCCGCCTGTTCGCTGATATAGCGGTTGTACAATTCGGTGCTGTTCATATCGTTATATTCAACTTTAATGCCGGGATATTGCGCTTCAAACCCTTTAATTAACGGGCCTGCGGCCTTGGTATCGGTCGTTGAATAGATAACCACTTTGCCTTCTTTAATCCCGGCATCCACCACCTTTTGATAATCCGCCGGATAGCCCTGAGGAACTGCGGCAAGGACCTGTCCGGAGATAGCTGCCGTCAGTGAAATCACTAACCCACTAATTTTCATATACATAAAATCAACCTTTAGATATCAATTATTAAACTTAAATTTAACATATAGCGGGACGCCAGAGCCTTGCAACGCCGGGGTTTGTTTTTTTACGGCTTTTGTGACGCTGGCGTAATTTAAAGGAAGATTCGTGGGGCGCGGCTAAAGAGATAAAGGTTGTTGGGCGGAAATATTAAGAAAAGATTAAGTTTTTCTGTTTCTTACCCCCTCAGTATTGCGTTTTCTTACACACAAAAATAACACCCGCTGGCACCGGGCGAACATCAATCGAGCTTATGGATATTGCCATCAGGGTAAATTTTGCGATCGGCCTTACAATTGAGCTGTTAAATAACGTAATGAAAAGGCATTTCATCAAATGAACTCGCCATTCTCCTGAATTTAAAATGGAACCAGGCCTATGTAGCCAGAAAGCTATCTCCGCTATGTCCTTGACGTCATTGCTGACTGGCGGGATTACCACTTAGCATTTCATACAGCGAGGGTGTGTTGTGTCCCTGTGGCATTAGTCCTCCTTCAGCGGCTGTAATGCAAGGTGGTTATTTCCAGCTTCCAGAACACGGGGTTTATCCGGATCGAGATCTTCACGTCTGAGAACCTGCTTCCAGGTATTGTTGACCATATCCGGATGGCGGAACAGTCCGGCCACCGCAACAAACTGCGCGCCTTCTTTCATTGGCATATCAAGATTCGCATCCCCACCCGGCTTTATCACCACATCGCGGGTCGCCAGCAGGTCGGCTTGCAGGATCGTGTCGCCGTTCTTGAGGAGTTGCTGATAAACCGTTTTGTCGAAGGTTTTGCGGTCTTTCAACTGGTAGACACGAACCACCACCGGCTCGGAGAGTGAGTTACTCTCGCGGGAATCCGTATTCAGTGCTTCACGGGCTGTAAAATCCAGATGCAGCACCTTAATCTTCCTATAAAACACCGCCGTATACACCGATTTGGTGCCATCCGTGATACTCTGCGTCACCCCACAGCCCACCAGGCTGAACGCCAGTAGAGCAGGTAGCCAGCACGCGGGCTTAATCAAATTTGTACTTAGCACGTCGATTTCCTTGTTGTGGTTTCGCAGGCACCAGCCCGGTGTAGTAACCCAGTTCTGTCGTAAAGGTCAGCGGGATATCGTCCGCAAACGCCCCCTCCTCCGCTCCCAGCACGCCGTTCATGCCGAGCCAGAAAGGTTCTTCGCCGAGCGGCGGGACGGCCAGCAGTTGGGTCCGGGTGGTCAGGGTGATCCTGGCCTTAAAACGCCAGCCGAGATAAACACGCAGCATCACCAGAAAATCCTGATACAGCAGACCATCCGGTTTCCAGCCCTGCGCTTCCTGTTCGTTATCCGTCCTGAGCGCAACCAGCAGCTGACTGCCCGCATCCATCGCTTCTTCCCCCAGCGGCGTATTGCCGTCCAGCAGAAAATCGTCATCGCCGTAAAAACCCAGCGGCTGGCCGATCTCCACCGGCCGCAGGCAGTACGGACTTACCTGCACCGTAGTATCCGGGGCCAGCAGTCTCACCAGCGCCTGTATCCCCTCCTGGGTTTTGCCGGGTTGGCGCAGCACACCGAGCAGCGCCAGAAAGCGGGATACCGGTGTGGCGATGTGGTTTGCGGTTCCCGGTATGCCCAGCCCCACCAGACCCAGCAGCGACTGCGAAATGCAGTCAGTTCCCCCTGCCTCAAACGTGGCCGGATAAGAGTATTTCCGCCAGATGCGGTAAAACTGCGTCAGGATACGGTGGCTGAAAATATCCAGAAAGCCCTGCAGCGCGTCATGCCCTTCACGGCACTGAGTGATGTCATCGAGATAGGCTGTCGGCAGGGGTGAGTCGACACCGTACATCCCCATAAAGGTTGTGCGGATGCGAGGTGGCCTGCTGTCATCATCCTTGTCATATTCGACGGCTTTCAGTTCGCTGCCCGGAAACCCCATCCCCGGATGCGGCGCAAACCGCACCGGGTCATCAGCAGGGTGGCTGGTTGACCCCATCAGCGGCCTGTCCGGATTACGCTTCTCCAGAAGCTGACAGAAGCGATAAAAATTCATGCGGTGCAGGTCGGCTGCGAGCCGCGGGCTCAGCCAGGAATGCGGCGGTTGTGCTTCTCTTCCCATTCCAGGCGCTCTCCGGTCGGTTGCAGAATAATAATCAGGCGGTTAAACAGATAGATGTCGGTGTAAAGCGCGAAGAAGCGACTCAGCATCTCGCCGAACAGGCAGATGTCGCCGCGACCGGCAAAGCCGTGGCTGTCAAGGGTCACCTCAATCTGCACGCCGCGTACCAGGTAGCCCTGCTCAAATCGCCCGGTCTCACTGTGCTTCACGTCAATAATGGCTTCCAGGCGACGGCGGTTCATCTCGCTGTCGGTCCATTCATACAGCGCCAGGGTGCCGCGCAGCACGTCGGCATTATCCATCATCGACAGAAACCCGCTGCCGAGGTGGCTCAGCACGCGCCAGTGAAAACGGTCCTGTGCCGGGGGATAGCAGGGCAGCGTCGGCGCACACAGGTTACGCACGGCGACGCTGGCCGAGGTGCTTTTCATCACCGTATCCAGCACGGTGCTTTGTAATGCGCGTCGCGGCAGCTGGCCATTGGTACCGGTGAGCGTGAGGGACAGGCTTTCGTTTTCCGGCACCGTGTGATTATCAAAGGCTTCGCCGCCGAGGATAAGCCACGTGTTATACAGTCCTGACGGACCACGGCGCACGCGGGTGTGGTAGTAATACTCCGGCGCTTCATGGCGCATCATGCCGCCTTTGTGGCGGAAACTGGAGAACGGTACATAGGTATACTGGCTTGAGGATATCACCGAATCGACAGCATAAATCTCGGTATGGCCATCCTGCACGCGCATCGGGCGCAGCATGTATTCGGTCTGCAGTGAATTCAGCGTCAGCGGGTCAGATTCCAGCGGAAACAGGTTAATCACCGGCACACAGTTCAGGCGCAGATGTTTTTCGGTAAAGCTGAAGTCATGCTCCCAGCGTTCCGCCAGCACCACGTCGATTTCAAACCACGGAAGCTCAGCCGGAAAGACCACGGTCTCCAGCCCGCGCAGGCCCGTGAACATGAACTTTTCGCGGAAGGTGAAGTACTCCAGCAAAAGCTGATAACCGCTAAAGCTGCTGCTGTCCTTCGGCCACAGCCCGTCATCATCGCCGAATCCCAGCGCGGTGAAATACCCGTCGAGTGGCTTTCTGTCCGTATCACCCGGCATTCGCAGCCAGAGACGCGCCGTGTTCATGGTAAAGGCTTCATGCATGGCGCTGGCCAGCGGTGCGTCAGCATTGAAGTAGAACGGGATCTGGCTGAGATCGGCACGACTCCAGTCGGCGAGATGGCTGCAGTTAAAGCGCAGGTTGATGACCGAACGCCCGTCAGGGTCAGTCGACAGACGGGCATGCTCCAGCGACAGCGGCTGAAGGGTGATTTCTTTGGTGGTGGTGTACCGGCAGCGCGTGCCCTTCTCGCCGATCGGCTGCGAATTGACCTCGAAACCTTTGACGATACGCATCTTCTCTTTCATCTCGCGCCAGTCGGGCGTGAACTCCACCACCGACATCGACGGAATGGTGCGCAGGTATTGCGGCCACAGCAGGCTGACCAGCCCTTCGGTCAGTTCCGGCAGGTCGTCATCGAGTTTCTCGCGAAGACGCCCCATCAGGAAGGCAAAGCCCTCAAACAGGCGCTCCACGTACGGGTCGCGCGCGCCCGCTTTATCGAGATTGAGCATTGCCGCCTGCTCGGGGTGAGCGCGGGCAAACTCTTCGCCGGCTTCCAGCAGGTAGCGCATTTCGGCGTCGTAATAACGCAGGGTTAAGTCGTCCATATTTATTTTTGCTTTATTTCCGTTGGATTCAGAGCACAGCTGCGCCCTGTAGTAACTTCAGCATAAGGTTAAAAAACATAACGATGGCAGATGCTGTCATTAGCCACCATAAGTACGTTGATGCCGGGAAGGGATAAATTTTGCGCCGCAGGGGCAACTGCTGGTGCTATGTAGCGAACCAGCATATTTCCGCCCATTGGCATTATTGTTCGGAATATGTCCCACTATTTTGTACATACCGGCATGTTTTCCGCAGGTCACATTCTCCTGCTCCCGGGCTACAGGGATCCCCATGACGGTATCGGTCGGATCACCTCCAAGGATTTTTCCACCACAAGTGGTCATGTCACCCTTTACCAGATAATAACCTTTCGCCATTTTCCCATCCTGAGTTCATCAATCATTCAACCGCAAAGCACCGCACTGCCTGCCGGATCGAGCGCAATCAGACCGGCCAGAAGCTGGTCCATCTCTGGCTGTAACCGCGTTTTATCGGTTTCACTGCGTGCGGCTTTCATGCGCAGTAGTCTGAGGCGGGACGATTTCACTTCAAACAACAGTGCCGGCACCCACTGCGTGAGGGTTAGCGCCATGCGAAAAGATGCAGTCGCCTGCTCCGGTATTTCCAGCCAACTCTATTGCAGGTACAGACGTTTGAGCATCGCCCGCTGATCAGCCCGCGGCGTATGCCGGAGAGTTTATTGACCTCCTCCCGGATGAGCTGGGAATCATCGTCATATCCCGGCACCTCTTCCCTCGGACGGGTAGCGCTGACCGGGGCGAGCCAGGGCTGCCAGTTTTCCGTGCGTGACTGCGCCTGCTGTCGCAGCAGGTTTTCATCCGCCTGACAGGCAGCAAGCCGATTCTGCAGAGTGCCCATTATTCGGTTCCGTCCATATCACTGTCTTCCGTTTTGGTCATCAGCGCCTGAGCCGTAGCCGCGCTGTCGACGCTGAATATCTGATCCGGCAACGTGAAGCCGCGTAATTCCAGCAGCGCCAGCGGACCTTTTCCGAGCTGTGAGCGCAGCACCCACTGCAGGGTGCGGCCATCCGGTGCGGTGAAACTCATCATCCACTGGCTGCGGTCAAGCTGCTGACGCTTACCCAGGTCAAGCCAGCGAATAAAGCCCCAGGTCCCGCTGTAATCACCAAACAGACGCGCACCGGCATTGACGGTGGTCCATGTCAGCATGGTTCCTGGTTTGTAAGTGTAGCCAGGCCAGCGAATGGACTGCCAGTCAGCCATCTGGTTAAAGTAGTGCAGCTTTTGCCCATCAATGGTCAGCTGCGTTTCCACCACCTGCGGCACAGGGCGCGCCTGCAGCTCAAAGCTGATGCCCTGACTACCATCGGTAAACAGAATGTCCGACAGCTGGCTCAACTGATTAATGGCCCGCAGGAAGGCCGGGTTGAAGCTCAGCCCCTGGCTGTTGACCCTATCCGGCACCCACTGGCTGCCCTCCTTGTGCAGCACACCGCTGAGCTCCGTCGTCAGGAAGCGCTCAATGCGCCCGCTGTCCTTGCGCACAAACTCCGCCAGCATCGGCAGGGAGGCATCACTTTTGCTGGCGGCAAACGGGAAACGACCGTCAAAGGCAGTTTGCCAGTTCGCGACAACCGAGCGGCTCCATTTATCATTCAGGCTGGCTGCCGACGGCTGAAGCACGGTCTCCCAGGCCTGGGTCAGCGGCTGCACAAACATTGTGCTGCCAAATCCGCTCCACTCCTCGCCAAGGCTTGCCGAAATCAGGCTACCGTACTGCCAGGTGTCGGTAAGGTCCACGCTTTTGCCCTGGAACACGGTCTGCGCCAGGGTCTGCATCATCGCCTGCGGGTCAGAAGCGCTGGCCACCTGTTGCAGGCGCAGCCGCACGCGGGTGATACGGGTCAGGTACGTCTGCAGGCTCAGCGTGTTATCCGCCGACATCACGTTGCTGCCTTTGTTTTTGCCCAGCAGTTGAAGCAGCGGGCCAAAGGTTTCATCCAGCGGCCCCTGCGGGCCTGAGGCAGACTGGTCAATCATCGGTTTGTCCTTTCTGCCTACGAGGTCTTTGGCCGATTTGATGATGGCGTCCGAAAGACCTTCGCTTTGCTGGCCGGTCTGTCCCTGCCAGGCGAGCGTATTCATCAGGGCAATCAGCGGCGACTGGCGGACGTCACTCATCAGCGTCAGCTGGTCGGTAACGTCTGCAATATTGTTCGCCGGATTAAGCTGCAGGCTGTTGAGGAAGCTCAGCCAGCTGCCGGCAAAGTCAGTGAAGTAACGTTGTGTCAGACGCGCTTTCAGGGCTTCCGGCGACAGGTCTGAGGAGACGGCTTTTCGGCTGTCGCTGAGCACCCAGTCGATTTCATCCCGGCGGGAGTTCGCCGCCTTTTCGATGGCCTGCTGAATCCCCCGGTCCCAGGCCTGGCGGGTAAACATGCCCGGCACCACCTCCTCGGTGGTAAACAGTCGCCGCGCATCGGTACCGCCAGTCATGTCCTCCAGAGACACATCGGCAAAGTTACGACGCACGGATTTGAGCATGTTCTCATACAGCGTGCTTTCCGCGTTGCGCCGTCCTATCTGCTGCAGCAGGACCTGGCGGCTCTGGCTGATCAGCTGCGCATCCGGCGTGATTACCCACTTTGGCTGCGCAGGCAGTTCGGAAATGTAAAAAGCCCACAAATCCGGCGCTAGGCTCTGCCACAGACCGGTTGAGATACCTGTCCGCGTCGGCTGCACGGTTTTCATGGTCTGTGCGTAGAATGCACCGTCGGCTTTATCCGGCCTGGCCATCATCAGCCAGGCTTTCAACTGGTCGTAGCCCGGTTTCGCCAGCTGTGCCCGCTGGTCGCTGTTGGGTGCAGAGTTTGCCAGCGCACTGAGCTTTTGCTTAAGCGCCTCATTTGCCGGGTCGCGTATCAGGCGGTTGTTGGCCACGCCGTACCAGGGGAGCATCGCGTCGAGCAACTGCTGGTTATGGTCCAGGCCGAAGCGCTGATACCAGGGGGCGCCCTCCTGAGCATTATGCTGCAGACGCCCGGCATCATTACGCAGAGTATGCAGGGCCGTCAGCTGGTTGTCCGATACGGAAGGATGCGCCACCAGGGCATGTGCCTGTTCGGCGACGGAGACTATCTGCTGACGGTTGACCGTAAACGACAGCAGCATTCCCGCCCCCCAGACAACGATGATGGTCATCAGTGTCCAGGCAAGCATCCTCTCCCACGCCATGCCGACACGGCGGCCCCGCACACGGGTGCAGTCGTCAACGATACCCTGCCAGGTCGCCGGCAGGGTCAGGGCATGGCGCTGTAATTCAGGGATATATTGCTCATCATCGGCTGTTCCCCCTGACGTACTGGCGGATGTATTCTCCGGCAGGCTGAACATCAGGCCACGCAGCGGAACGCGCTGCTGAGAGTCGTAGAGCCATGGCAGCAGTTGCTGAGCCCGGCGGACGATACCGCCGTCCTGGAGGTGCTGGCCCAGACGCAGCAGGAAGTCGTGGCTGTTGTCTTCCGCGACCTGACTTACCCCCTGCGCCCGCAGGGCCGGCAGCATCCGCTCCAGCTGGCGGATAATATCGTCTTCTTTTGCGCGCAGGGGAAAGCTTGCCCCGACAGCCTGCTCAGGACGCGTACGCTGCGACCAGTTGCTGTCGCACAGCTGCCACAGCCAGACCGGGGCGGAATAGCGCAGCAGTTCGCTGATTTTTTCCAGTCCGCGTAAATCGCAGTCGCTGATTTGCGGGGTCAGGTTAAGTGACGGGGGCATGACACGGACAATCCCGTCCAGCGGGCGTCCGCGGCGCAGCTTGCGCAATGCGGTGTATTTTTCGCGGTCAGGCTCCGGTGCCAGGCTGCCGCCGTAAATCAGCACGGTGCGGTTGCCTTCGAGCCACTGCTGCTGTTGCAGGCCGGGAACCAGCTGTTCGATAGCGGCTTCATCGCCGGTGATTAACAGCAGGCGGACTTTACGACGCCATAAGAAGCTATAGCGCCGGCGTAAATGAGCTTTTACAGGATCCTTTTTACTGGATTTTTTATAGTTATTACGGACATTAGCTGTGACGGACTTCCCTCCCGTCATACGCTGAAAGCGATACTCTTTTTGATGGAACCACACACCAAAGTTCATCAACATCAGGAATACGGAAAATAAAAACATGCATAAGAACCAAAGGCTCACTTTTTCTTTAGAAGATACCCATCCAAAGATATCCCCATAGTAGTAACATCCTATAAAAGTCAGCACGCCAAAGATAATGAGACAGGAGACAAGGCCAATCACTCTCCATTTTGCCGGGGTATTCAATTTAATGCTCCTTGCTATTATCAAACGGTTTAATGACATTAAAAACGTATTCATCACCAACGCTGGCGACCATTAAAACCGATTCATTATTTTTTTCTGATATGAAAAGCGCCAGAGCGAACACCAACCAAAAATGGGTCTCACATAAATTACCCAATATCAAATTTAAATGCTTTATATCATGTTCCCATTCAACATTCATAGATAAAGAAGAGAGCCTTAATATCTCTGAGACTTCTGAAACATCCTGTATATTCATATTGCTAAAAAGCACTTTTGTCGTTTTAAGCACATCTGGCTGGTAAGTCATCATGTGGATGACTTCTTGTTTGGTTAGATTTTTGTTGCATGCCATCGCTCGCAAAGCCACACCACCATTGTCTTTTTCCGGCGGTTGCTCTTGATGAGTCACCAGCAATATTGAAGCAAATTCCGTTGAGTTAGGGGGATATTTTTCAAAACTCTCAATGTTTGCAGATATTATTATTAATACCCGATTGGATGAAACATTAGATAGTGTATCAAATTCCTGCTCTAATATTTTATTCCAATAATAATAATTACCTAAGCAACTACCATCAAAACCGATTGCAGCCCAACATTCTTTAAATGTAGAGAAAGTAATATAACTACTATCATAGGTAAATACGATATCGAATATACATGATTCTTTCAGTCGTAACAACCTTACCCTGACAGACGCCAACAGTTCATAAATTAGTTGTTCTTCAGTATATAACTCATCGTTATGACCCCGTAGTTTCAATTGCTGATTATTATATATCTCAACAGAATTAGACATTGCTATATCGGTTTGCGATATTACAGAAGGGAGAAACAATTTATAAGCGGAAACATAAAATTTTTGATTTGCCCATTCAGACCAGTGCTCCCTGACTAATGCTGCTTCGCGCTCTCTTGCTTCGAATGCCGACAAACACAAACCATGGTAATAGGCCCTAAAGGAAATAATGAGAGAAAAAGCAAGCGGCACCAAAAAAAACAACAAGGTAAGCAATTTTAATAGCGCATTCTCTTCCGTAGGGGAAGCGATTTTTGCCCCAACCCAACTAACCACCAAAGTCAACAAAATACCTATGAAAGAAAAAAACCAGTTACTCCATTTAATTCCAGGAGCCTTATCGGCTGGAGGGATTATTTGTACGGGCCAATTCATATCATTCTCCACCATTGTTAATGGCACATTTTCTTAAACGAAAACACTTCTTAACATGCCATACTGTCAATTCTGGATTTAATATCTGAGTATAACTGAAGGTCTTTGCTGCGATTACTAAATACGAACTTCTCAAATACTCCATCCTGATAAAATAGTCGCTGTGCGTTCAACACATCAAGCCCGAACTCAATAACATCATTATTGGATGCAGAGAAAGTTGCATAATAATAATTCAGCGCAGGGCGCAATAATTTCATCACCTCGCGCTCACTGAGTTTATGGGGCGCATTCATTTTTCGATATATGCGCAAAACATTATTAATAACTAAAATTCGCTCAATTTCTAATGCATTTTGCTCGGTCAATCCAAGTGAGTGGTTTAATTTTTTTTTGCATTCACCATCACCATTCACTATCTGAGCTATTCCGTCCCCATCGATATAAGACCATGTATTAACATTGCTTAATAGTTGTTGTTTTTGCCATTTATCCAGAATAGGCATTAACAAACCAAATACTGATGGATCGTAATAGCGAAGTAATATATCACCAACTGATTGAATCGACTGTACGGTGGACAAAGCGACCTGTTCAGCAAGCTGTTCCCCAGTTAAATCCGTCGAAATCCATGCACACACGCTGCGTCCTTCCCCGGAATCAAGTTTTTCTGTTTTCAACTCATTCAGTGAATGATAAATACTATTCTTAAACAACTGACCATCTCTCTCACTGAAGGTACTAAGAGGAAAAAGGTAAAGTGGTACAACGCTTTGAAGTTCTCTCTGGTGGAATATAACAGGATAAGATTTATACTCCCTAAGAATATCAGGCAAAAAAAGCTCTGATTGATACTGTTCTAAAGATGCATCTATCAGTAGAAAGCATTGCCCGTTTTTTTCAAAAGCGGCATTGGTAATTTTTTCATTTATATCATAAAAAGATTCACTATCCATAATCAACCCTGCCATAATGATATTAAAAGCACATTGCAATTTATTGGTGTTTATAATGTTTCCCATTTCGCTGAATAATAAATCTCCTCAGCGCCCCCTCATAGAGCATGACACCTACTCTTCCCCATTAAATTTCGCTCAATCATTTTTACAACGTTACTGCCACACATTTGTGCAGATATTTCCGTTTGCGCTAAAAACCAATACTGCAGTCTATTTAATTAGTAGTAAAACCAGCTCTCAAATGAATAAATGAATTCAGCACTAGGGCAGGCAGGTTTATTCTCATCATCCGGGTCATACCACTCCCCTTTATTTTTAAGTTGTTGCTCACGTTCTTTTGTCAGCTTATTGAGATTTACTATTGAAATATTTTTCACACCCAGCAAATGAAATATCTCCTCAGCCAGTTTGCAGCGTGTTGGCGCACTGGCTTTATAGGCAAAGAATGCAATTAATCCTGAAAGCCCCCCCCCAACAATGCTATAACATACAACCAAAAGTATGTGGTGATAAATGACTCAAGGCTCTTCCAGGTGCCTTCAATCACTTCACTCAGAACTCCCGCAAAAAGCACCGAGAAGAAAAAAATCCCCGTGAGAATAAACATATTTTTAATCCGCCACAGCATATGCGCAATATGCCCCATATCACATTTCGGACATACAGACACTATCCGCTCTTCCGGTAACGCAATGGCATAGACCTCGTAATGATCGTGTTGCCACTCAACAATCATGTCCACCTTATCACCAGCCTGAAGCCGGGTGACACCCACCCAGCCGCGAAATGGCCTGCCATTAATCTCTCCCTGCACATATTCCGCCGAATTATTCGATGATTCGCTCTCAGCCATAATTACAGCCCCGACGCCAGGACTTCCTGCCACTATCGCGGCAGCAGCGGCAGCTCCGCGCTGGCCATCTGATATCTCCGGCAACGTGCTGGTCCGGTAGGCATCTGCATCAAAATATTCCCGAAAATATTCGCTACGGAAAGACTGCAGCCGCCCGCTGATTTTTTCCAGAGGGCCATAAGGCGGCAATACCGGCGGAGGAGGAAGCTCACGCGTCCACGGCCTGCCGTTCATCACCTCAATTTCCTGTTTTGTCCGTAAATCGGCTAATTTTTCTGATTTGATAAACCGGGAACATATTTGCTTCTGCTCTTCTGAATTCATGATATATCCTTTATCGCCGCTTCCAGAGCTTTATTCTGGTCTGCCACGTTGCGGTTGAATGGTGCTGTGCCAAACACGCATTTTTTACACCATATCTGGAGCTCATCGTCCGATATCCAGGTCACAACCACCTGTAACAAAGTTATCGCCACCATGGCTTCCCAGGTCATCAGTACTGCAAGCATTCGGGTCCCTAAAAACTCCAGGCCAAAGCACCTGTGATTTTTCCAGCTATATTTTTAGCTATCGGTTTACTAAACGGTTCCAGCAGAAGACCGAACAATTTTGTGAAAGCCAGCTCATCCACAAATGTTTTCAACCCCATCAGTTAAGAATAAATATTGTAATATATTTAACTAATAGTAAAACCACCACTCCCCCGAATAAATAAACTTAGAAGAAGGGCAGGCCGGTTTATTTTTATCACCCGGATCGTACCATTCCCTCTTCTGCATCATTTTTTTTCGCGTTTTTGGGTTAATTTATTGAGATTGACTGCTACAAAATTATTCACCCCCAGCAACTGAAATATCTCTTCAGCCAGCTTACAACAAGTGGAAGAGTAGGTTTTATAAGCTGCAATAGCAATCGCTCCAGTAAAAAGAAAAGCCAGCCCTAGCATCATCATGAGAAAAACAAAATATTCTTTCCAAAAATTCAACTGTCCCCAGCCCACCTCATTTAAGGATTTAACAAGGCAAATACATGCAAACATAAAGATGAGTATAGCTGTTAAAATAATCATATTTTTAATCCGCCAAAGCATATGCGCAATATGCCCCATATCACATTTCGGACATATCGAGACTATCCGCTCTTTCGGTAACGCAATGGCATAGACTTCATAATGGTCATGCTGCCACTCAACAACCATGTCCACATTATCGCCAGCCTGAAGTCGGGTGACACCCACCCAACCACGGAACGGCTGACCATTAATCATCCCCTGTACATATTCCGCCGAATCATTTGAAGATTCACTTTCAGCCATCATCACAGCCCCGACGCCAGGACTTCCTGCAACTATCGCTGCACCGGCAGCCGCACCTCGCTGCCCGTCAGTTATCTCCGGCAAAGAGTGAGTTCGGTAGGCATTTGCATCAAAATACTCCCGATAATATTCGCTGCGAAAAGATTCAATTCGGCCATTGATTTTTTCCAGAGGACCATAAGGTGGCAATACCGGCGGAGGGGGAAGCTCCCGCGTCCACGGTCTGCCGTTCATCACCTCAATTTCCTGCCTGGTTCGTAAATTGGCTAATTTTTCTGGCGCAACAAACCGCGAACATATCTGCTGATTTTCAACTGAATTCATGAAATATCCTTTATTGCTGCTTCCAGGGCTTTATTCTGGTCTGTCACACTGCGGTTGAATGGTGCTGTGCCAAACACACATTTCTTACACCACACCTGGAGCTCATCGTCCGATATCCAGGTCACAACCACCTGCAGCAAAGTTATTGCCACCAAGACTTCCCAGGTCATCAGTACTGCAAGTATTCGGATCCCTAAAAGCTCCCAGGCCAAAGCACCTGTAATTTTGCCAGCGATTTTTTTAGCTATCGGTTTACTAAACTGTTCCAGCAGAAGACCGACCGATTTTGTGACAGCCAGCCCATCCACAAATGTTTTCAACCCCATCACACTCATCAGGACAAATCGATTATTCTGAAACTCTTCGTAAGTATTTGCACCATCCGCATATACCGAAAACATCGAAGCTGCCCCACCTGCTGCCGCCCCGACTCCTTTGACCCAGGAAACCGTAAGCTCTCGGGCTTCCAGTCCTTTCTCTATTGCCGGTAAAATAACTGACGTCCCCTGACTCACCATCGCCAGCCCGCTGGCCATCAGGCTCGACAGCGGCTTTTTCTCTTCCCTGACCTGTCCGCACAGGTAGA
>Ga0209796_10000157_pt1:0-45000 | contig 74944 bp, 45 predicted proteins | sample AgamicOrSfrz_FD_187167 | JGI IMG/M metagenome (GOLD analysis project Ga0209796, IMG submission 187167) | Agave microbial communities from Guanajuato, Mexico - Or.Sf.rz (SPAdes) (version 2) | ecosystem: Host-associated > Plants > Phyllosphere > Phylloplane/Leaf | place: Guanajuato...
TGGATTAGTTTTGGGACTTAGAAAGTATTCATTCTTTTCAGACTACTTGAGAACCTATTCTGAAGCTTTAGTAGAACGTGACCAAATACCATTAACCGCACTCTATTCCTTTTTTGAAACATTTATAATACTGCTATTACAAGCCTTGGTCTAAGGCCCTTTCAACTATAGGCTTCATGATAGTCATTGATATATCTTCAGTACCCTTACACAGGGACAGAGAAAACCTCCAGGCAAAGACAATCAATCAATTCACTACTCAGTGTCCACTTAAGCTCCCACATTCACACACAAAAAGTTTGCTTAAACCCCACTCCCCCTTCAGACGCCTATGGTGAACTAAGGTACAATTAGGAGTATACTTTCAACAGGCAGGGGGAACTCGAAAACAAGGCCAACTACCCGCGCCTTACTCTCGCTTAACTATACTTTATGGAGCCTTGCTTACGTTCCAATGCGGGGGAAAGTTTTTCTTTCCATCTAACTGTAAACAACTTTTTTACTTTTTTAGAGCTTTGCGATCCTGTATTTGACCGGTTCACGCTGCTACCGGCTTCCTGGCACTACTTTTGCTTTTTTTTAAACGAAAGCGATGTTCAGCAACTTGACGATAGAGCAAAGTTGCATGGCAAAGGCCATTGTCCTAGGACTAACGATTTACACGGGAAAATTTGTAACAGAAGAGGAGACTCATGTTGGAACGGTTATAGTTGATGTGATGTCTTGCGTCTGTTCCACTTTACCCGTATGGGCTAAGCTGAATACAGATGGCTCTTGTAATTGTAAGGGAAATCCTGGACCTTACGGCTAGGAGGAGTACTTTTTCCTTGTCATAAGATTTAGTATCAACAAGTGCTAAAAATCAATTGTCTTAGTTTTTATCCTTATTTCTCTTCGATCCAGTTACAGTTGCTAGTTGCATTCTTGGCGGTACCCTCCTCTCTAAAAGTTCCTTTCCCATTAGTTCCAGGCTCAATAAGAGCATCTTTTTTCCTTTTTTAATTTACGTATTCAGAGAGAGAATATCTTTCGATTGACGCCAGGAGGTAATATCAAGTAGGAGTGCCACTTATTTCGGTATCAGTACCAACCTGTCCCTTAATCGAGTGGGAGTTTTCTTAAGTAACACATCCAGTTCCCCCGGTTCTTTCTATAGCTCTCGGAGGGCGATTGAACATTTTTATTCCATATAATTCAATTGAAGAAAAAAGGCTACGCACCTCTGTTCAAGCTTTTTAAGCTGGAGTATTCAAAGCGTCAGCAGAGTAGGTTCCTTTTGATTGAGTGCTATATGACGGTTTCTTCACAGGCTAGTTCCATTAAACTTATCTTGGGAATACCTCCCATATTAGGTAAGCGCATCTGGTGCTGGTGTAATTGAATTTCTTCTGTACCAGTTCTGGTTTCTAGCCATCCATATAGGTAAAGAAAGAGGTCTTTTCGTCTCTCGTTGTATGGCTTTTCGAGGATGGAATAATCTTCTGATAAAATAGGCATTTAGGTAAGAAAAAGAAGAAAGAGTGCAGCTATCTATAGATCTATATGGCGTAAGAGTTTCGATCAACTTTTCGATAATTAAGTGAGCCTTATCTGTCAACGAAAAGTTCAAAAGATGTGTGTGAGTGTGGTGAAAAGTCGGCGGCTCCCACGTGGTGATTTGATTTAGGAATTCGCTTAGTTGCGCCAATAACGCGGCCTTAGTTGACGAATCGAATTCAACGACACTGCTACGAGGAGGAGTCAAAACGCGATGCCAGCTTCTGAAGGATTATGATTGGAATCTCTCTTTAAGCTTTTTATACGGCTGTCATTATTATAAAGAACCTAAACCGAACCGATAAGAAAGAACCTCCTTAAGGCCACCCACTTATGATTCTATTCAGGACTTTTTTCTCTTTATGCTACGTCCACATCGATCAGTCTATTCGTCACAAATTGGAGCCGGCTGTTGATTGCTTCATCTTTCTCGGGTACAGTGATGATCATAAAGGCGTTAGATTGACTGCGAAACTGTGGAGATCACTTCGCTTATAAATCCATTTTTCTTCATGAAGGAAGTGTACTTACTTAGTTATTCAATAATACGTACCGGCGAAATGGTTTAGGAAAGTCAGTGCCCTCCCTAGCCAATGCAGACCAACGGCGAAGGGAATCCACTTGCCCAATGCTTGTTGAGGGTTAGATATCCGGAACTTACATACTTAAAAGAAAAGCGGAATCCAAACCTTTTTCATTAGTCTTTCGAGCTTTGTCTCATCACTGGGATGAAAGCATCCGTAACTCTAAGGCAAATAGCAGGACGATATACCCGACCTTGCTCAGTACTAAACTGACCGATGTACGAGAGAATGAATTCTGTCCAGAATCTCCGACGCGGACCTTCGCCACTTTATTTATTAATTACGCTGCGGGTTTAACATCGAAAGAAAGGGTACCGCTAAGCTAGTCAGAACCAGAGGCCGCAGATCCAGTACCGTCCAAAGTAAAAAATGTGTCTGCCCTTGTTGCAGTGCGTGGGGAAAGAGAAAAGGAGAGAAGCCCCGATCAAAAGGAAGTATGCGGGCTGCCCCGTTAGGGTCTTCCATCAGTCGTAGTTCCTGGGGTCCATCACCCTCAGGCGGTTTCACATCCTTTAGTCTCGCAGTTCAAGCAATAATACAGATCAGGAGTGGGAAGGAGATCCATTTTAGGGCAGAAAGGTCCGTCCTTCAACTATCAGTTTTGCATCCCTTCTTTCTATTAGGAAATTTCCCGGTGACAGAGCTCTTATTATATCGGCGGGGTAAGAATTGTGAGCTATAGGCTCCTCTGCAATAAGCAGAAAAAGGTCATAACCTTATGGAATTTGCATATGAGACATCCCTTTGTTGAGGACCAGGTTGAAGAGCAGAAGACAGAAAGTGCAGGCACTAACCCCTTTTATTCGGCATTCGACTCCGAGATTAGCAGAAGAAGAAGTGCAGGTATTCCAAAGCAGCCAAATCTTTCTTTTTCGGCATCTAAGCGGTTGGGAAGAAAGGCAGAAGCATAGGCCGGACCTGAACTAGTCTTTCCCTTGGCCGGAGAGCAAAGCAAAAAGTCCTTGCTGATATAATAAGAGCTCTTGGCGGTCTTTTAAGCAATTCAACCCTTATGGCAGACGCTTCAGAGGCAGGGGTTGGAAGTCAGGCATTTCCCGCAGGAAGACATGCTCCCACTAGACGACATGCGGATAGAGAAGAGTGACTAAGCGTTGGCTCTTGGGGACCCTGAATATACAAGTTTTGAATCCATCTTTTCGTATGTTGCCATACTAATTCGAAAATGTATACTGTTGGGAAATCGATATCAGGGAAGGAAGCATCTCCAGCTACCTCTCGGCAGTCGGGTAGACTAAAAAAGGAGAAATATCCTCTTTCAGGAGACAACAAGCAGAGAGAAGCGGGGATGACTTTTCTTTTCCTTATCTGACTTCTGAAGAAAGAATTATAACATAAACGAGTAAAGTCTCCGCAACGGTCGATGTAATTGAGCTCGGCTTAGCACTCTTCAGCACAGAAAAAGTCTATAAAGCGTGACAAAGAGCACGAGACCGTCAGCTTCTTCAAAGTTGCAGGCTGTCTTGTATAAAGAAGTCTACTAGTAGGATCACTAGTCTTTTTCGTTGAAAGAGATTTTAAAAGAGAGTCAGATTTCTGCGCTTGTCGAGGTAAGCAGTCTGACTTCTTATGCTATTGCCTGGCTCAATGCTCTCTCTTCGATCAGTAAGATTCACCTAACAATTTCCTTATCTTCTCATCTAAGTATACCAACTATTGCAACCATTTCCTTATTCCTGCAAGTCATACCTTGCCTTGTCAGCTAAGTAATTGACATAAGCTTCCGATAATAGGAGGGTCTATACCCACCAGCAGCCGCCTAATCCGATTCTAAGCTTGCAGTGGATATGATAAAGGATAAGTCTAACTTTGAAGAAGGCTTAAGCCTTGCCTAGTCGCTACAACTTTTCTTTTCCTCCTTGCTCTCAGGCTACCTAGTTAGAAGAGTTGTAAGTTTCCTTTTTAATTCCTTAGGTCATCATGTTTCCAAACTTTCCGAGAGCAAGAACTTGCATGAAAACTTCTCAATGCTCTCTCTTCGGAGAGAGAGAATTCCTATCGAGTGAGGGTATTTCCATGTCACTTTGTCAATGGCCAGCAACTCTAAGAAGAATACAGAGTGCTTCTGGCTTGCCTCAAAAGGGGCGGTCTTGCGCTTTTTGGTCTTCTGCTTTCCCTGGATCTAGGAAACAAATACAATAAGAAATCCATCCATTCTTGCTGTTGCGGAACCATCCCTGCCTTGGTCTTCGCTCGCTTGGCTCGGCTCGGTATCCTCCCGGAAGAATGATAAATTCTTGCAGTCTTTATACAAGACAAGTCGATTCAGCCGGTTGGACTACTTCGCATTCTATTTTCGAGGATTCAATATTATATCACAAAGAAATATTGAATAATGACTGACTTACTTTCTCAAGTCGTAACTTGAATCCACATCCACATATAGTGAAGTGTGCGACCGAGCAAGCAGTATTCTTTCTATGTAGTACGATCAATTAAGCCTATCGCTGATTGCGCGTCCGTTGATTGAACACATTTTTTTGAATCTTTAATGTTATGATATGGCTTGGCGAGAACTGGCGGAAGCATCTAAAAAGGGATGCGTCCCGGGCCTTTGCGATGAGCCATCATCTGAAGAACAGCATTGTAAAGTAAAGTCCATAACGATAAAGAGGAGCATCATCCTATCGCCGTCAGAGAGCTGGTTAGGCGGGAAAGGAAGTCGCTTCGGGGGTTAGCTCTGCGTTGAAAGAATAAGGGCAGCTAATTCATCTGCATCTCTTGGAGGAATTGAAGAAGGGATCGATCCCATATCCTGTGAAAGACCAAGGCAATAAAGAAGAAATACCAGGCAAAGAGGAGAAAGCTTGCTGACTCAAGAACTCATTCGCCCTTGAGTATATACTTGGTTCCTTAAAACCTCTTTCTCAGACTTGGTCCGCTCTCCTTGCATTGAAGTGGGTCTTTCGCTTTGGTCCTATCCATCCCTTTTACTTCGATCTCCTCTTTCCTTTCCCGGTAGTAGTTTCAATTCTTTGGTTGGCAAGGCTTTTCTGCCCTTCTATGGTATTCGCACCGCTTGGGATCATTACTAAAATAACTCTTTAAAGTTGCCTAATATCCGCAGCAGACTCATCGTTTAGGGAATCCCATCCTCAGCGAAGGCAGTAAGCAAGCCCCGCTTGATATATCAAAATTCAAAACCCATCAAAGACTCTCCTACATGAAAGGATCTGAGTCCATCCAAATGATATGCCGCAAAATCCTATTCTGGAAAGAAGAAGAAAGTGGAGCGCTGCGATAAGAGCGGGGATACTCAAACTCTTACTATTGATACCAGTGACACCCGACAGGACATTGGTTTTGCTTTCTTTCTTTGTATACAAAATTCCAAGGTATGGTTCTTTCTACACCCGAAGAAAAGAGTAGGGGGCTGCAGCTCTTATCTTAGAAGAGCCAAGGAGCGCGTCTTCTGGAGATTCAATGTCCAATGCGTTCGCTCAAGCTATCGAATCGAATCCAACACTAATAGGTCAGTATACCCATAGTTTGGGATAAGCTAATCCCCCATGGGCCCAAGCACTCTGGCGCTTGACACAGCCGCGGAAGAATGAACCGAAGGATTCAACCGTGGAGTTCTTTCCCACTTATGATGGTGAGCAGTGCGTCTATTTCCTGGAAACTCCATCGATCATCTTTTCATAGACTTTTCGATCAACCACTCATCCATGTTGGGCTTTCAACTAAGCCGGTGCTCTGTGCCTCCATCTTCAGGGGCCCTTCTCAGTGATCAATGGAGCGGAGACCTAACAACGGGCCAGAGACGGAAGCCTTTGGACTCCATCCTAAGTAAACCAGTCTGAAAGAAAGATGCCACTTTCACTATGACGAATATGCATTTTCCTGGTACACCAAGTCTAAGCAGCTCAGCCGTTGAAGCGACTGTAAGCCAAACAGACGGTATATGGCGCTACCGCTACTGTCAGGGAGAAGGTCTTTGTCCTCGAGGGACGGGATATGAAAGAACAAAATTTATGATAGATCTGTTGCGGACGCCTTGATGACTTATAACCATTTTATGCCGGTTGAAGGATGCTTCAATGTCCAGCACATAGAATTCGATTGGGACTACTGTCGGCCCGAACTTGATGTCCAACTGAATGAGGCGCTGTCAAGCCTTACGCTGTGTAAGCGTAAGCCCGATGGAAGACCATTTTTAACTGTCATACGCAGCAATGGTCATGTCCGATGGGGCGAGACTTGACTCTGGGATGTCCAGATATCTCCGCGTGGAACATGGGCAAAAATTCAACCCCAGTCTCTTTCAGGGAAAGAGGAATGCTGTAGCCCTTTATAATAACCGTTACGTGTAGAGGAGGAGAACGTTCTCCCGGCAAGAGCTCCATCGTCCGAGAAGGTAAGGGACGGCTACTTTTAGGAAAACCCCTTCCGTTCAGTACTGGACGCAGGTTGATTGAGTCCGGTAGCCTTCCAGGTCCACTGTGAAGCAGATGCGAGCGCAGTTCCTGATACCATGCCTGGTGGTCCCCCGCCTTAACAAATTCACCGATGTGATGTAGTGGTCAAGTACTTTCTTTCTCCAGAAGGGAAAGGAAGGGCTTAACAGCGCCTGATCGGGACCTTGTTAAAGTTCTCTTTTCGTTGATCAAACTATGGTTCCCACGTTTTCCGTCTACCGGTCCCGGGTTCCGGGTGAGCCAAAATCTGGGCCTCTGAGTGTAGCATTAGGATCTTGGGGCTCATCTACTGAAGAATTCGGGTGCTCTAAAGACACCGGGTGAGTATTGAGTAGGGTTCCAAACCTCGTCTCCAATGACGTTGATTGTTTGGTCGTACAATTCCTGGCTTCTTGCTCATACTCTTGCTCTTGATCGAACTGTTGTGGGTCTTCTCCACTCTCCAACCAGAAAGAAACCTTCATCGTAGACTTTTAATTCGCTTTCATCTTTTTTCAAATGTCAACAATCTGTGTTCTCTCGGGCGGCTGCTAACAGGTAAGCTGTTCTTATACACAACGGGTGGACTTCTATGGTTCACACTGCTCACAACCGGACTTAAACGACTCTTCAGTACCTAACTCTAACGGAAACGATCAATCCCGTTGCCACTGCTATGGTGGTCCTTCAAGGCCGGGTAATGCAGGAAATTCGATAGGACTCAGCCTCCTTATTCAGAAGGGCCCTAACCGAGAGAGGATCCACGGCGTGGGAACCAGAGCCAGGGCGAAGGATCAAAGGCGGAACAAGACCATGACTGAAGACCTTTTTTAATCAAAGAAAATTCGAGATCCTTAGAACGTTAAACACCAACCTATTACCCCACTTTGGATAGGTGCCACATCAATTTGAATTCGATTTCACAGTAATTAGCTGATCTCCACTCGACTGCTAATTGAATTCAGACTAATTCTTAATTAAGAATAATCGAATAGATGCAGATAATAAAAAAAGAAGACGTTGCATAGCGAATACCAGCAGCATTCAAAATAGAAGTAGTACTTTCTCTTTCTTCAGGATTCAACAAACAACAGTAATACACTTTTCGAAAGCAACTGACAGGAGTTGTACAAGACAGTGAGGGGATATGGCCCTTGGCAAAACTAGGTAAATCAATTAAAGGTAGGTCAAAAACATGTACTTTACTTATAGCTTTAAGTTAAGATCATATCCTGTTATCGATTTTGTACACTGCAATGAAAGTTGAAAGAAGAAAGAAAGTACAACCGTAGAGAAATTCAATTCCAATTTTCAGTGACGAACCAGAAGCTGGTGAAGCAGATAAAGATTGAGATGATTCCGAAGCTAGGGCAATGAAGAATAAAGTCCCTTCCTGTAGCTTGTCCTGTAGCTTGGCAGTGGACGAGTCAGTGGAAGAGCCGGTAGCTTCGATTAACAAATTGCTAACTTTCCTCTGAGCTCTCGAGGTAGTGAGTTCAGTCAGTAACTTGAACAACCCGTCCCTATATTCCATTATCTTATCTCATCAGGACTAGAAGAGAAAAGAGAGAGAGAGGAAATGGAAGTCCAATTATCGTAGGTGATGTTCGAAATCACTGTGTTCAGATCTTGTCTGAGTAGTTCCTCAACGTCGTCCCGTAACCACTGTGTATCCGACCCGTCAGATGGAGAGGTGGGATCTTGTCAATTGGAAGAGCTGCTTCGATATTACTTTAGGCCGCTTACCTAGCCTTGTCCAGTACGCTACTAGTCAGTCGGCTTACTCAAAGTGAGTCAACAAAACCAGTACAAGGTGCCGGATTGGTTTTTGGTGAATTATACTTCGTAATCTGATTCCCTCCGCGAATCGACGACTCGCTTACTTGAAACAGAGTTGCCGGTGCAAGAAACGGTTCTACTTACTCTACTCTAACAAGTAAGCAAGCCTTGACGGCCTTCGATATATCGGATGATATATCATCTTTCGATGAAAAGAAGGAATGATCCGGGTAAGGGACACGGGAACAGGTAATTGACTCTTAGCTATATCCAAAGAAATAAGAGATCCTAATAATAGAACCGATACGCCGCAGCCTATTCCTCCCGGGTTATAGAATACAAGGTAGATAGGCAACCTCTTATTTCTCTTTGAATCTTGCCTTCTCAAAAGAAGACGGAAGGACGAAAACGGAAACTTAACGGGAAAAGACTACCCGGGGGCGAGAGCACGTGAGAAAACGAAAGATTGATCTCCAGTAGTGGCGGCTGTAAATAAGGGCGCTTCGTTCCGTCAACCGGAGCTTATACTATACCATCCCAAAAAAGATTTAACAGAGACACCTATAAGCCAAAGCATCGATACTCGTTGAATCATCTAGTTCTTACAGATCTCATTCGAAATCTCATAATATCTTTCTTTAGCTCTCTCTTCAAGAGCTCCGCTATTCACTAAGTTAGGTAAGTAGCCTTTCGTATATGACTTCTATAGCTTTCCTAAATAGAGTACCTAATTATCCGGGTATGCGCAATCAGTACGATTTTTTCCTTCTTTTGGTAAAGAATATAGAAAAAGTGAGCGCCTTACCAAAAGAAATCGAGATCTTCAACTTAGTTATTGTTCGGGCATTAAAGCCTTTTGATGTTTTAGATCCCCTTTCATTCCACGTTAGCTATTTGATTAGTTATTCTTCTATGATCCTAGTCTTCAACGCCTTGAGAAGCCTAAACTTTCACTCAGTAGCCTGCCCTGCCTATAATAGATAAGGAATTAGCCTGATCGAAGGGTGAACTTGGATTCGTCACCGGCCATCTGTCGGGTCAGTTGCTAGCTCCGGGGGGAATCACGCCTAGCATCTGCTACTATTAAAGACGAAAAATATATAAGACGAAGTACGGAAAAGGCCAAAGGTCTTCTCTTCTATCCACAGAATAATAGGTAGCAAGAAAGATCGTATATGTAGTAGTGCTCCGATTGCGCCTTAGGACTAGGACTGATAGGTAAATGCCTCTTTCAAATAGGGTTAGACATGTTAAGTAAGGGTAACCCGGCCTTTCCGCTGTTACTCTTCTGTAACGCTTTAATGCGGAGTTAGAGTTTACATTTTCCTCGTGCGAGTCTAACTCTTACAGGTAACGGATTCCCGTTATCACTAGTCTGAGTGCCCCGAGATACAGTGCCCGTAACGTAATATGTCTAGTCTCCGTCTGCCCGAGGAGTATCTCCAGTTTTTTCTTTTAAGTCAGCGGTATCTCACACGAAATCTCCTGCAGAGTCAAGGTCAAAAGCATATATTATTATCTTTCAGGATTCACTACGGAATAGGAGTACTGCTTCACTCACAGGGACATCATCATCATCGATAAGAAGAAGCCAAGACATAACCGTCAGATTGTCACTTTCCCAGTCCTCATGGGATGGATCATCCGCGGGCGGCTCCTTCTTCGGTAATACACCTTCACTTCCTTCTGCTCCCTATGAACATCCTTGCCGACTAAGACCAGGCTAAATACTTTCTTCCATCCAACTTCACAGTAGTTTTCATCAAACTGGGGTGTCTGACTGCTTCCCATAGGTGTGGTGATCGGCTTCTGGGTTGGCCCGGTTACGTTACTTGAGGTCTCCTCTGCTATAGGTAGGGATTGGAACAGCTTAATAAATTTCTCTATAAAAGAAGAAGGTAATGCTTAAACTTATATACATATACCAAAGACCACAACTGTACATAACTTAAAATCTTCATCCAGGCATAATAAAAACAACCCTAAAAAGCCTTCTTAGTCGCCGGAAAAAGAAAGATGCTGAAAATATTCTTAATCAGTTCAAGTGTTTGGTTGCAACAAGCAACTCCCTGAGCTAGCGCGAAAGCCGTTGAGCGTTAGACGCGCAGGAGTTTTCTTTAAGGGAGTGCTTTCGAGAACAAGAACACATGCACCGGGAATTCATCTGCAGAGCAGCTCCATTGCCTATCCTCTTTGTCCCAAATTCCTCTCCTTGCCCCCATCTATGGAAAATCCACTCAGAGAATCAATAGTTTCTAATAGTAAAATAGCTCTTCCGGTAGCCGGACTGTCATTCCAACTTTTTTCTGACCTTCCGGTTCTGAATCCGTAGGACACTTCTCTGTTCTCATGTATACCTACACGAGATCTCGAACTTGAAACGAAACATCACTCTCCTCTTTCTTTTACCTTTCCTTTCTCTCTATCCTGGTGCCAAACTCACACTTTCTGGAGCTATATAGCATACATTGAGCCAGCAGGGAGAGCCTTCTGGAATAGCAAAAGCCTTTGCCTCTATAACTCCCTCAATTCAAAGAAAAGAGAGACATTGATTTCGCCCTTCCTTGTTGAAGGGTTGGGTTTGGGTGAGCCTTTAGTTGTTATAAAGAAGGACGAATCCGCCTTTTCAATTCAATCTCCCACTTTATTTCGGATAGTCAAATAGTTAGACTCTTTGTTAGCTCTTCGTGCCTCCTTGACTTCGGATTCAAACTGAACTAAGACTGAGACTGGCCAACGTTAGTATAGCCGGAAGGAGCTCTTTTTGTATTGAAAGTGTTTTCACAATCCATCGCGTCGGTAATAAGACAACGAGTAAACGAACGATTCAAGCTCCTTACAGAAGGCAGTTCAGCTTGATAACTCGACAAGCTGTATTGTATTGACAGAACAAAACCACTCTTTCAAAGGTGGGATTGATCCCAACCTATTCTTCTTAGCCTAACAGTCTATTCGTGGAAGTAAATTATCCAAAAAGTCTCCTTACTAGACCTAAGATCCTGTCATCGCTTTCAGATACAAGTAAGTTGGACTAGCTATTAGACCAACTATCTCACGCTCTCTCTCTCTCAAACCCAGCCAAAGGAGCACATCTAGTTGAAAGACTCTCATTCTTATTTAGAATGGGAAGATCTTTCTGTTCGTAAAAGCTTAAGCTTAAGAGCTTTATCCATAAGTAAGTAATGAGAGGAGACTTTCTTTTAGAAACTCCTCATGCCTTCTCTGGAGACAGAGATCTTACTGCTACCTCCGAGTCTGACAATCTAGTCTTCTAGGCTTTTAGCTTTTAGAATCCTCTTTCTCTCTGATTCTTCGTGCGTTCTTTATCCTATTCCGATTTGATTTAGCTTTCTTTTAGTTGCCGCCCTTGTCAAACTCAAACTCCTTTCTGAGTTCTCGACCCCTATCTAAAATGGGTTTTCCCTGCTTTCAGTACCCTACCGAGGACTGATCTTCTGGAGTGTCTGGCGAAGCGCCTTCCTTTTCACAATGGGGAAGAAGTTCTCAGTTTGTGCTTTTCAATCCGATTACATAAAGCAGTCCTTAGAAACTGATTTGACATCCATAGTGGGCGCCTTCGTAGCAATAGTAGGATTCGTCCTAGTAAGTACTAGCCTCTTTTCCAGTAAGTTGTGTTACATCCCCTTCAATTCCTGCTATTCGCGGAAGAGTTGATATTTACACTCTGGAAAGGGGAGGACTAGTTGATAGGGTAAGATTTTATAGGTTCCATCCAGACGAGCTAAGCTAATAGGGTACATAGGTGGAAAGAGTTTCCCGAGTCAATAATAGTTTGTCGAATTCCCTTACAGCCCAGTCTTTACTGTCGAGTTTGACCTTTTCGCCCTTAAGCTAAGCCAGAGATTCCCCTTGGGGAGGGCTAACTATATATCTTTATATGGCCAATATTCAAATTCTTCCTTCTTTCGGGCTGAGTCTGTTTGATGAGCCTGCGTAGTATTAGACGTTTTAATTCATCTTTCCTCGCTCTAATCTATATAAAAGCCTAAATCCCAATTCTCATATCTTCCCCCCCTCTCTGATGAGTTCTGCAGTTCAGTCTCTCCGATGGGCAGGTGCAGCTAGGGATGGCCAGTTTCTCGGATCAACAACTGGCTCCTCTCCCTAACGTTGGTCGAGTGGCTTTCGCTCCTCTCCCTAACGTTGGTCGAGTGGCTTTCGCTCCTCTCCCTAACGTTGGTCGAGTCACTTCGTACCTCAATAGGTGCTTCTAGGCCTCTCCTTACAGTCTTTTGAGCTACTTATCTACTTAGCAACTGGGCTGCAGAACTCCTAGCTTCAGACAGCTGATATGCGACTACTCCTCTAGTAGCTCACACATACAGAGAGAGAAATCTCGCAGATCCGCTGTTATGTATTACTCCTCCTGCTTCATCGTCTTATGCTGGAGTAGATACAACTTCTGCCGTGGAACTGGTTTCCGTTGTTCACCCGGTTTTTGATGCCACAACTAATGCCGCTTGTCAATTCTTGGTGTAATACTCACTCGTAAATGATTCCCTTTCTTTTAGTTTTTAGATGAAGATCTCATTGTGATGTCTCGTTCCCTCTTTTCTTTCATTTCACTCTATTGTATGAATTCAACCAATATTACTCAAAAAGTAGTGGCAGGAATCGATTTCATCGTAGGGGGCGTAGTCATTGTTCTTAGTTCTCTGTAAGTTGATTGCTGCCCGGAATTCGTGATCCTGGCTCAGACGAGAGAAAGCTAAGGATATACTTAAAAAATGCAAGTGCAAGTCGAACGAGATACCTCTTGCAGTATTAATCACTCGTTCATCTGCCGAACCATCCCTGCCTTGGTCTTCGCTCGCTTGGCTCGGCTCGGTATCCTCCCGGAAGAATACACACTCTCCTTTGTTCGAGCTTTGCTGGTCTATTTCTAATTAAGACTACTTTGGTACATAAAGAGGTATTATACATAAGTGAATGCACCTTATACTTCTTCTTCCAATCCCTCTCTTATCGAATGAATGAGCAGGTAAGTACATTCATCTTCCCCCTTGACTAAGCATGATTCCCCGGTCGATTGAGTCGAAACTTCCCCTTTGTACCGATTTCCCCATGTACCTAGGTAGCGAGTGATTAAGAAAGCCCGATGAGCTAAGAAGTAAAGAACGTTGTTTATTATTCAATTCTGGTCTGATGAAAGCAGTTAGTTCCGTAGTATGAGAATTCTGATCAATCCCCGGCAGTTGACTTTTCTTTCCTTTGGTTGGAATACCCCGATCTACTTGTACGTTCAGCTGTGAACTTAGCTACTTTACTCCCCTTGGGATTCTAGCAGAGCCCTGACCTACTCCTGCCCTTTATCCCACTCGGAAATAGACTTTCGAATGATTGACTTCCCTTTTGAAAAACAGGTTGATACCCCTTCTATACTTTCTACTTTCTCTTCTATCTTTTATAATATAAAGCATCGACCCCGCCCCCTTTACAAGGCCAAACTGGATCTAATTAACAGGTGCAAGGCTTCCAGACCTCTAATCGGGTACACGTATAATCTGAACCCTTTTTCTTGGCTTGGCTCTGTAATCTTCTTCCGTCTACTCTTCTCTCAAAGGAATTCCTTCTTTCCCAGAACTACTCTGGCTTATACTTCTCTCGTGGCCTATCTGCCCTCTATTGCATTCCTGCATTTCGCATCTTCTAGTCAGTGGCATAGGGACCTCTGCCTTTCTTCTCCTATTCGAAGACCCTTGGCTGAAAGATAAATCGAGGATCAAGAAAGATATAAAGAACAGGTCTCAACTCCACTACAAGAAGATTGGTTGCTCTCTACTTCCTCATTCTCATCCTCGGATTCTTCCTATACCATTACTTTCGGTATTGAGGTTTAACTAAGTTTTTAGTTTTTCCCCTCTATCTAGTTAAAGTGAATCGAACTTCAAGGAAGATTGATCACAGCTGAGTCTGAGCACTTCTTAAGATATCCAGTCTAAAATTCCAAGGTGTGGACCAGGAAATGCTCCCTGAATCATGAAGTTTGAGAGTTTGGGACCAATGCAGTGAATGGTGGTGGGTCTGGGGACAGCTTTCTGGTACGGCTATTGGCCTTAACGCTAAGTCACAGTCTTATCCCTTGATTCATTCCTTCCTTCAGGCCAGGTATGAAGTGACTGGTTCGATAGGACCAGGATAATTGTTTTACCTCCCGACTTTGAGTACTTTCCCCCTTGACCCTTAATAATGGAGGACTAATTGACTTTGACACAAAAGCTAAACTAAACAAGGGAAAGAAGTCATTCTATTAGAGCAACTGTAATTGGATTGGTTGGATCGACATCATCGAAAGCAACCCCAACTATATGGTTGACAATTCTCAAGAGAACAGGATGTGCTCAGCTGTCGAAGGTCCAAAAGCGTCAGATTAACAGACTGGGAGGACGGCGACTGGAGAATAGGACTTTCTTTTCTCTCTGGATCAGTTCCAGGCCAGGCAGTTAAGTTAGAAAAGTAAAGCCAGCCATTAGCACTTCCCGCCTACTTGTAAGCTAAGCTAATCCATTTCCAGTCTTTCTGCCCTCGAACCAGTGCTAAGATAATCCCATCAAGAAGTGGAACAACTCAACTCAAACCTCAAGGAAGGCAGGAGGTTGCGGAGTAATGGAAGACAGAAGGATTTTAACTTGATTAGATGGGATTGCTTCCTTTAGCACTCCAACAGACTCAGGGATGAAAAAAAAAGGTCATCGCCTGCCTCTATGTGCTTGAGTCCTTATTTCGAAATTTCGTAGTATAGAAAGAGATTCGTCTTGCTTATTGGCTTGATCATTGAATTGAGTGCGTGGTAAATGCTTTTGACTCAACCTCCCGCTGCGATAGCACGTAGCCGATAATGAAGACAGATATATAGAGATATATAGTTGATATAGTGAAGGATCTTTCTAAGTAGCCAGTCTTTACTGAACTCGGCCCAAGCAATGCCCAAGGACTCCCATCCCATGTCTTTGAAGGTTTGACAAACCGGCGATTTCCGTGAGCAAGAACAAGTCTCTCGTTTTGTTTGGGGGGAGCAGAGCAGTCAAAGAATGAACCAAATGAAAAATATAATCCAAACTCTCTTGGATTGCTTTTTTCGGAAGAAGGACGAAGAAAGGAGATCTCCTTTTTGCAACGAGGAGGTGGCTAACCTATCGAAGGACACTATGATGAAACGAATAGCTGACGTGGTGAGAAGCGCAAGAGATAAAGATAAAGAAGATAAAGGGTCGGAGGAAGGATAAGGTAAGTGGGTGGGTGGGATCACGATCGACTAAAAGGAAAGTCGCTTGATATTGGTTCGAATCCAATTCGTGAGAGAGAGAACTGATGAAGATAAGTAAGTAAGCGAGTTCCTCATCTATAGAGGTAGGGGCTTCGGGACTGCTTCAATCGTCACTCGAAAAGCCCTCCGCGGGACCGAAGGGAGTTCGCCCGTATAGACTAAGGGAGGGGACAGACTTCCCCATGTTAAGTGGAATCCATGGCAGTCGTACTACTGACAGCTAAAGTACACTACTCTTAGTGTACTTTTCTTCACTGTAATAGTAATCCATTATACTAGCCATACTAGCATTAATCTTTTCACCGGGATGAACAATCAAGAGACCAGTGACTGCTAATGCTTAGGACTGGGAATTGGCAGTTGCTTTAGCAGCTTCAGCTTAAGTGAACCCCTCCGACATTAAGTCGGAACTCGTCTGCTCGCTAAGCCAAAGCCAGACATGCACATTCCATTCTGGTAATAGTCAGATGCCGAATCTCGTCTGAATCATCATTTGTCAGGACTCTTCGGCCTAAGTTCCAACGCTTGGACAAGAGGAAGACCTGGTAAAGCATTGAGAATGATTCCCCCTATCTCTGCTAGAAGAATCTCACGATCTGAACTCATTTCCGCCTTCGTTGGACTCTAAACATGGGTTTTTCTAGCTTAAAGATCAACCCAATTCATGCGAGCTCTGTTTTAGCTAGTTTCTTTGCGGAGCCAGAGACCTGGTGGGGGTATGTGAAAGATTTGGTACATGCCTTGGGCAGACTTTCTTATTCTATTTATTTCCTTTGGAGAAATGGGATCCCATCCTAAGGAATGAAGTCGAATTAGAAGAAACCTTCACTAAAGAGATAGAGCCTTCTATTCATGATGATAGAGGGAGTCCGGTACAAGACGAATCAAGTGAACCAAACAAAGAAGGAAACAACGTGTGGCTGGAAGAAACCCTCAAATTAAGAAATGCAAACAAAAGGGAATACGCTACCTTAGAGGTAGAAATGCTCAACGTCAAAAAGCCTGAATGGTTATTAAGATTGGAACGGCAACGAGACTTGGAATGGGAACAGGAAAGGAAAGAGAGTCAGAGCATTAGCATTACGTCGTCGCAGTCGGAAAGCGAAAGCATTTCCATGAGCAAAGCGGAGGGAAGCCAGACTCCAGTAAAGAATATGTGGTGGGATTTTTCTGATGATGAAATAGGAACTATTACCAGAGAAGAGTCTTTGCGGAAAGAGAAAGAGGGGGCTCGTAGTTATTTTAATCCGACAGGGAAAGCCTACTCTTTCCGTGACTCGGATTTTTGTAGCTGGGATAAGTACCTTGAACCACTCAGGGAAATCGTTACACGGAGGCAGCCTACAGATCTTTCAGTCAAGGACGAGTACGCAATCAACGAGGAGTATCGACCCAAAGAATTGACACCAACACACGTAGGGGACCCAGACTATAGATCAAAGGAATTGCGCTTCTCGTCTTTTCAAGAATTTCTAGGAAAAATTCATAACATAAAGAGTGGGAGAATTTCCAAGAAAAAAAGAAAGAAAAATCGCGCGTCGAACAAGAGAGAGCAGGCATAGAAGAAAGGCTTCCATCGGACAATGCAAAGGTGAAAAGAAAAAACAAGGAAAGCAAGTAAGCAAAACGAGTGAGACAGAGGAGAGTGGGAAGATGATTGGATGTATGACCGGCGACTTAGTATAAATGTCCTATTGACTTGGCGGGGACTATTGAAATCGAGAGATGTGATTAGCAGGGGATGTCAATGGCGAGTTGCCTTGCCTTTGCTTCTGCCTACTTCTTCCTTACCTTATTGTATGAGGAGATAGAGAAAGAACGACTTCCTTGCTTTGGTATGTGACAGAGCTGGGGATATGTGTAGATGTGGAGCGAGCAAGACCACCGTGTAGATGGGGAGATAGATATTAAGAGATAGATTTGTAGATTGATTTGTGTAGAACGTGTACCGATATGTAGATAGAACGTCCGTCCCTTCGCTTTGCTTGGAACGTACTGATGAGCGGTGCGCTGTGCTTTGCTTCGCTTGCTTCCTTGTTTTGATATGTGGAGATGTGCGAGCTTCCCTTTATTATTAAATAAATAAGGTGCGTGCGAGGCTTCCCCTTTATAAATACCCGCCCCGCTTGATACCACGAGTTTGTTTTGTTTTGTTTATAAACCACACGTCCCACTCGTCCACTTGTTAACTAACACGTCCACAGCTCGCCACAGCCCACAGCACATCCTACTGGTTATACCGGTCCGACTGGTTATAAAGAATATAAAGGTGCGTGCCCCCGCCCCGCCACAGCTGGGGAGCCGGGGACAAGGGGATTTAAAGAATAGAAGGTGCCCCTTTATTATAAAAACAAAACGCCCCGCCCCACAAGCAAGCCACACGCCAAGCCCCGCAAGCTAAGCCCCAGCCACAGCTCCGCCTGCTCCCCGTGTCCCCAGACCTTCTTTCGGCCGTTCCTCGGTGCTACAATAGCTTTACCTACCTATGACGATTTCGCTTTAGGAAGATCCCGCGATTGAGTGAAGAACCTGATACGATAAGATAGTAAACAAGCTATATTGAGTCGCTTTACTATTCAATAGAGGTTTACATTTGAGTGCTCAATAACTTAGTGTACATTCTAAGCTTCCATGCCTGCGAGTAAGCTCGTAACCTTTGATTATGTGGTAGGTTAGGTAGCTCCTATTCGACTGTATGGCTTTCTCACCCGGGTGCGGCACTGCCTATTGAATAGGAGAACCTATTAGATCCCACTGTGCCTGTTGAAATTGAATGAATAGAGTACAACTCTTATTCGATTCTTTTAGTCCCGTGTATGGCTTACATTAACTATTTTAAAGAATTCATGAACCCTCAATTACATTCCCAATTGAATCAATAGCATCCCCGTCAACAGATACATGGTTTCCCAAAACGACTCGTTCTTTTCTTATGAGTGAGCCTCCTCTGATAAGTAGGTTAATCCGTCTAATTGCGTAAAGTAAGAGAGTGCTTTCCGCGTGTTTGGAATCAGAGGTGTTGGTGCACTTTCATCAAGACCGGCCCTCTCATTTAGGGCTCATTTTGCAGTACCGGCAGCTCGCTCCGCTGCTCCGTCTTATCGAAACAAAAGAGAATAGGACTGATCCTCTGGCTTTCATTCATTTGTTCGGGACCCCTACTGCCATATGATCCAGAATGGCTTGACTTTCATGCTAGTCCTTGGAGTGAGGAGTCGTTCTGCTTGCATTTCCCTTGCATACCTGCCAGTCCCAGTGCTCTCCTCTACACGTTATCTTTTGGAGACCTCCCGTGACTATTCAAAGCTCAGAGTATTCGGATGCATGCCATCCCCAGCACAAGACAGACTTCGCGCTACTGGAATCTCACCCTCTGTCTTTTCTGAGGTTGAGGTAGCTGAGGAGAAGCTATAGGGCTAAGATCGGTCTCCTCCCTTCTGTGAAAATTTGAAGGAAGCGGATTCTCACCCACGCAAGCATCAGAACATGCATTCTCGCGACCTACAGAGCAATTCAAACTCTTAGTAAGACTAGGGCTTGCTCTTGAAAAAAGAATAATAAAATTAAGCTTCTTACAGAACAGACATTCCATTCTTTCTTTCCCCAGCACTGCCCTTACAGGTATATCCCCTCTCTGGTCGGATGTTACAGTCGGCTCTACTTATTTTATTAGTTTAGTCAACTAGTAGTCTTTCAGTCGGAAAGTGCTTTCACATCTCATATTACATCTGTACCATCTTCGGACACCAAAGTAGCTACTCCGGATGATCCTGCTTCTTTTAAGGATAGGTTAGCGAGATCCCGGAAATAAAAGAAGCTCGACCATGAAAAGGAGTATAAACCCTAGCAATAAGGATGACTCTCGAAAGCTTGGCCCGTATTACATTAGTGGGACTACGGTTGGCTCTTTCTCCTCCCTTCGGGCTAACCCGGTAATACCTCGGAAACAGATACATCAACATTGAGTCCTTCCGGATCGGAACCAGATACTTCAGCATGAGGTAATCGTTCTTCTTCTATACGCCATTTGCCAAGCCCTACTCTCTTCTCAACAAGGGGAAGCCTACCTAAATGAATGAGCCGTCTCGTATATTATGTAGCCGAAGTAGACGTAGTACCGAAGCACGCAAAAGCGCCCTATCTCTCCATCGGCTTTGAAGCTTCGTTACCTTTTCGATCAGCAAAGAAGATTCGACACGCATGTGCATACCATTCTATATGATAATATGATAATAGGGATTTCCCTTCCCCTTCGTGAACTGGTAACTTCAACATGAGCCGCGAGCCCGTCCTTCTCCTTCCTTTCAACCCCTTAATCTTCTATTTTGGTGTGTTCTGAGAAAAGGCCCTTTCAAAACCTATTCCTCTGGACCCTACTTTTCTGTTCTCAAGCTCTGGTTTGGTGGAAATGGGGATGAAAGCGAGACTGAAAGTGGCTCGAAAGAAGATGCGGAGGACGGCCCAAAACCCTAACTTTAAGCTTCCACTGGATTCGATTCGAGAAGTAGCTATGATTCTCCTACCGCCTAATCCCTAGTCTTATTCCGAACGCTGTCTTTCTCTTGTTTGGCGTTGGGACAGCTTGTCATGGTCGTCGGTCAAGACAGGTCGTAGCGCTGGTCGGACAGATCCAGATCCTTAAGTAAGATCGAGATCGTTGCACCTTGGTCGTTGGCACGAAACTCATAAGAAGAGAAAGAAAAAGACTTTGCCCTTTCGTTTTCGGCTAGAAGCCCTTCCTATTATTAGAGTTTTACAGCGCGACAGATTCCATCTCCTATCCCCGGGAACCCACGTAGAAGATTACTTCTTAGCTTCTCAAACCACCAACGAAATGAAGCAAGAAAGCTTCTTCTCCTACCTCTTTGTTAGGAGTTAAGTCCTCTACTTACTAATCTATTAGAAAACTGCAACTCTCACTCCTCTTCTTCTTACTCTACTTCCGATCACCCTGTCACCATTCATTCTCCCAATTCATTACTTTTGGCGGTAGGTGAGTATCAACTCATTGAAAATGAGACAGCCTCGTATTAAAGGAAATCGGGAATTTTGGTTTGGTCTCATTCGACGATTCCCTTTCTTCTAGCAGCTGAGTGAGAGGATCCGGTGTCTTAGTTGAAGTTGTTCCGGTGTAGCTAGCTGCTCTTCCTTTTGGTTTGGTCCGACGGGAACTGCTTGTTTTCTTCCAGGAGTTCCGCTTCGTGCCTTTCCTGTCTGGTCGGTCGGGTGGGTGAGTAAACTGACTCTCCTTATCGCTCCGTGGGGATATAGAGTGGGCCAATGATGAATTGAATCTTCCCTCTTCGTAGTATTCCATGCTGCAGCCAATTATCCAACCCTGGAATTAGCACCGGATCATTTGGAGACGACTGCACCGGACGTAGAAAATAGGGTCAGAGGAGGACCCAACGGTTACTGTAGAGCCAGTAGTGGGGGTCTTTCCTCAGATTATTTCTTAAATACGAAAAGTCTGGTGCCCCGCTCGCCATTCATTGAGAGCAAGCTCTAACTATCAGTTCTCACTCAATCCAAGAGCTAAAACGAAGCATTCATTTCATCTTCTTCCTGTAGCGCATCCGGCTTTCCATCATATCGCTTTACATGGGTAAACTACGAAGAAAACACTTGGTCCTTGTTGACCCCTCAATAGAATGGAATTGAAGACCTGGACTTGGCACTGAATTACTCATCCCCTCTGCTGATTTAAGATCCTCAAAAGAACGCTCTAGGGGGCCCCTACGTGACTAAAAAGGTTCGTTTCTACTCCGCTTTCGACTCTTCCACTGGTTGGTGACCTGGGGCATCGCAAGACCCTCTTTTTTAGTATGTCACGGTAAAGCTTTTCATTTTTAAAAATAGAATATAAAATAGAATATAATAAGTAGAATCAGAGCACTGATCCGCCTGTGAAAGAAAGCTTCCATGCCTCGCTATCCTATCTTGAAAACCGACCCCCAACTCTTTAGGCCTGTCTTTCCTCTGTTTCGTCCCTTCCTTCGGTCCTTGGGACTGATACCTCGGGGATACTAAGACAGCAACTAAGGTAAGGGCTTGGCTTCTTCTTATTCTTATTCAGGAACTGAAACTACAACTGCAACGGAAACGGATTTAGGAACTTCTCTTTCTTCTTCGGCTTGTTCTGCGGCTTCTGGGGATTCCGCTTCGCCCTAGACTAAACTAAACTATTAAGACGATGCGATCACGCATTTCCTGTTTTGACATCCCTGCGACTCCGTGACTTGACTCTGCGACTTCTCGATTTTGATGTTCTTTCTTCCCTACGAGCTATTCCGTCAAGGGATTACTGAATATCTGCTATTAATTGAACTGACTCGTTTAAGGCCGGGTTAAGAAAGAAAGTTTTCTCGCCAGTTCTAAGGCCTTATATGCTATTTGCCTGCTTCCTTCATCTTTCCTTGGACGAAAGAATACCCAAAATAAGGTCACTTCAATATATTAATATATTCTCCTACAAACGATGGGGGTGCACTCCCAAAAACCCCCTCAGTATCGCCCTTGATAGACTTATTAAGGGGTAACGAAGGCAAAGATTCATGACGGAAAGTTATAGTGTTAGTGTGTATTGAGAGTGTTGATTACTATAGAGGTCTATATATATATTAGTAGGTATGAGTCTTCTAGGACTACTGCTATAGAGGTGGCGGAGTATTTTTACTTTCAGCTCAGTGAAGTGAAAAAAGAAGCAAGGAGGAGAGTTAAGTACGAAAGGAAGACAGTCTTCTCCTTCTTTTCTTAGTCAGTAGTGACTACTAAGACTGAGCCTTAAACGGGATAGGGCGCACTAGTGCGAAAGCCGGTACTTTAGAGAAAGGCTAACTCGCATCCGTTTTCTTGCTGGGAGAGGAACGTAGTCGCTCGAGCGAAGCGAGAGGGTTGATTGAGCGCGAGCTTTGCGAGAGGAGTGAAGATTGCTGGTTTCTTTCAGTAATCCGTTTACGGCAATTCATGGATCAGTAGACCTATCCGAAAGGGTTAAGGATCTACTGACGAGGTATGCCCCTTCGGTATCAACCATTCCTCTTACTCAAGGAATGACCTGGTACCCCACCTGGAAAGCCACACCCACTAAATTAAAAGCAGTCCGATATGGGCCTAGGAAGAAGTACTCTGCGAAGAGCTTCTTCTCAGCGTTCCCGTTCGAAGTATCGGCATTCTTTCAACAAATGAAAGATTGCCCTTACCTCGGAATAGGGGCTGGAGTGCTGTGGTATCCACGGGTTAGGTATTGTTTTGATTTGTTTTGATCTGAAAAGCGCTACCGATCGGTGGCCCTTATCAGTGATATACACTGTGTTTTCACTATTCTTTGGTCCTACTTACGCGTCAGCTGTTGTCAATAGTGCTCTTGGTCTTAATACTTTTCTTTTAGATAATAACTAAGAGAAGGTACGAAGTATCATTTCTGGCTGGTCAGCCACTCGGCTATTACGGCTCCTGGGCGCTGTTCTCCCTATCCCATCACTTTGTGATGTGGCTAGCGGCTAAAATGGCGTACCCGAACAGGGTGACCCCATTTAAGGACTACGCTATCCTCGGTGATGATGTTCTCATCACTGATGGTAACGTTGCGTCGCATTACCGGGAGATCCTTAGTAAGCTGGGCGTTCAGATATCTGATAGTAAGTCAATTACATCACATACTGGATGCATTGAGTTTATTTTGGGTTCAGGTCGATTTGACCCCTATTTCCGTAAGGGCCCTAACCGGAGTGAACAGCTCAATTGGTCTGTGTGTCGTAGGTGAAAAGTACAACGTTTCTAGTATGAACGTTTTACAAAGTTACAAAGACTTGCGGGCGCAGGCTATAGAGTCCGTTCACGCCTAATGTCCACCCAAAGTCAACGATGGGAAAGGATAAAGGCTGTGCGACGTAAGGTACAGTATCAAAGAATGCGATTACCCATAGATCTGTGGTTAGGAAGAGGAATGCCTCTCAACCCTGGGTAGGATGATCGCATATCTCCCGACGAGCTTTTCTTTGATGGATTTAACGAGAGAACTGTGCTCCGTAACTGGATGTCTCAGTGGCTTAAGTGGGTTCACTGGTACTATGCTGTTGCTATGTCCGAGAATGTGACCTTAGAGGATTTCCTGCAGGCGCCTATATGCGCGACTACATGGAAAAGAACTCAACGAGCGGAAGGTCTCGTTATGTTCGGACACATGTGGAAGCTATATGATATGGTCGACGTCAACAACACCTCCTTACGTGTTTGACCCGGCCACTCAGTTGGAATTTACTTTTTGGTTACTCTGGTGCTGACTTCCTACTATCTCCTGTGGTCTTATCACCCCGGGAGAATGTTGGACTCAGTGAAACTCATTGGGAACAATTGAGAAGGAGCGTTGATCCTTCTCAATTGTTTCACTGCAGATAGCAAGCATCCAAAACTCGGAAATAGTTTCAGAAGTAAGTTCCTCCCCGCTGAAAGAGACCGAAGAAGGTTCAACTAGCGCCGGTGCGAGGCCTTCATCAAGTTACCGCTTTGCACGAGCTGAGACAGTGTAGATAGAGGAGTATAAGAAGGCAAAGATCACATTCCTTATAAAGCCGACTGGTAATTGCCTCAATGAGGCTCAACAGGCGCAACAACCTAAAAGGCGGACTAAGAGCGGTTATTCAGCGTTGGAATGCGTTAAAGAGCCGTTATGAGAACAACAAAGCACACGAAAAGACTTGCGTAAGGTAAGGCTTGACTTTCCCCGCCACAAATGAAAATAGGCTTAATGCCTTACTCTAAAGGAGGAATCCGAAAGAATCAATCATCTGGAAACGGATATTTTATATATGAATGGGATCTTCCTTTATCGACACGACAGCAAGAGCAGAGCAGGGAAGGAGCTGTGAGGTATTACCTGTTGGTTGAGGAAGAGAAGTAGACAAATCTGATGCCTTTCTTTGTCTAGGAGTCACAACGATGTGGAACTTCGATATAGAAGCTCTTTCGCCACTAGTAAGCGGTTTAACCTCTCCCTTGTTCACTCGTGTCCCTTACCAAAAGGCCAGAAGTCTGACGGCACTACAAAGGCATAAGAAAGCATATAAGATAGGCTCCAACCAATTCAACTGCCAGAGGCTTTGCGAATGCGTTAAAAGGCATTAAGCCAATCAACGTAGGATCGTATCAGCCGAAGCAACAGACGCATAAGCAGATGAAAGAAGTAATTAGCTGATCAAAGGTAGACTCTTCCACTACAGATTGATCTCCTTAAGCGGCAAAAATCAATACACAGAACTTTTTTTAGTACCCATCATGTATCAGAAAGACGAAGGCTACTAATGGCATACGACCTTTAGGTACATAAGGGAGAATGACCTTAAGGTTAGAAGCTGATCCAAGACCGGCGGATTTCGGTAAGTCTAACGCTCAACGAGAAGGACCTACAGAATACTTAGTTGTAGGTAGAGCTAGCTCCCGAACCTTCACAAAGGCATGACGCTCAACCAACACTTTACGCCTGCTTTCCAGTAGAGAGATCAGGTCAGGGAAGAAGAGAGAATAAGAATTCTAAAAATACAACCACATTTTGGCTTTAGGAGGTGTTCAAAAGACGACATTTAACCCAAGGGGAATGGACGAAGATAGAAGCAAGACTGAGCATTCCAGAGGGGATAGAAGACTACCAGACTGAAAACGTCTGTCCTTCTTCCTCTGAGCCAGGTTCGAAGTAGAGTCTATCTACTTCGGTAACGGGAAAAGCAAAAACTACCACATAGCATTATTCGATAGGACTTTGCCCTCATTCTAAGACGCTATTCTTCTTATTTATTAATAATAATAAGAAATTTCCTCACTTCCCCTTTCTTTATGGCTGCGATCTTCCTAAACAGGATTGAACGTAATTATGTTTTTTTATGCTATTCCCCTGCCCCCAATACCGGCTGATCAAGCCAGTTGCAATCCATCCCGCCTTAGCTTTGGCTTATTTCCCTTTCCATTGGGATTCGTGAAAACAGAAAGAAAACTGACTCAACAGATCATTTATCGATTCACAGCTTCTGCTTCTCTTTCCTTCGACGCACTACGTTAACAATAGCAAAACTAGCTTCGACTCTTCCTATTGAATTGAGTTTGAGTCGGGTGATTGAACTCCGAAAGAATTGTTTCAGTAAGTTCCTTCGTTCCCCTAAAGTTATCGAGAAAGAGAAAGTGCGACTTTTGGCTTTCTCCTTTTATACCGCTCCTGCCTTCCCTTTTTGGTACGAGTTTCAATTGGCATAACTTTAATTAAATGGATTAGCCTACCATTTTCCTGAGGGTGGCAACCGTCAAGTTTAGATAGAATCGTCCTCTCTTTCTATTCATAGAGAATCAATCCTCAAACTAAAAGGAGTTCAACTCCGTCGTCCGATCTTAAGATGTTAGGTTCTTTTTCAATTCAAGAAAGCATGAAAAAGGAGGAAAGATAGTCATAATACTGGCGTATTGAAGGTAGCATTTCACCAGCTTACATTATTCCGTCATATGTACGATCCATCCAACGCTAAGGGAGACTTCCTCTTGGAACGACTAAGCCGAAAGGATATATCCGATTGGAGAGTCAATGTGGGACCAACAAGCAGGTGAGAATCCGGTTTGGTAGCAGCTTGCCAAGATCAGACTTTGAATTGGAATCTTAAATAGCAGACGATCTGCCAAGAATCTGCTGATTTGAAGGACTAAGCCTGAAAGCACGGGATGAGACTTTTGGCAATCGTAGGCTGACGTTCCTACCAGTGTAGGCTTGCTTCGCATAGGCTACACAAGCCAGGTAGCAAAGCAAGGTTAGGAGCCCAGCCCAATCCTCCATAAGCCAGACCAAGCTTTTAAAACCGTACTTTGTCTATTTCGTATTCTTTTCCGTCTTCGCAGGCATGCTCTTCCGTCCGGCCTACCCTCCTCGGCAAGACCGTATCCCAAAGAGCGATCGCAGCAGTATCTCCGTCCCAGCCTTTACTTCGCTCCTCTCCTTATTAGTCTTAAGAGCTGCTTCGCTCCGATAGTTGTCACTCTTTTGGCTTTCGCTCCTTGATTGAGTATTCTAAAACCCTAGTTAATGGGTTCACACCACGACGGAAAATGGTTTCTCCAACAATTACCTTGTTCATTGATTTCATAATCCAGCAAACACGTATCGCCAATGTGCAGGCGAGCTGCATCTGACGCTTCCTGCCTAGTCATCCCACTGTTGCTAAACTTTTTTGTTTCTTTTTTAACATTATTTATTCCATCATTAGCCATGGAATTTTTGATTTATTTAATTGAAATTAAATAGTTTGCCGGGAAAACAACTGACAGGGGCTAAGATCAAAGTTTTCCAACATTAAGATGAAACTAGATCCCCGGACCCGAAAGGGGGCGTCTCGATCTAAACCACCTTAGTCTACCAAGAATCGATACATCGAGATGGTAGCATGTCGAACTAGAAAGCCCTAATTGAGGAAGGGTGCTAATCCTACCTTGATTCTTCTTCGCAGACCGGCCATTGTTTCTCCTTTCCCAGGTCTTATTGGCGAACTGCTTCTCGCATCTGATATTGTAATTACAGGTAGAGCCTAAAAACTAAAAATAGGCAATTAATTGACCCGTTGACGGACTACTTTATCTTTCGCCGGTTGTTTCGAGAGCTAAGCTAATTCGCTTCTAGTTCTGTAGCTAGAGCTGGCAAAATCCCTCGGCGAGGCATAAAAAATCAGGAGATTTGAAGTGGGAATGCTCAAATAGAGAGTCCAAATCATAATATGTGAAAGCTTGCCCGATTGAATACAAAGTTTAACATCCTGAACGAACTGCTTTGCTTAAGCTAGCGCACCTAAGCTTGCCAGTTTTCACATGTTTGAGACAAGTGACGTAGAAATAGGACGTCTCTGTCCCTTCACCTGACACCTACGGCTAGGCAGAAATCCCCGCTTTCATTGAGGGAAACTTATTGAAGTCTGAAATCGACTTGATACTCTTTGGAATTAGACAAAGGCAGGGCAAACCGGAGCCTAATGTTGATACTATCCATGAGCTGCACGAATTCCCTTTGTGAAAGGCTCAAAAGTACACTGAGTTAGGCGAGAATTGTCTCAAGATTTAAAGATTGACTTAGGGGAATTAGGAGTTCTTTGGAGGTAGGTTCCATGGAAGAGGTGGCTTATCCCTGAAAGAGGGACTCGGATAGGAATAGAGAATAGAAGCTGACAGAAAGCTCTTTGTTTTGGCTTCTTCTTCCCAAGAAAGGAATGAAATAAGTCTTCTCGGGTAGGCAGAAGAATCCACTCGCATTGATGACAGGAACGGAATCCTGCCAATCAGCATCTACCACTAACAGGGAGACTACTGGACTAAAACCATCAACTCAGGTAGCTCAAGCAGAAGCAGAATCCGCCTTTGGGTCGGCTAGCACGGTCCTTCGCGATTAGCCCCAGACAGAGTGAAGAAACTAAGTTCTTCAACCCATCGTTGACTTTTTTCCTTGGTCTACGATTCCACGCCTGGAGACTTTCTCATTCTCAAAGGAAAGATTTCAGGCCCTCAATGAATAAGAGTTTTCCAGAGAATGATGGAGATATTTTTCTTTGCCAGCAATCGTTGCAGGGTTACCCATCCCACGTAGGAAGCTTGCATTCACGAGTATCTCTAAGCTTTTGTGTGACATGGATCTTCCTTCTATCTCAGAGGTTGCGTATATATTTGATGGAGCCTAAACCCTTTCAATTAAAGTTCCTGAAGCTTGACACGATGGGGGTTTACGGCCATCAACAGTAAAAATTGGATTCGGCCTGCTGAAAGAATCGGATTCAAGTGATAGAATTCAGCGCTAAAGCAAGTACGCGCTACTAAAGGAAGGACGCCAAGCCTGTCTTATCAAATTCCCTGTCTCACTTTCTCTCCCGGGGAGTCGACAGATGACTACATAGTCCGGGCAATTGCTACCCCAGGGTGTCACCTAAACGCAGCATCGAAAGCCACCTGAGATGGAGTTTTCATACAGTCAATCCAACCACTTTTTGATTCCATTCCAACCAATCCGCACTTCACTTGATATGTGGACTAATTGACAGTTCTCTACATGCCTCAACTAGGGAACTCTGTTGTCCCAGCTCCTATGATTCCTTTCATGACTTGTAAATTCAAACCTTTTGACTCACCCGTGCGTACTCCTTTTTAACCTGATGAGATTCGTCTTTTTTGATGTCCGCTTGAAGTTGAAGGCAAAGAAAGCCAAAGAAGGAGGCAAGGTTCGAAGCTGCTCCTACTCGAATTTCATGCCATAGCCTTTATTTATTATTGTTAGGCCAGGGAAGAAGAAATAGAAAGAGTTCCGACCTCAGACGCCAGCAGTTCAAAGGTCATAGGCAGCAAGAAGTGAAGCTGCTCTCCCAAGAGAAGGATAAGGCTGCACATCACTGAAGATAGTGGAAGGAAAGCGACATCGAAAGCGTGCAGTGATAAGGTATACTTTACTTAGTTGACTAAACTCCTGTTCGGATGCCTGAACAGCTTTTAAAACGAAAGAGAATGACCTATCGGGCTTGAAAGCAGAGCATTTCGTTGACCGATCAAAGCCTATTTTTTCATTTCAAGTTCTCAAATATCCATTTTTGAAAAAGCCAATTATCAGGGTAAGAATTCCAATTTCTTCGTTTTCTATATGGAATACCAGAATTTATATTTCTCAAATGCCCTTTTTTGGTTTTTTTCCCAGCCGTATAATCGAAATAGGATCGATTGGCCTGAACCCTACTTCTGTTTCACTGCTCGGGTTATCCTGAAGCTGCTAACCTGTCCCCTTCTTCCTTCTCCGCCTTGGTAGCATCCTCCTTCTCATCTAAAGAGGCTTCCTTCCAAACCGAGCTCGGGCCCAGCCGCAGCCTTGAAAAAAGAATTCTTTCTCTCTCCCGGTCCGGTTCGTTGGCTTCGTTCGGCGGATCACAGAACTATGTAGAATTGGACTATCACGCCCTCTATGAACGCTTATTTTAGTGAAATACTCTACCTAGTAGAAAACTTCAGAGTCTGGTTATAAACCAACTCCCTTCCCCTGGTAATAAAAATCTTTCTCCACCCGCAAAAACAAACACTTTGGAGCTCTTGAAAACTGCTTATTCACCCGCAGGCAGCTTGCTTCTATGGCTCATGTATGAACAGCAAAACTCATGCAGATTGACCTGGCCCTGGGGGTATAAAACTCGTTCAAGAAGGACAACTTCCCTTTCGCTGAACGGAATCAATAGAATTTGAAGGTGACCGGACACCACTGCTTAAGGGGGATTGCCAATAGAGGTATAAACTCCTGCAGTAAGACTTCTCAGACGGTAAGTTCCCCCTTATCTTTTTCAATGCTTTGGGGGTCGGGCACAACTTCAAGGAGCGTAGCTTTTTTCCCTAGCGCATACTAAAGCAGAGTAGACTGATCGGACCACATGCGCATCAGATAAATAGAATGGATTTCACATCGATAGAAAGAAAGTCCTTGTCTTTCTCTGTATCGGTAGTAGCATCAGCCTCATTGCCCGGCATGGCTTGATAGTGGTATAAGGATTTCCCAGTAGGTGGTCCGCTTACTGTGCTATTTCAATGCTTCGGGGTACTTCATGTCGAAGGAACAAAGAGGACGAAGGTTCTTCGGCGCATATTCGTAGGATATGACACCGAACGAAAAGGATGGAGATGTTTCGACCTACCCGTAAAAGACATGTTTTGAAAAGATGGGGATTGGGGCTATTGATCCGGAAAGACGAGATGGAATTGCTATTGAGTCTTCGAGGCGCTGAAAGCCTGCAGATTGATCTTCTTCCTCACAGGTTGCATTTGATGATTACTGCTTTAATGAATACCTTCTCTTCGGCAAGTGTTGAAGCGACGAACTCTTCCCTCACCCGAACCCGATTCCTCTTGCTCTAAGTATATGGGACAAGTGAAGGGAAGCTAAGAGAAAGCCAAGCAAGCCCAATAAAATAGGTTAGTAAATAGGCGCCCTTCAAAGGATTTATCCTCCCATCGTTAAGTCGACCGGTACAATCCCACCTTCAAGTTCAAGAGTCGTAAGTCCAACACTTTATACCTTATAAATAGGAGATCGGTTCACTGAATCTATTTTCTTTCTTTCTAGCAGCAGGAATTGTGTTCTGCCAACCTTCTCCATGGAGGCTATAGCAGCAGAAGGGAATGGTACGAGGGCGGGATCGGGTGGATCTACGGCTCGGTGACGGAGTACCGCATGCACAACCGGGGGTGGCGCTCAGTGTACTGCATCATCAAGCGCGACGCATTCCGCGGCACCGCCCCCATCAACCTCACCGAACCTTTTTTCCCAGGATTGGACGCCTATTGACGAAGCTCAGGATTGTCGCCCTACTGCTTGAGGTTTGGAACCCACTGATGTGAAAGTACCTCTCTCATTGCACCAAAAGAGCCCTTTTAGAGATAAGGCTTTGACGATAGGGCTTGAATGGAAGGGTCGATCGGTCCACCACTAAGGATCTATGGTAGGTCAAAGAGCGCAGAGAAGATTTCCCACCACTTGTCCTTGTACGCGCTATAATATATAGGCTTTCTATGAAAGCTCGTAGGATCAGCTGACAAAACAGAAAGGCTAACGCACCTGGTTCATGTCTATCGAAGAGGGATCTCAGATTGCGCTTGACCGCAGACTCGTAGCATGGGTGATTTTTCTTCATTTTAGGTAATGAAGGTGGACGTAGTCTTCGAAAAGGAAGGTTTTATTCTTGCCAAACTCTGTCATGCCCGTCCTCCTTTGAGTTTCTAAAACCAATATCCCCTTCTGTTTTTCCGTCTTCTTCTCTGCCGAAAGGAAAGACAAAGGCGAGGGAGTCCTCGGATGGGGAAACCCACGATTGAGAGGTCAGATCACACCATCCTCATTGATCCAACTCGGGTTGGTATGCACACAAAGAGAGACCCTACCACATGTGTTTCAGTTTGAGAGCCACCCCGTTCTCTATGGGTCGTCGAAGCCCCCGACCAAGACCCATGAGACCTTGTCGTCGATGGAGTTGCCCGATGATATGACTTACTGTCTATGGCTCCGCTGCTGGACAGTCAGCGGGAATTCCGGGCTGTCCTTGACAAGTGATCAATCCAAAGAGCTCCGGTCGATGGAAGAAAGCAAGCACTCAACCTCACCTAGATCTTCCTTTGTTGCACCTCATCGAGAAATCACATTGGTAATAGGTATATTTTTTTTACTTCCTCCTTTCTTTCATCCGCAGGAGGTTCAGGTTGCTGTTCAAGTTAGTGAAGTTATTTCATTGTAATTAGACCTAACAAGAACGGAATCACGCTCTGTAGGATTTGAACCTACAAAATCGGGTCTAAGCAGCTATAGTACAGTTTTTTCAGGTGTGGTGTGCTTTGGTGTAACCGGGGGCTGGGGGCAAAAAAAGACTGTATCTGGTGTCCTTTCCTCTCGTCAGGCAGCTATCTTGAGATCACTGAACACTAACTTAATCCTTATTTTATTCTTTTGAAAACTTTTTCTTTAGCTTTGTGTAATTGAGCTTGACTTAGTTGCTTTCAAAGAGGCCCCGTGGCAGGCAACCAAGTCTGCTAACCTTTACTCCTTTTTTTCTGGTACTGCTTGCTGAGATCGGCATAAAAGATAGGGATCGGATGGAGGGATTTATCAATATTTCTTTCGCTTGAATACAAAAGTGAGCTACGGGCTATTCACTCTAAAATCTTTTTATCCTGAAGCTGCCTTTAAGTGCTTTCCTTGAGCTTCTCACTAATACTTTCTTTCTTTGAGCTTAACCTTCTCACTAGTAGATAGATATTCGAACTACTGAAGTTGCTAACAACCTTACTTTCGTAGACTTCTTGTAGTTTCTCTTTCCCCGCCGATCGTTGAAGTTTATCCTCCCGCCATTCCTTTGATCGATTTGAGTTCTGTTGTCCATTTGGTTGAAACGAATTGTCTTTCCTTGGCACCTTGCTTTCGTACTTGGCCCTGAGCCGCCGATAACTACCCGCCTATAGAGAAATTGCATTAACTGAAGAAGCTTTCACCGGTATTTCAGACTCTCTGAAGCGCACTACGGATTCTCGTTCTTGACTAGTTCACCCGCCTTTCACCCCTTATAATAGAATAGATTCTAGCTATCTTTCTCCGAGCTCCTACGAGGGATTGATCGTCCTGCTTTCTTTCCCCATTTCCCGTTCAAGCGGTAGTTACGACCGGGGGTGTGCCCTCCATCAGTCTTTCAAATCTCCCTGTCGCTAGTCAGTCAAGTAGTTCTTGAGTGGACTCGAGGGGCCCTATTGAAAGATCTAACCGCCGGCCACTGGAACCGGTTTTTTTCAATAATTGTGTTGACTTTGGCATAGACGCATCTAAGAGGCTCAATCGAGTACTACCAACTTGATCTCTATCCATGGAGATCCCCATCTAGATAGCTATCTTTTTTTTTCATCGATCTAGATCATCCTCGGATAAACTGAGGAGAGCATCTGTGGAATCTTGTAATTACTGTTTCTTGTTTTAGGGCATTGACTCGAGGTCACATCCATGTTCAAAGGACAGATTCAGCTCCGTCTCAGTTCAACAAATAAGGAAAGGCCGGGCGGGCAGGTCAAGCCAAGAAAGTGATTTTCTCTATCTGCTCGGTCTCAGTTCAAATCCAATATCAAGAATACGATAGGAGCTAATCAGTCTAAGTCGCTCACGTCAGGAGCGGGCTTAGAACAGAACTAGTATGCGGGTTCACGCCGTTGATAGGCTTACCTCCTCACGCCGTTGATAGCCCTTTCTCGCCTGACCGTTTCTCAAAGCTGTCCTAAGCGCAGTCGAAGTCCACTTATTCAAGAGTCCTCTCTCCGGGGAGGAGTGAATTCAGGTAACTAATTAAGCGCATCTATATACCAGCAAGGACAGGTTAGAATGGTAATCTATGCTAGGAGTGCCCCTTACCTTAAGTAGCTCACTGAAGGAAGTGTGAAAGTAAGCAAGCAAAGTCTCAACCCGAAATCAATAGCCCGCAAGAAAGAGAAAGGAGAAAGCCCATCTCTTTCCAGTAGTATGTAGCTTGACTTCCTTGAACTTATATGGAGGGCTTAGTTTGCGCAGTTGAGTGGCGCTTGTTGAATACCTCTCGTAGGCCTGATCTCAACAATGACATATATAAATGGAAGTCAGTCGCTCGGATGATTGCCTTTCTTTCCTTCGCTAATGGGCACGCTACGCTAGTTCCCGCAGGGGAATTGGGCGGGAGATTGGGATTGAGAAACGGAAGGCGCCAGGAGAGGCTGAGGACGAAAGTCCCAGTCACGGAAATGCGATCAAAAACAACCAATTGGACGGGGTAAACGCACTTTGATCAAATGGAATTCCCATCTTGGTTGACAAACAAGCCCAAAACAAAGGGGATTTTGAAATGCTAAACTCAAGAATTCAGTAGGGCTTCAGATCTCTACAGCAGTGAGCTTTCGCTTCCTGACCTTCACTGGTAGTTCAGCAAGCAACCAAACCAACGAAGCCGTCAACGAGAAAGCCGCAGCTGCTTCAGATCTCAACAATTAATAATCTAGATTACAGTCAGTCGCTTTTCATTTAAGACGCTCGACTAGAAGAAAGAGAGTGGGTATTTATATTTATAGGAACGGAACTTCTTAGAAAAGCAGCGAAAACGGGACTAGTTTCAAGCGGAATCCGAATAAAGGCAGAGCTATAAAGAGCCCCGGTTGACTCAATAGATCACTTTTGCTCTCCTCTAGGAGCGAATTCGTCTAACGAGGTAGGAGCTGCTTGCCCAGTCAGAAAGCTAGGCTCCATCTCAGGCGATGGGCGATATCTCAAGGAAGGAAGCCACTGATTAGAAATTGCACGAGTCTAGTTATAAAGGGGATTTCGCAGAAGGAGGAGTGGGTCAGATGGGGAAGGTAAAGAGAGAGTCTATTGAGCCACTTGGCACGGGATTTGTTCTGTGGCAGAATCAGTCGAAGTTCCAATGCATTCTTTTCGATCTTGTATTAAGTATACTGAACACCAACCCAATCTCGATATAAAAAAGAGAAGTCAAAACAACTAGATGATTCGATGTCGGATAGCCTGAATCTAGCCTACGATCCTGTCTCGCTTCTTGAAATTTGTCTCACTTATTTATATAAAGAAATATTTGTTTACAGCCAACCATGAACAGAGTGAAGAGTCAATTCGGTAATTAAGAGTCGATCTAGTATGGCAAATTCCTCGCTGGCCTTGAGCTTTTTGCCTGCTTCTGCTTCATCTGCAGATCGGATTCTCGGCATCAAATCAATAAGTCAGAGCTGGGCCTTTCGGCTCGGTATTCACTCACAAAGAAGTTAATCCAGAAGTCTAGCCTTTTCTTTTGGCTTAGTTAAGAATTCTTCCTTATAGGCTTTCGGGGAAGAAGATCTATTTCTTTAGCAGCTGAGGCGTGAACAAGAAGACCAGGTTCTCGGCATCTCAGAATCAGAAGGAAGGTCTCATTCCAGTTGGATTTCCATGCCTGCAGGAAAGATAGAAGATCGGGAATGCCGAATCTTAATAATATCTGTTTGTGATTCAAAGCAAAGTGCTTGAACTGAACGCGTTAGCCCTTGGTACCGAGCGAGGATTGGGGGATCACTTTCATCCGAATCGCCTTGCTCTGCCACTGGCTCTAATGGATCTTCCTTTCACTCGTTAGTTGAAATGTCAGTCACTCACTGAACACTCACCTAATCTACACTACACCTTTATAAGAGAAGGCTTTTCATGTCAACTAACTGACGCTTTATCAATTCCTTCCTTTAATCTGCCTTGCTCCTATATACAGGATACCACCGAACCAAAGGTGCGTAGCGGATTCAACCTGTTTTTTCTTCCTGACCAATTCGCCAGGAATCGATGTCAGTGTCTGACCATTTTACAGCTCCACGCATGCAAGGTCTTGCTGGCACTGAGAGTGCTAAGCGCGCTACGACTTTTTTTTTTCAAGAATTTTGATCTTCTCGTTACTTATAATTCACTTTTGACTTGGAATTTGGCCTCATAGAGCTGTTCATTTCATGTCTGTTTAGATCAATACTTTTAATCTGCATGCCTTCTTTCTTTTTTTCACCGGGATGATAAAAAAAACTCTCTTAAATGAGGATGTGATATCGTATCCCGAGATTGAAGAGATTCCGCAGAGCGGTCGATTGACGATAGAGAAAGGTTGACGTCCACTGATGAAAGGTAGCCTGACGATAAATCCTATGACACATAGATCTCTCCCCCAATCAACATTTTGAACCGCTACGCTACCTTTTATTAAATAGAAACCTCGCTTCTTTCGTTCCATCTATGATGTCTCCTTGAAGTCAGTATCAACGCTTGACGCTACGAATTGAATAGTCTTTGAGAATTCCCTTTGTTTGTTCAAACTTTGAGAACCTAACCCTCGTTCGATAGAGCTAACCAACCTTCCCTAAAAGTTACGGTAGGAGATCCAGTTAACGAATAGGATACGGCTGTAGCTGCAAGGAGGAATGCTTTCTCGGAAGCTCTTTCTTAATCTGATATCAAGTGGTTCCTTATTCTCGGCACCTATCAAAGTCATGTAATCCCTGTGTACTTGTTATCGAAGCCCTTTTTAAAATTCTCTGAGCTCGGTCAAAGATAAATACAATTCGAAATGAGCGCACCGAGAACGACAGAAACCTGACCGACCGGAACGGAAGTCCCTCAAGTAACTTCACTATTCGGTCCAGCAGTACCTCCCCTTTCCTTTGACCAACGGGTCCTCGAACCAACCTGTTCTTCCTTCTGGTCGACGATTCACTCTTCCAGGCCTAGCTTGCCTCGTACGAGAAAAGAGGGAAGGCTTAAATCAATAATCTGGTATAGTAAGCCATTCTGACTTCCTTAAAGAAAGAATAGTCAACATCACGGAAGTAATGAATACAACAGCGCCCCCAGCACAAAGAGTGAGATCTTGCCTGTCTTATTCTTTTCTGCATGCTCGCCAGTATCCTTGAAGGCCGCTGCCAAACCATCAAAAAAAAGTTTCAAAAAGTTCAGGAAGATTCCGAATCTCTTTTCAGGCAATTGGAAAGTTTGCAGAACCTTGAAAAAAATACGAACTGTCGAGCTACTCTGTTGGGGTTGTATCATACCAAACTCTAACTTGTCCCACACCATCTTTATATATTACATACTCTGCCCCTCTCAGATACCTTTTGGTGTGGTGTACATTCTTGCGAAGTCCAGCATGTCCTCCTTGGTTACCTCTTCGCTACCTCGAAACAGTAAACTAGGAGAAGCGCAACAAGAGAATAGAAGACCTACTACCACAAAGAGAATCGGATGCTCAATCACAAATTAACATCTTCCTTCTCATCTCAGATGCGCGTCTTAGATTGTTAGGAATCGATTGAATCACAGGAAATCCCAGATGTACAGAAGGAGCTGCGAAATCAACAGGAAAGAGAGGACGAGCCTATTCTCGATACCACGCCTAGTGCTTTTTTTTGGAAATGGTCAATCGCGTCTAAGGAAGTGGATATTTGGAGAATTTCATTGCCTTCCTTTTCCTTCAAAGAGGGCATTCTATTCCGAAAGTGCCACAACCAGCTGCTTTCTTACTTACTATTGATTCAATGGCATTTTCTTCTTTTTTGCTTTGCCTAATCAGTGGAATCTGGTTGCCCAATTCCTCCCTCGCAGCTTGCATTAGTTGTCCTTCAAACAGTTCCTTCTCGAGCAGTAACAGCGGATTCGATAGCACATTGTGCAATTCCTCATCTGCATAGGGCATTCTCGCTAACAAAGGAGAGCGCTTCTAAGACCGTTGGGATAAATGCCATATTTCCTTTCCTAATTCCAATCGTTTTTATAAAACACCGTGTTTTTGGCCTCAATTCCGAGCTTACTCCTATCAAAGAGACTGGCATTTTACTTCTTCCTTCCTTGTTTTGATCCCTTACTACTTGATACTAGGAGAATCAAGACAGCTTGATTGCTTGGTCCGACAATACAAGGTCTTCGAGGAAGAGGTTAGGTCTTAGGGCTTTCTTTCTCACAGTCTAGGGACTGCCTTGCTTTTCATAGCCCTAGCTACGCTACCGTAACCAGTCGTTAGGCTTCCCATCAGATAGTTCAGCCTGGCGGCGGAGATAGACACTTTAGATTCGGCAAGCTACTCCGCTTTCACATTAAGATTATAGAAAGATGGTTACTACATTAATAGAGGCATACAAGTATTCAGTTATCCCAATAGTAATAGTCCACGCCCACGGAGCGGTAATTCAGTGATCTTTAACCAATTGCGATTCCGCGCATCTGATCTTTCCTGGTATTCAAATGGTTTATTGGCGGGCTGAGACTACACAGGGGTAGAAGCCCATGCCAGTAGCACCAGTGCTTGCCCTTGTCTTCATTCACTTTTGAGCTTATCATAGGAAAAATCCCCTTATCGTTAGAAATCCTCATATAAATCGTCGGTATAAAGATATATTCCACCAATGGATCATTAGAGGAGACCAAAGGAAAGAGGAGTGGAATGGATTGTTTAATGCCTCGACCGGATGAGGCTATGGAATGAATAGGTTTTGTCCGTTTAGTCACTCTTAGCCGGTTCCTTAAGTTTCCATCATTGAACATGTGAATTCTTTAAGATCCAGTATCTATTTCTGGGAGATCTCCCGCATCGCCATATGGTTGGCCTAGACTGGGCTAGGCTAATATGAAAGGGAATATAGCTCGTTTTGTCCTCTGGAACGAAGTCTTTGCGGAAAAAAAGAAATAGAGAATCCCGCCTTTCGCGCAATGAATCGTCTCTCGCAACCAAATATCCTCCATTATAGTCATAGTAATAGGAAAATAAGACTCGTCATCTCTATGAATAAGAGTAAGAAGTACTGGCAGTTGCCTCCTTGTGTCCGTTGTCTTGCAGACCCTCACGCACTCCCCCGCAAATACCGTAACCGTCCAGAACCTCCTGCTCTTCTCACTTCTTTCTATAGCATTGTTGAACCCCAGAGGACCCAACCTATGCCCCTTGCTAGAACACAAGCTAGTCGGAGAGCGGGCAAAAGCCCCGGCCCTGGTTTGTGAGCCTGGTTTAACCCCGCTTTTTTCTTGGCACGAGATGCCGTTACACCATACATGGTAAGCGAAAGACCAAGCAAAACCTCGATGATTAAACATTTTGGTATTTCGACAATAAATAAAAGCGTATTCAATACTTCGGATGATAGTCTCATCCTATTTGCTCAAAAGCAAAGAATCAATATCACTTTCTACTAGGGTTGGCATTCCAATCGCGGGAAGGAACAACAAAGCCTGCTCTTCTTTCCTGAATTCCTTCTCATCGAGAGATGCGGCATTACCGCTGTTGTCTCTATGCCTTTTTGCCTATCTTACCCTTTCTCGAGGGACAGATACCGATTCTCTTACAATGCTATCATTAACATCTGAAAAGACAGGTCGAGAGAAGCCGGTCACCGTACGCCTACGATCCTATCTGACTATTGAGGAGAGCTCTTTGCTTAACACATGCAAGTCGAACGAAGTGTAGGATTGGAACTTTCTTACTAGCCGTCCTAACACTTGTTGAAGGGAGCCCACTTGCCTAAGCTCTCCATAGCTTTATGTCTATCCTGCCGCCCTATCTGACGCTTTCTTATTTGCTTGCTCTAGAGCTCGCAGGTTTCAAAATGATAACTTCCTTCCCGGGTTTCATTTCAAGAGCTTGCCTTAGTATGAATCCCATCTACGGCTGAGTCAATAGCACCCTCCAACTTTAGTGATTCAATTGCAAACAGAAAGACAACTGCAGTTGCTGGACTAGCACTTCAATTAGCTGTGACAGTATCCGTTGGTGCGAGTGAGCGTTCCCGCTGCATCGAGAATGGTAAAACCGGTGTAAGCCTATCCACTCTTACTGTGAGGGTTTCCGGTGTGCTAGAATCAGCAGCTATAGAATCTGCCTTACCTTCTTGACTGTACCGGTATGGGAGTACGAGTAGTTGGTGGTGAAGGCAATGATAATTCTCGTGGGGGCTATTACTTTACTTCATGTCTACCCGGTGCCAGTTCTTTTTGGTGAATGCGTAGACGCAGTTGGTGAAATAGAAGTAGCCTTTGGCTTACGTAAGATCTATCTCTTCTATAACAGCTATTCTTTGTTTGAAAGAGCTTTCGCACTTCAAATCAGATAGCGAAAAGTTCCTCTTCCAATATACTACCGCTACCTTAAATTCCCTAATAATCTTACTCATTTTTATATATGGGGTCTCCCATCGGTCAAAATGAGGAGTAAGGAGTTGAGAGTCCATCATAGCAACCCTATGATGAGGAGGACAGTCTTCTCTCCCCAGACCCTTGCTGCAACTGGTAGCATCTCCCCTCTTCATGAATTGCTGCAGGATTTGAGACCGCCACGAGTTGTTCATAGGTACCAACTGGCTCATCCATCAATTCAAAAGAAGGATCTTGCTCAGCAAAGCCCTTCCCAGGTGCTGCATCAACATCTTGTAGGGTAAAAATTCCTTCCTCTGTTAGGATCTCTTCTTTTGGACCTAAGCCCTATCTCAGAGATATGTAGAAATCTTGATGATATCATTTCAATGATAAAAGCAACAGTAAAAGTCAAGCCGGTCCCTATGGATTCTACGTCTAGTAGAAAGCATCATATTGTCGAAGCGAATAGGGCGGCACATTGATGCGGTGGATCTAATAAACCCGTCTTTTCAGTACCTTCTGATAGAGATCCTGCTAAAATTGCTATCTGGATTTCAGGTATTTTTCTTGCTGTTGCAATTATAAAGTAGTGATTCAAAATAGTCAATAGTCTTAAGACGTGACACCCATGGCGACCACCGGAGATTGAGACATTTTTTTCCTTACCTAATTTATGGTTTTAGCACCATTATGCATCTAATGATAGAACTCAAAACTTGATTCGGAATGGGGGCCTGCACGAAGGAAGCCAGGGGTGGCCCACTTAGGTGTCCATCCTGCTCGAGTGGTTTGAAGTCTATTAAGACTGACTTTAATTCAAACTTTTCCAGAGGTAAAATGGTAGTTGCCACACGTGATTGATTCAAAATATCACCTTGAGAATGTGGATAGACTAACTTTGAGGTAAAGCTCCAAGTTAGGGACCCTTACCACCGGCTGAGAGTGTCCCATAACGGGCTAGGCGTGTAAATAATATATATCATGCCGAATTTCAAGTCTTTCTCATTAGAGCACTCTTGTGGCTGAGACTCTTGGATATATTAGCGAAACTTTGAAGATCATCTATGAGATGATCAAAGTTGTCCTTGTGTCTAGCTACTTTGTCTTTCTTGCTTTGATTTGGGCGTCTTCTTGGTTATTTATAATTGGTAGTCTTCTTCAATACGTAGAAAATCACATTACTCGAATCGACCGGTGATGTACCGACCTTTGACCAGGCGTCCTCCTTCAAAGCAGGAGAAAAAGGTTCTTCCTCCATCAAAAGGCGATGAGACTGCTACTTAGCTAGGCTACGAGATTGATTCTATACGCTTAAAGGATTCCTTTATAGAACCCCTTAACTCAACCATATCTGAGACTGGGGAGTGGCCTTACTTACTTTCGTTGCCAAGGTAATAACCTTGGAAAACTATAATAAGGATAGGTACCACTTAACCAGCCGATCCCCTTTGCTATCACGTCGGAGAATCATAGCCCTATGATTAGGAGGGATAATCCGGGGAATACCGGTCGAATTCGGTGAGGTGATGATTTCATTAGAGAAGCTTTCTCAATTCAGTTTTGAAAGGCTTTGGAATCAGTCCTTTAACGCTTTAGTCTTGTAAGCAAACCTGGGAAGGAATGCCCTCCGGATACTTGACTTTAGCTTGGCTACTTAACGGAGCTATATACGTCGCATCGAGAAAGAAATGGTTTAATGCATCTCTCAAGAAAGAGAGAGCAGAGAGCAGTCGTCACCTTCAAGCTACTAGTTGAAGAAAAACTATTTACTTATATTATATTATTATATATTATATAAGGATAAGACGTCAACCGAAGCAGTTCCATGTATTGCTCCTTAACCTGACGATATCTACCTATAAGACAAGTAAGACAAGGAATACCTGGAAAAGTCATTCAATTATTCCTCGCCAGGAGAAAGGCTCAGGGCCCTGCTCCCAAGTCTGTCTTCTTTCATAAGCTTTGATCGGAACTTCAATCTCTTAGTCATCCTAGCGTAGAGATTGATTCTCTCTTCTTTACTTGACCTCTTTCCTTGCGGCTTGGCGACTCTGAACTCACTTATTTACTTACAACATGAATTCAGAAAATAAGTTGAGTGCTCAGTTGCAGTGTCTTAGCGGCAGTCGTTGGGAAACGAGCTGGCATGGTTTATAACGACCCATAGGCTTCGAGCATAGGGATACGGATTGGGAAGTTGATTGTGATCCTTACATTGTACAGCTGACTGATGGCTTATCTTGCTTGTTCTGCCGATTGGCTTTTTTAAACCCCTTAAGCTTTGATTTTGATTGCTTTGTCTTACTCCTCTCTTAAGAGAGTGAGTGCCCTACTAGGTTGCTAGGAAGAGAATTGGTTGTGAAAGAAGGGAGTTACGCTAGTAACTCGACTAAACAAGCAACTCCCTGAGCTAGCGCGAAAGCCGTTGAGCGTTAGACGCGCATCCGTTTTCTTGCTCCGGTCTTGGTACTTTTTTTATTCAGGGAAGATGAAAGACAAATAAAGAGATCATCAGGCTTTATGATCGGAGAAAGGGAAGGGGCGTGGTTGGTGTGTCACTAGGTCGGTAAGGGAACCCGTAGGAAGGCGAGCTACGTGAGGCCGAATTCACATCAGAAAGAGCTTTAAAGAACACAAACGAAATGAAGAATTGCGTATAGAAACAAAACGAACCACTTCTATTCTCGGAGCATCAGTATATGAAGAATGGCTTTTTGGTCCCTTTCGTTCAGTGGTTAGGACATCGTCTTTTCATGTCGAAGACACGGGTTCGATTCCCGTAAGGGATAGGTACTTATTCTCGGCCGCTTTCACTTAGTGTTCATTGCTAAGTGATTGCTCGCTATCTGGCTGAAAAAGGTGGTCCGGAAGCTTCCTCTCTCCCAGCAAGCAAGACGAGATCACCACTTCTCTCAGTAATGGACTTTGAAGAACAATTTCATTGCCTGTCATGTCATATAATATCTTTTTGAATTTCCGACAGAAAGCTTGCCTTCTTTTTGTTTTTCTTAAACAATCTTCGTCACCCCTAGCGAGTAAAAAATGGACTTAAACCTGATCTTTTTATGTGGGTCAAGGGCAATGGCAATAGCATGATTTAAACAAAGAAAAAATGTCAAAAAGCCTTGCAGCAACAGGAAATCCAGTAATGCACGAAGACTAAAAAAAGATGATTAAAGCTTATTTTATTGGCGTTAGCACCGTCGAAGAAGGAATTTTCTTCTCCCTTTCTTGCACTTGCAAAGAGCTCCTTTAAGTAGCTAGCATGTTCACTTCGCGAACTCCAAGGGAAAGAAGATAATAGATTCTCATTTTGCCACTCCTGGACATGGTCAAAGAGGGCTTTCGGTTGAGACTATTGATCTGATATGGCAAAGCCCTTTCCAAAATCCAAACAAAAGGGCAGGTAGGGTCCCAGTCACTCGACTTGGAAGAATCATTCTCAACAGAAGAAAGCTACTTCGGGACTTTCTGTCTCAAGCACAGGCATACGATTTCTTCCAAGTTTCCCCGTAACGTCACGAACCAAAATTCCAAAACTATAGATTGGAAATGGGGTTTTTGGGCATCTGAGTTATGAACGTGAAAAACTTGGAAGCTATAGCCGGTCCTTCTTGAACGAGTTTTCGCCCCGGGCTGTCAGCTGACGTTTTCCGTTGTAGCGGATTTCTCGAGCATATCTTCTGATGCAAGCTCTTGGGCAGTACGCCCCACTTGGGCTTTGACAAGGAACTTCTTAAACAAAGACATTGTTGTGGCATAGCGATCCCCGCTGAGGTGATGATTTTGACCTAATTCGTTATATATTTCGCCTTCACTTTTACCTCTTTTTGAGGCGAAATCCCTTCCTCCAGGGGGTTCCAGAGGGGGACCCAGGCTGGGAAAGATTAAGTAGACAGAGTATGGGTCGGGTAATTAGACTACTGATAACGCAAGAAAAGCCCTCTTATTTATTTCACGCATGCTTTTAGGGCAAATCCGCCCGAATTCCGCATCTTTTCTTCTTGTCGCATCTCTTCGATCATCAATTGTATGGTCGATGTATGAAGATAAAGAAAAAAGACAAGTGAAAAAAGGGTAAAATACCACGCCAAACATTGAAAGTTGAGTTCTCGTGATGCCTGCTGCTTCAAGCTCGGAAAGCCCACTACTAATGATATCAATTTCCAGGTCTTCAACGACAAGGGGAAGGAGTCTTCTTTAGGGATGATAAGGCACGTCTAATTACGTAGTGAAAATGGAGTCCTATTATTCTCTTGCTTGAGCGGATTAGCCGATCGATTGATGGTCTGCGGCTATCTGGTTGTATTATACCTCGGGTAGGTAAGGTTCAAGTAGTAGTAACGAGTCAGTATACAGATTGACGATTTCATTCGTGAATGTGTTAACACGAGAAGGGGGGTGGGCGGGGTATCGATCCAAAGCTTGAGTACGTGGTCTTTTTTGTTCGGCTGAGATCTTACCTCAATAGGCGTCGGTCGGTCTTCGTATTATATACTCGGATATGAAGCCTTTGTCCGATCGCTTTCGTTCATCAGAAGTAGTGGACAAGGGGAGAACTCGGCATCGTGCAATTCCATCAATCTGGTCAATTCATTGGAGTGAGACGCTGCTCTACTCGAAAGCTTTGGCATTTCCATACGAGGGAGATCGCTCAGTGACATGTCAAAAGATATGGAATTTCCGACCAAGCAGTTCAGATTGAAATACGAGAATGGAGACCGAAAGATATCCATGTCAGTTAAAGATGCCTCTTTCTTGCGTGATAGGAACAGAGCTTCGGGCAAGCAGTGACGCCAAGGCAGCAGCATTGTAGTTCTTCCACGGCATGCTCAGAGAAAGACTTCCTCCATGGCATAGCTCAGTCATTCAATCATGATAGGGTCAGTCAGACAGGATTCTTCTCCTAAGCGAAGGTGACGCTCCCCATGGTGTGTTTATTGACGCTCTGATTAGAAGTCGGGGATCTGACCCTTTTTGGTTCCTTATCCACATGGAACTTTAATAACTTTTTTAGTTTGGGCATGAGCATTCATCTCTCTCATGTTAACCTAAAGGTGCGAGGACTCGAACTGTAGCCCCTATCCACCTTGTCTTAGCTTCAAGTTGTTTTATAACCTTCGTTCATTCGCTTGGTTAGATCTTCTGCTTATTTGAGTAATAGTGATCAAGTGACGGGCTACAGCGAAATTGGCTCCCTTTGGAAGCGGAGTTTTCGGAGAT
>Ga0209796_10000157_pt1:50000-74944 | contig 74944 bp, 45 predicted proteins | sample AgamicOrSfrz_FD_187167 | JGI IMG/M metagenome (GOLD analysis project Ga0209796, IMG submission 187167) | Agave microbial communities from Guanajuato, Mexico - Or.Sf.rz (SPAdes) (version 2) | ecosystem: Host-associated > Plants > Phyllosphere > Phylloplane/Leaf | place: Guanajuato...
TAATATCTTTTCAAGAAAATTACGCGAGAACCCGCGGTGAAGAAATAAGGAGATCTTTCTATATCAAAATATCAGTTGAAAAAATAATAGGAAAATACCTGGGTCACCGGGTAAGAATGCGGGGAAGAGCCAAAACAGAAGGGTCCCTCCTACTAAAAACGTCGAAGGGATGCCACCTACTACTAAAAACGTCGAAGGGATGCCGCCTACTACTAAAATCCCGGTTTTTGCAAAAGTTACGTTCTTCTATGCTTAAAGAAGACTTAGAAAGGACAAAGAAGTTTGGATCCGAAAAAGTATGCTTAGGCAGTTCCTTCGCGGAGCACAGTAGAATGAAGAGGAATTTGTATCAGTATCATTTCAAATCCTTATTCTTATGGAAGAAGAGAAGGAACGAGAAAAACCGATATCTTCCTATTATAGATCCAAGAAGTTCTATAGTTTACAACTCTTCTTTATATAGTAAAAAGATCTATTGCTCTGCATACTCCCATCAGTTTACTATGAAGAGAAGGAAGAGAAGAATCAAAAGGATCGAACTACCTACTCATTATTCGGAGGTCAATCATAGAACACTAAAAGCTGTGGTATCTTATGGACCTAACATAGATCACATCCCTCACGACATAAGATTGAAAGATCCAAACCTTCCTCTTCGGAGCGGAAACGGACGTGGCCAAAACATATAAAGATCGGCGTAGTCGCTCATAGGGACATATCTATCCGGAGAGAGAATAGTCGAGATCGATTCATAGATAGATCTCTTTCGTGATAAATAGGTATCCCCATGGATAGAGATAAAAATAGGGAAGCCCTCATAGAGCAGTCGACTAGAAGTAGAAGACTGCTGGCTTGAGAGAAGGTGGCCTCCCTCGGGAAACATGGCCCAATTTCTCTTCTTTCTTTTTGATTTCGGGTTTCTTTATTGCCCAGAACGCGTCAAGGTGGGGAAGAAGCAAGCCGAACCTCTGATCGACCTGGGCACATAAGAAATCGAGAGATCGTAAGTAACTTAGTGAATGCTCTCGTCTAAGGGCTTGGTTTGGAAGAAGAAAATGAAATAGGAACAACCGCGCTGGTCGTACGTAATAGATCGACTTGAATGCTGGTTTGGAGCAAGAACTAGCATTCAAGTTCCATTTCAGTGAAGGACGACGTACCATGATACTTTCTGTTTTGTCGAGCCCGGCTTTGGTCTCTGGTTTGATGGTTGTACGTGCTAAAAATCCGGTACATTCCGTTTTGTTTCCCATCCCAGTCTTTTGCAACACTTCAGGTTTACTTCTTTTGTTAGGTCTCGACTTTTCCGCTATGATCTTCCCAGTAGTTTATATAGGAGCTATAGCCGTTTCATTCCTATTCGTTGTTATGATGTTCCATATTCAAATAGCGGAGATTCACGAAGAAGTATTGCGCTATTTACCAGTGAGTGGTATTATTGGACTGATCTTTTGGTGGGAAATGTTCTTCATTTTAGATAATGAAAGCATTCCATTACTACCAACCCAAAGAAATACGACCTCTCTGAGATATACGGTTTATGCCTCCAAGGTACGAAGTTGGACTAATTTGGAAACATTGGGCAATTTACTTTATACTTACTATTTTGTCTGGTTTTTGGTTTCGTCTCTTATTTTATTAGTAGCCATGATTGGGGCTATAGTACTGACTATGCATAGGACTACTAAGGTGAAAAGACAGGATGTATTCCGACGAAATGCTATTGATTCTAGAAGGACTATAATGAGGAGGACGACAGACCCACTCACGATCTACGTCAGGTATCGGAGATTGATTGGTTCGAATCCAATTCGTGAGATGGCAGTGAGATATAATATACTGAATTCTTCTGCAGCTGATCTTTCATAAAAGATTCTTAAGAAACCGAGGGGCATTAGTCAATCAATGAAAATATCGAAGTAGAAAAGCTTCCATTCCCGAGAAAAGTTTGGAGTTGACCCAGTAGCAGGAGTTGAACACAGCTGATATTGATCCGCTGAAAGATCTGTTGCCAGTGGAGATCGATGGGATAGGCGTGAAGGTCAATCATTCCGGTTATCTGAGTTTCCCTCGACAATGCCTGAGATGTTCTCAGATGCTCTGTCATCGGTTGAGGTGGCATATCATAAGGAGTAGCCAGTTTCGAGAAAACCGAAGCTAAAGAGATAGAGAACTACTCGACTAAGAAGTCGGTGTTGGAGGGGGACTAATCCCTCTTCGCTTAGTTGGAGAAGGGCACAATCTCCTATCAAGGTGTGGAAGCATTACCCGCACCTTTCAGGCTTCCGGACTTTCCTTTAGAGCAGCCGTCAAGATGAAGCTTTAGCCATCCACGTCAGGAGAGAATAAACCTACACCGCACCCTCTTTTGCTTCGAAGAAGCTGATGTTCGTTGTTCTAAGCACTGCCATTTGACTTTTGATGAATTGAAACTTACTGGTCCTCTTTATACACCCTTACCTTAAAAAGTTTCAACAGCTTCTGACGGGAAAGGAATATTATACCTAAAATAGGACTTCCACTGAGCACCAAGCCCGGTGTTCTCTCCCATTAAGAAGCAATTTCAAAATTCATTCAATTATTTGCTTGCTTTTAGAGCAATGAAGCATCAAGGTGAATTGAGACGAACTAATGAGTTTGAGTTCATGAGGTTTCATGCGTAAGAGTAAGACTACTACTATATGATAGAAGAAATGAAGTAAGAATCGTCAGAATCTTTCGCAGATCTATTCGTAAAGCTTAAAGAAAGTCCGGTTGATAAACATAAACTTCCGCCCCAGGATGGATGTAATTCAGCGCAAATCCGCTCTTCTCTTTGAAAGAAGGAGTTCTTCCGGGCGCCGCTAACAAGCGTTATGTCTTTTCTTATGCTTTATCCGCTAAAGCCTCACCCTGAATCCTCGGGCAAGCGAACTCCTTTTCGCCTAGCCTAGCCTAGCCTAGTCGGAAATCTGATTGCGACTACAGAAAGAAGGTCAGGTCCGCTCGAAGCTTCAAAGAAAATGGGCCAAATCGCATATCTCAAGTGGTTCACAAAAAAGCAAATATTCTTAGAAAATTCCTTGATATCCAAGGTCTTTCCAAAGAAAGCCCTTTCGGGCAACCGTTTCAATCTCTTCGCTAAAAGTAAAGTTACCTACTTAAGCTTAAGAGGTTAGACTAATGTACTTTCCTATGGAGTGACTTGCACAATCTGCTTATAGTATACTAGTCCCAGCTCTTGTTTCAGAAAGGAGTGGTTACATGATATCGTCCGCTATTCGACAGTGCTCTCATAACGAATTTCTGGTGTGATTATGGATTGGCTTAGCCACACCGGAGCCATTTTCATCGTCTTTGGAATTTGAATATAATCCTTAGACGAAATGATGAAATGTTGGAGAAGAAAAAAGGGAGACTGACAGGGCCTGTCCCTTTCTGCTACGAATTCGGGCGCTCGTCCTTACTTTTCTGCTTTAAGGAATGAATAGAAATTCGAAGGATGTCTTTGAAGCGCATAGCCCGCCCATGCTTCTTTGTAGCATACTTAAGATGCTGCGGGATAAACGCTCTTTGAAAGGTAAATGAATGCTTATCCTGTGGATGCGGCATTAGCGGTCTTAGCATTTTCCTGTTACAGAATCGACTCTGAACACTGTTCATGGCGCGGTTAGCGGTGAAAAAGAATAGCGATTGTTGAATCAATTTGCTCTTTCGACTGTGATTGCTCTTGTGAAGCTCTGAGGTGAGGCATGCTATCATGGGAGTGAAGGCAAGATCCGACTTTCAATCGAGTGAATAGCAAGCTTGTAGTTGAATCGAGATTGACGATGAGTACTTCATCGAAAATCTATCTCTTTCTCGAAGCTCGTGCTTTAAAGCGAACGAATGGAACTAAAGGAATGATTGGCCTTAGCCATTCTTCACTCCTTGTTCATAATAGCTAACCAAGAGTGAGCTTATTCAAGCGGATAAGAGAACGGCGGACACGGAGACAACAGCAGTTACTTGTGCAGCGGCAAGAGCGGACATCCCTCAACGACTAGGACCGTCTTCTCTTATTCCTGAAAACATCTGCAGAGCTAAGCCCAGAAGTAATATTTTCTGAATAAATCAGGTAAGAGCAATAGTTTCAACTATGCCTTTTGTCTTTCGCCCGCTACTTCTGAGCCTGGAGCCGGCACTCCTAAAGAAGTTAACCAGATAAAACTCCTCTACGCCCACTTCTCTTCCGAATCCAAGACTTGGTTCAAACTTGAAAGCAGCACTGACCATAGATAGCATAGAGCTCTTAGACAGCGCCTAATATATGACGGCTAGCTTCGGTTTTGATTATCTTTTTACGATTACGATTCCAGTATTCAATATCTCCGCCTCCCCAGATATTTATCAAAGTCGTTTACTTATGGGCGCAAGTCAGTCTCTTCAAGTTACAGCAAGAATAGGGGGTTCGGGTCTGAGGTAAGCCTTCCTCTATCATTGGTAGGCAAAAAGGGGTAAGCGAACCTGGCTGTGTTTGTTAATAAGCAAATGGGTAAGTAAGCGCAAACAGTACGAATCTCTTTCTGTATTCAAGCCTGCTCGGACTGAAGTTGTTGTGTGAGCCTTGAAAGTACCCGAGCAATCAGCATGAAGATATTTAAATATTCCCTTTTTCTTAATGACTCTTCTTAGGGAGTAGGATCTATTGCTGCGGAGCTCAAAGAAAGTGCGCGACAAATCCGCTGCTCGGAATAGGGATGCAGAGATGGAGCTGTTATTAGCTTAGGAATTTTCTTCCATCAATAAGAAGACTAGCTTTCTGAACTTATTAAAGCATACTATTTTACTACGTTTTCTTTTTACTAGATAACAAGAAAGAAGAGAAAAAAAAAGGAACTCACATAGAATAAAGAAAGGACAACTAATTATAACTATTACATATGAATGTAACAGCTTAGAATAAGCCAAGAGCTGATAGTGATAGGCTTAGAGCTCACTTCACACCAACAGAATTGTCAGCTTCCTTCTCCCCTCAGCTTGAGAACTCCTATCTACATCAAGATCTGGCCCTGCTCTCTGGTGATGTTCGCCCATTCCGTGGCACCCGCACGAAAAGAAAGATCGGCAAATAGCGTACAAAGAAGATCCGCCTCTCTAATTCACTTGGCAAAAGACATCCAATCCCAGGGAAAAAGCAAGTCAGACTGAGTTCAATTAGTCCCGTCCTTCCTTCAGCTTACAGGGATGGAGTTGAAGAAGGGATCAAGGTCTGGGACCAAGAAGAAGAGCAGATGCCAGACGGAGTTCGAATCGTATAATAACAGAAATGAACTGACCCACTGTGGAAAAGAACAACACTTGGCAAAAGACAGACCAACCAGACAGTTGAGTTCACAGCTACAGGCGCAACAGGCCAATGAACATCGAGAGAAGCTATTCAGTAAGTCAAAGAGGAAGGGAAGGAGTGGATTCTCTCTTATTGTATGTGTATGAGTATGATCAACAAGAAAGCCATAACAGAAATGATAAGAAGGTCTTCCATCAATCATACAAACTTCAGTAGCCTAATACCAGCACAAGTCGAGGGGCGTAAGCGTTTACCTTTACCTGTTTAATCAATCCCTGGGATACTAGGCCCACTCTTTAGCACACCATAAGATCGGATATATATCAGGGCTTTAGCCCGAGGGAGAAGGGGTCCCAGATCTAGTTGTGATTGCCATTGAGCTTTATCTCATTCGATGGAGGAGTGTTAACTCTGCGAAGATTGGATTCCGTCCCCTGGTCTACAACCCTTATACATTAAAGGGTAGTCTTTCCTAAGTAGTTCAAGTAAAGAGCTCATCGTAGACCAATGGCTAGTGACGGAAACCGGTAAAGTAACTCTCTTCTCTTGATTCACATTCATGCATATGAAACCGTTGCGACCCATTTATTCGCCGCTGGCACCAAGCTTTCTTAAGGCGCTAAAAGCTTCGGACTATCCTTAACAATGGCGCTAGTTAGTGAAACCCTAAAAGCCAACCTCTGCTTCTCTATTTTTAGATTGGTGAGGGCGCGCTCCTGTATTTTCTTGGTGTACCTCAGCTTCGCTCCTCTCCCGGCTAAGGTCGAGTGGCTTTTCGCTCCTTTACGTAATTACATAATAAATAGAAAAAAAGGGAGGTCTAAAAGCAGCCATTAGATATAAAATTATCCGTTAAGGCTAAGCATTAAGATAGATTTATCTACCAGGCTTTCCCTATTTACAAGGTGTCGATTCCCCATAGGGAGTCCTGGTGTAAGCAAAGCGATTGTTGAGTGAACAAACCCGTAAATCGCAGACTTATGGAGAAAAGATCTCGGCTATTTCAGCCACTCTCGCCTAATCCTTCTGGCCCTTCGACCTTTCTTCTTGGTAGTTTACTAAGCGGAATGCTCATTTTTTGTCCATAAGCTCTCCTCGTCTTAATTTTCTCTTACAGTCGCCCCTATAACCAACCTCTTGACTTCTGCGGGCTACGTTCAACTAAACCGTCACTCTCCTTTACCTCGAAAGAACAGACTGAAACGACGGAGGGGGAAAGACCTGCACCTAGCTAACGGAGTTCACGAGGCACTTACCATAAGGGGTAAGTGAAGCGAAGCCTCAAAGATCAAAGCATATCTTACTGAATAATCTGACTGAAAGGACTAAGGTATAGACAGATTATATCACAGCTTGTGAAGTGGCGAGACGAAGGGACGAAGCCAGAGGCTCCCTTGCTTGCTTACCGGACAAGAAAGAGAGACGCCTTTAGACCCACTAATGGACTATAGCGAACGGAAAGAAAGAAAGCAAAATAACTATTGTATTGCGAACCATAAAGAAGACTAGCACTACCAGTGACTGGCTAAAAACAGATAGAACAATCTTTCCTACTCCAGGCAAGTAGTACGGATACGGACTATAACTCCAGCCTACTGCTCCGTACAGAGTTCGGATTCAAGGATTTCAAACATGAATTTCTATTTATCAAATCTTTTGATAGAGGAAAATACGTCTTTAGACATTGAAAACCGACACCTATCTCTTTTAAAAGGCTTAGAACCCCAACATGAAGAAAGTAACAGGTATTCAGCTTCAGCTTCTGCTGTCACTAGTTTAGTTGGTGCTCTTTCCTTAAGTGAAGTAATCAGCCTTATAGCTGACGATTTAAGACTATAGTATAGAAGGACCTACTCTCTCGAGCCTTACTCCTTGTTTAGCTCTAACTTAGTATAAAGAAGAAGCTATTATTAGATTAACTAAACTATTATAATAGTACTTCCACGGGGAAAGGCTATAAGGGAAGTTGACCTAACAAAGCTTGCTTGTGCGCCTAAGACGGAGTCTAAAGAGCCTTTTCTGATGAACTTTTTATAGAAGTAGGGATTTGACGCTCGTTTGCTTTCCCGTCTCGATCTGTTCCCGGTCTGCACGATCTGTGGGCGTACCCTTTCGGGAGCGAGAACAAATATCTGATAGAGAACGATTCTTCTCGTATAGAAAGAAAGCGCGTTTTGACTTTAACAAGAAAATTCGATTGGCCTTGAACACATTACTTTAAGAGAATAAAAGAAGAAAGAAGAAATAGGGCTATTGAACGATCTAACTATGATAAAGCTAGTCCTTATCACTATCCGTCTTTCGTCTCTATGACCTATTATCTTCAGCCTATATAGACGAATATAGTTCTCCTATTCATTCTACTAAGGGTTATGACCTTAAGAAAAGAGGCCCTGACGACGCCTTCTAACAGCCCTTTTTTTTAGACCATTCCCCGTTTTAGTTCATGCCTGATAGGACTACAGACGCTTTAGGCTTGCTTTCACGTCTTTCCCTCTCTTTTATTAGCTAGTGCAGGCTCTAATTCTTTCCAATCTTTCTTTCTTTTAGCAAACCTTGAGACCAAATCTTTGTCTTTTGCTATAACTATAAGGTCAAGCCTACTTGCTGTAAACTCGACTTAAGAAAGCCGTTCTGCTGGCATACGTTTATAGAAGAGAGCGCGACCTGCTAAGGCGGATGACAGCTCAATAATAGAGGGAACTTGAGCAGGAAATCATATAGGAATAGAATTTTCCCATGCCCAGCTCTCTGAAATGGAGAACGAATCCAATCGTCTGAACCCCTCAAACTTCGTAGGTAATTCGATTCCATAAGAAAAAGAACTTTAACATTGACAATGTTGACACGGAGGGATCTAAAAATGTGAGTCTTCGAGTATGAGATTCTATATAACAGCAAGATGCGGGCACTCCCATAGCAAGAAGCGGTCAGCAGGATGCAGAGACAGACGAAATGAGCTTTCTCACTCTAACAATAAGGAACCTGGAAGACCAATCAACAGACGCTAAGGCTCGATCAAGTCTTTCTCGGACTCCACACCCTCCCTTCTCTTACACCAAGTAAAAGGTATGCCATGATACCCAAGTCCCTGAAGTTGCAATCGTTAATGACCTTCTTAATTAAACTTATCCATTTGAGTCTCGTCCCCGCTTGCTCCTCCCAACTTCTCAGAAGAGATGCTATTTTTATCGTTAAAATATCCAAGACAGAGAAATAACGTTCACTTAAAACTTGCATGTTGGGAATGGATGACTGAAGTTCCTTGCGAGCACTTCTTTCTGAGGAAGCACGCTAAGTCTGTTCTTGAATAAAGATTACCTCCAGCTATTCGTCTTCTCTTTCCATGTAGCTAGCCCTGACTCGTAAAGATATTTCTCTATCAGACTTCTAAATTCTGCAGAATCTTTACTAAACTAAAAGTAGTAATTCAATTACCAGTCTTTTTCTGAGAAGATAATTACTGTGAAATCGAATTAACTGAATAGGTAAGAGATTCCAAGTCTGATAGAGTCTATTTCGTACGTGAGAGCTTTCTATGCTTTTAGGTAGGTGTTCTACCCACACAGTAGTTATCTAATTTTTATTTAAATAAATACCATACGAATTACGTTTCCTCTTATAAAGCTTGCATTAAAAGCCCGTAAGGGCGTAAGGGGCCACCCACCTGTTCCCCTTACCCTCTGACTCCAACAGGAAGTTTACTTAGTGATTCCATGTTGGAATGAGAGGCCGCATCGAACAGGATGACTCCTGACAACTGTCTTTTTTTCCGGTTTATCAGTGAGAAATTACCTTTTCATTTCACTATATTTCCAGTACGTACTAAAACACTAATAGATGGCCCTATGTCAGTAATTGCCAGTAAGGCAATTGAGTGAAATACAGAAGTTCCATCGGCATGAGTTAAGCATTTCTTCATTGGGTTAGTGTTCAGTCTACTATACTAAGGAGTCAATCGTATGGATATGTGGATGAAGAAAAAAAGATAGAGGAAGTCGGTATACAAGCAGAAATTGAATCGAGCAGATCCATATGGTCTTTGAGGTTTTTAAGAATAGCAATTATAGGGTTTTCTAATTCATTGATGGAGCCGAAGCCAGCCTGATTATGTTATGAATCTGGCGTTAGGACTACCCTATGGAAGAACTCATCCATTGTGTAATTTTCATACTGATGTTCAAAGGGAGCAGTATCTTCTATCCTTGGTCTTTCTGGATCAACAGATTTAGGTGCGGACGTTGACAACAATTCGCACTTTATTCAGCGAGTGACTCCGCATCGAATGAGTCTGCGGACGGGGGATTTTGAGAACCAGGATATGCGAGCTAGTCAGAAATGGGACTTCTTGGCTTGATAGAAAGGAAGCCCGTTGGTGATTGTTAGAAAATTCCCTACGAGATTCTTGCTTAGCCTTCCCCACCCACCTAACCTTCCTGGGTCATTTTCTTCTCTTCCATGGGCCTAGAAGAATTTTTCCGGAATATCTTCTCGGACTATAGATCCCTACCCTTTCTTTGGATTGAATCGAATTCATTCGCTCGCCCCCTCTCGCGTACGTAGCCTTTATGGCAAAGCTCTTTTATCTTTCTTCTTATCCTCTTTAATTGAAAGGGACAGATTCACTTTTCCTCTATCAGATGACGATTGAATGGCTTCCACCACGACACGAAGAACTACGTATTATTTACGAATAAAAAGTACTCTTTTTCTTGAACCAACGAGTGAAGTTCTGCCGCTAAGACGTTAAGTGATTATGAAAGCTTTCCCCTGACTGAACCCAACGACTCTCGAGTCTTTCAATAGAAAGAGTCAAGGGGCAAACAAAAAAACAATGTCTCTGACTAACAGTGATTTCGGTCCAGCTAACCGAACTTCTGCCTAATTCCCGGCTAAAAGCAACCACTATTATCGGTACAGAGAATGGACTTAATCCCTGATTAGGCCGTCAAGCAGTCCGGCGTGTACGAGACTTCGAACCCGGCTCGTGAGTATCCCAACCTGAAGGTATGCAGGGTAGCTCTCTCTTCTGTCTTACGTGACGCTTTCTCCCCTTGGGATCAAATCGTTGAATATGCTTTGCTTTGTCTGTTCAAGCCCTAGTCTTGCTATCTAGTAGGACTGTCACACCCCTTCAATCGAACCTATTTTTTCTATTATATGGAGCTACGTCGCAGTATACTTCGCTGCCCCTACTTCAACCCGGCTCTCACATGGCGAGGTTCTTGATTAGATCGCCTTCAATCTGAAGACGTTCTTCTCTCGTCCACATTCCTTCCCTGTCTTTCCCCATGTTGGTCCATTCAGGCATAGAACTGGAGTGTTGAGACTATTGGTCTTACCAGCAGCCTATCCTTTAGCTACATCAGATGCCCTCGGATGCTTTCACTTAACCCTTCTTCTTGGTCAGAAGCAACTAAGCGCATTAGTCAATTCGTACCTCTGGCCTTGGGAAGCTGAGAGTGTACCAAACGAAAGCTATCTTTACAGAAAAGGTATTAAAAGCCCTCTTTCAGCTGAGAGCATTGATTCTCCTGAGCAACTAGACGAGAGGGGGGCAGAATGCCAAGCAGCTTGCAGACCATGGAATTTGGGAGTCCCAGCCTGTCATAGCATTTCAGGGCAAGGACAATAAAGCAGGGACTTAATAGGGAAGCGGGGAAAGGCTCAACAGAGGAATCGGAGTGGTGAGCAGGGCGAGAGCAGGATTCATTGCTGGCACACCATCCCTCCATTCATGACATACCATAGCGCAAGAAGCACATGCATGAAAAATGGAATCATAATTCCCGGGGCATGATAAAGAAAGTAAGACTGGGGAAGAGACATATAAAGAAAACTGACAACAGATAGCGGGAAGAAAAGAGAAGCTCCAATGAATGGACATTAGAATAAGAAAAGAATACGCGGGCTTCCCCTAAAGAGAAGAAGTACCGCTCGTTGGACTGAAGGGAATGCTTGAAAGCGGCTTGCTACTGTACTGATTTGATTTGGATTGCTTTCCTTTCCTCCCACTGACTAGCTATACTACAGAAGGAATTGCTTCCCTGGCTTACGACTGGCATTACTACTTTTTAAGAACCGTGCCCCTTTGCTCGACCTGCTTACTTTAGACTCTTCTTTTGGTTGCTTCGGATGCTACTATCCCTTTATCTCGGGCGATGAGAGAACCTTCCATACTTGTTCAAGTAAGGACAGATATTCAGTAACAACTTCTTACCAGACAAAGGACTTCATTCCCGGGGTTCGATCGGACTATTCCGCCTTGGCTGGTTGATTCTCACTTCCCTTCTACCGCTCCGCTTACAGGTTAGATTGACTATTACGACTTCGCCTTTGGCCGGAATTTCAGTACCCTACTTCCTTTTTCTTTTTGGCCGCTTTCTCTGAGTTAGCCGACTTCCCCTTTTGGTTTGGATTGAGTCGAGCCGCTGAAAGCGAAAAGGCGTCAATTCCATACTTGTTCAAGTTTACTTGCCCCTCATCCCCCTATCATAACAAGGCAAAGCTAGAGCGCCTTTCCAGCTAGTCGTTCCAAGAGGAATGCTTAAGATAACAAACCTTGACCAACTTGTTCAAAAACAGAGGTCAGCCTCTTCATCCTTCAAGCTTTGAGTGGACCGGGTAGCGTCAATCAGAGTGAATTAAAGGCCAAGGGAAATTCAAGAATGCTCGTCTTCCTTTCAGTTCAATGAGAATCAAAAAGATCAAAGCCTTCCACGGATCACTCATCAATTGTTCTTGCTGAAAGCAAACCATAAAGGCAAGCCGAAGATTGCGAAAAGGTCGATAACCGCCTGCCTAAAGGCAGATGAGTGAGCAATCTCCAGCTGTTGAGTGTCTTCTGAAGGATAGAAGACACTTGAGGAAGACGTATCCACAGCAGTGGGCCTAGCAGCAGAAGGCGTGGAAGTTGTCTCTTCGAAGAAATTGCCCTCGAAAGGCTCCTCCGGTGTAGGTCGGAGTATATTCCGGCAAGAAGGGGATCATTTCTTCTGGTAGTGGGGTTTCCGGGATGTACTCCGGGGTGAGTCCCTACAAACTCAGTGATGTCTTGAGGAATCTCAACATCTGGTGGAGTTCGAATGTCGAAGTTCAAGGACCCGTAGCACCCTTTTCCAGAAGAATATTCAATCCATCCTTTTGTTTTTGCTACCCTTGGGTCACTTAACTTAGGGGTCCGCTTTGATTCGATACGGAAAGACCATATCTTTCTCCCAGGAAGGAGTCAGTAGGCAGCTAAGCCAGCAGTTTAAGTTAGGGTGCTCCTCCTTACTACTATTGGAAAGCGAACTAGCCCAGGTAGTCAGTCCAGTCAGCGAGCCGAGGAAGAGGTACCAAAGGAAGAAGCGGGCTTTTTCATGTGGGTGCTGTTGGGTCCAGCTAGCGGAGGGGATGTCGGAGACAGCGGGGCAGTCGTTACACCATTCGTGCATGCTTAGGGACCTTAGCGTACGATCTTTCTTCTCTTTTGAAATTTCGTTTTTGATCGAGGGCGGTACACTTCTCCCCAATATGAGTGCGGTTGCAGCTATAGTCAGAACTGAACCTGGCTAATTTCGTAATGTTGACCCCTTTCTATTAGATTCTAATCCTGAGTAAGGGGATTGCCTTCTAAGGATCATAAACTGAAGTTAGGAGTTATTTTAGAAATATATTGATCTGAAGGAAAGCTACTCCTACCTAATAGCAAGATAGAGGTCTTAGCCCAATATAGACGAAAGATTCAATCAGTAGTCTTTTCCCCCTCTCCCCTAACCATCCGAACTATGCTTGTTGCGAGCTTCCTCCTCTCCTCTATAGCCCGTGATAAATAAGGAGCAAATAGGGTCTCCTGTAAAGGTACGAGGAGCGAAGGATGTTTTAAATGAAAAATATTTCCACGTGGACATTACTCCGCTCTTCTTGCTCCACCAATAAGCTCCCGTAGCAATAGTAGCCTCTGTGTTAGCATCTTAGGAAGCCGTGATATGATAAGCATAAAAATATCCGTCCATGTGAGGCCTAAGATATGGATGAAATGTATCCCCGTCCGTGGTAGGAATCGAGCCAAGCGCTACTTTCAGGCTCTACTAACAGAATTCCCTAAGTTAGTCATCGCTCTGTGAAGGAGTGGGCGAATAAACATCCGGCAAAGGCACAGCTAGCGCACGGGAGGTGACACCACCCACACTCCTGGCTAGGCGCACTCTCGTCGATCCACCACAAAGGTTAACGACGTATTCGACCGAGTTTTGAATCAAAGAAAGGAAAGGGGGTCCACCAGCAGATTCTCCATGTGCGTTTCGAGATGCGGTCCGGTTCGAGCATATCCTCTTTCATATCCATATCTCGCAGATCCAGATTCTTCTATTACATACCTATCAGCAGTAGCAGATCCTGTTCCCACTCGAGAGCTTGAAGTTGCGGATCCTCCAGATCTCTAAGATAGAGTTGATCCCACGGACGCAGAGCGTCAGAGCCGATTCACTAAGAAAATGACCCACCGACCCATTAGACAATGAAGCAGCTTCTCTTTCTATATGTAATTCTCAAAGAAAGTCGATTCTAGTTCCACTCTATCTGTGTCTGAGGTTATGGAATACGACCTAAGGGTTAAAAGTACATAGTTGTACTAAGGGAGAGGAAAAGTAAATCTTCTCGTTAGCCCTTCATTAGACTGGAGGAAAGAGTGCTTTCTGCTTGCCTAAGGGTTAGTTAAGAGTTTCTGTAAGTTGCTCGTTTGGATAGACAATATGGCATCAGCCATATGTATGAAATTGGTGAAACCGGACATCATCGATACACAGTACGGTTCGACTACGCATTCACGGTAGATAAGACTACAGCTGGGACTGACAAAATGAATTCGTGCGTGACATACTCCCACCTATGGATGGATCTGGATTTTCACCTGAATGCCCTTCAAACTATTATGGTTAGTTAGGCAGGCGTCTTCCTAATCTTTCTTTACTAGAAAGCAATGTGGTGCCAGACCTCAGAAATGTCATCGCTGGACCAGCTATTTCATCTTTCATTTTCTGGTCAGCTCTCTCGTCTTTCACTGCTAGGTCAGCTAGCCTATTTCGTAGTCAGGTGGGAACGTTCAATACTGCCTTCGATCCGTTGACCCGGGCAACCTCGCCTCTCACCGCTTGTTCGAGAGCTATAACTTCACCGGTGAGATTACTAGCCAGGGGAGATCTATTTGATTGGGAAGTTCTTAGCGGATTTGATATCAAAGGTGCAAAAAACAAATCCCATGTGTTAAGTATGGAGAGTAGATTCACCCAGGCTTCGATCACTTCTCGACCGGGACATCTTCCTATACTATAGATAGCGGATAGATAGATTCAAGTTCTCCCAAGCCAGTAGCTCTTCCTTCTTCTTCTAGTTTTCGGGCATAAGAAACAAGAGTTGAGAGCGAAAGCACTTCCGATCTGAGGCCTGACTCGAGGCTAATCAGCTGTGTAAAGGCTAGTGGCACGGTTAGCTCAAACCCCGCGGGGAAGCAAGTTTCCATACAGAGAAGAAGAAGAAGCTGTTGCTATGTAATAGAGAATTGTTGCCAAAAACTCAGGAAGGAGCAAGTTTCGAACCCGTAAGGGATAGGTACTCATAAAGGGAAACTGAATCTGCTTTCTCTATTGACATAGTTGAGTCTCGACTTGAGCGCGACGCCTGCTCTAAGTCCTGTATTCTCCAACTAAATAAAATAAGCGCTAGCTTTAGCAAGCACTAAGCTAAAGCAAGAGATGCCACAGGAGAATCAGCGGATAAAAAAGAGTCGCTAAAACAAAAGCAGAAGCCGAGGCGAGCGAAGTGAGGACGGGGGAAAGGTTACCCTTCCTTATTGTTTAATCTTTGCCTACTATCTTATGAATTCAATCATCCTTTCCAAAGCTATATTCTTGCACAATTGAATAGATGAGTTGTAACAATATCTAATCATTCTACAATGCTTATTATCTATTTCAACTTGAGTCAACTCTTCAGTCAAAAATCCTGAATATCAAGAAGAATTTTCTTACATAAGAACAATGGGGAAAAGGCTGATTTGGGTAATCAACGACCATAGGTTTCGGCAGCTTAAGCTTACGTTCACACTCCTTCTCATAAGCATGGGAAGTTAGGTCAAGGAGGAAAAAGTTTTTCTTTAGAAAAGATCCTGAGCATTCCAAGGGCTATATGTGTTCATTGGTGAAGAAGCTGACGGAAGTGTGAGAGAAAGAAGGCCTTCAAGTTTTATGAAATCGAAGATCCAGATCTTGGAGCACCTAATCAACCAGTTGAGGAAGAGGAAGTCATTCCTCAGCCTCCTGGGGCAAGTGGGAGCGACACACTGAATGAACCAACTCCAATGGAGCAGGATCAAGAAGAAGTTAAGCTACGTCAAAGTGAGCGTGGTAGAATCCCTCGTCTAAGATTTGAGATTGAATCGCATGAAAGGATCCCTTTTCTGCCTTCTTGGTTATTATACGCTTAGCTTCTTTCCTTTGGTGCTTTAAAAGAAGAGGATCCCTTATCCTTTTAATAAGTCATATTCAATCGCCCGGGAATCCTATTTTTTGAAGTTCGGAAAGATCAAGCCAAGCTATTTGGCAAGGATCCTAGGAGCTAGAAACCGCATTTCAGTGAGCTCTTCAGACAATGTTCTACAAGCAGCTAAAGCTGCCGCACTTTTTCCTTCTTGAGCAGCTGCGCCCAACCAAATGAAGACATCTGTGCCATGATCAAGAACAACATGAGAAAAAGCTTCACCGACTGCTCCTCAGATTGCTAATGATGATTCCTCTTTAAAGGCAATTCCTTCTGGCCCGCAGCCGAATGTGGAAGAGACAGCGGCCTGCACGCGGGACTGTTGTCAACAATCCTGATGCCAGCGTTCCTAGCGGGCAGATACAACCGATTCGCGTAAACGGAGCGAAAGTGGACCAGAGCCCAAAGTGGTGCGCAGTGACGGAAGTTTTCATCTTTCTTGTTGACTTTCTAAGTAGCCCGTCTTTACAACACTTGGAAAAAAAGCTTGACTTAGCTCAAGCAATGCCCAAGGACTCCCATCCCATGTCTTTCTTGGTAAAACAAACCGGTGAGCAAGAACAAGTCTCTCTTGGGAGCAGAGCAGTCAAAGAATGAACCAAGCAATTAACGATCTTACAGGTATATGCCATAGGAAGATGTAGCTTATGAATGCCTTTTTACTAAATCGGCCATTGAGCCAGAGTCCTGCACTCAAGAGAGCAAGTCCGGAACTCCATAACGTCAGGAATCGGGACAGACTGATAGAGCATACCCGGAATGAAGAAAAGAAGGACCAGATGGGCTCAACGCGGAGCAAGCAAGAAGACTTATTTACAATTCGTTTGACGGAGAGAGGGAACCAGTATCGAATAAGCAAAAGAAGGAAAGCAGTAAACAAGCTTCACAGCGTTGCAGGCTACGAATGTAGATAGGAAGCAAGCAACTGATTGATTGCGCATAGCATAGCCCTAACAATAGGAAAAGCGGGAATGGCAATAATTCCAGAGCGCTTACAGTTAGATGTGAAGGCTTGGCTTAAAAGCGGAGTTAAAGTTACAATCAATTGAGAGACGAGCAAGGACCGTGAACCCGCCTAGCTTGTGGAAGACTATGCCGCCAACCCGTGTGGCCATAACCAGAAGAAGTAGTTTGTTGAATAAGACCTATATCAGTATCGAAAGTGCCAGTAAAAGCCTTTTTGAAAGACAGATGGAACTGGAGGAGCACTTGCTGCCTGAAACCGGCTTTCCATAGTAGCTTTAGAGTGCGAAGAAAGTAGGTTCATAATGAGAAAGGGATTTGCTCAGTTTCCATTGCGGGCGGGTCTACTGCTCTTACCGCCGATGCTGCGCCCTTAGCCCCCAAAGGGAGGTGGTAATAAACCTGGAGCTCAACAGCTATTTTTCTTTCCGAAAAAGACTTGATTATGAAAGAAAGAACTTCGAAACGATCATGCCAAAGGGAACAAAGAAAGGCATCACATAAGGAATCGGACAACCTCCCTCTCAAAGCGGGATGCGTCATGTTGACTGAACATTTCATTGTTTTCGTCAAAACAATACCTGATCCTCGGATACCACAGAATCCCAAACAAGGATCCAGCGGACTTCTTGGCGTCTTCCTGGACTTTACAGAACCAAGAATTAACCTCGAAAGGGCCGAAAGAAAGATTTATATCGTTTCCTCGGGTTATCCTTGTTCCGTATGGGTCTCATGTTGGGAGCTTTGGCCTTCCAGGTCGGTCTCCAGCTAATCCCTGATTGTTGGGGAATAGTGGAGATATCAGGGATATACTTCCTAAACAATAGAGGCACTTTATTAAGTATCTCTACTGAGGCCATCGCAACCTTTCGTTGGTCCGATGGAGGGGACAGTATAGATTGGAAGGTCTCCTTCGACACTGGCTTGGCTAGCTTTAGTTGCTTGGCCATAGTAAATACCTTTCGGTAGATCTTAACAACTACTGGAGCCCGCACATCCTGCCTTCAAATAAGCCAAAAATACGGTGTTTACGTCGAAAAATAGGTATTTTTCCCTCCCGTGTCCTGCCCTTAAAATTAGTTCGTTCCCTCCTTCACCTTGACTTGGCTCCTACTCTACCAGACGTTGACCGGCGCCATAAGGCCTGATCCAGTCTTGGCGTTGCTCTATTGGGCGCTGGCTTTTCGAATGCAAGTGGCGGAGAAAGAAGAAAAGTTGAATATAACGAACTTCTCTTATGTAATTCGGAAAGTGAGGCATACGTGATTTCGTTGTTATCCCTTAGGGTTTTAAGAGTGAGTACGAGCGTAGCGAGGACCAATAATCATGTTTGTACAGGATTAGAAAAAAGCACCCTACTAAGAAGTGCATCGGGATTCCAGAAAAGCCCATAAAGAGAGGAAAGGAACGGCACTAATAGAGGGAAGAGGGCGGGTCAGACGGGCGAGCGTCAGCTGGTAAAGAGAGAATGGCTGCTAGGTGCGCGTTGCTAAACGACCTGTTGCTAGGGACAGTAGCTAGGCACCCTACCCTAGTCGCGGACAGGTCCTAGGCGCAGGAGATAAGACCAAGAGAGAGAACCGTTGCTAGGCGCGCGTAGCTAAACACCGAGTTGCTAAGGCTGGTAACCAAAGACTAACTTCCCTTTTTAATTACTGAGCTAGCCGACAAAGCTGTTTAACTAAACCCCTATTCTAAGGCTCACTAACTAAGTCAGCATGAACGGAGAATCTTCATCGCTGTATGGGTAGCAGGTGTTGAATCAGTTGCCTTTGGCCTAATAACAAATCCCCATCCCTTGCCCTAGAACCCGTCCAAAGATGGTAGCGTTTCAGAAGTAGGAGTTCGTTTCACGTAGTTACACTCCTACGTTCCACTTCATTTCACTCCTACCTGTTGATAAGTAAGTGTTTCGCCATCCGAGGTTGGAAGATAAGAAGGAAGCGTTTCCGTGTGGAGGAGTTCCTGATCCTTTATCCCCTGGAACGACAGGAGCTATGGGACGAACTCAGTAGTAGCTAGAGCTGGTTAACACCAATACTCTTAAACGGAATTTCCCTCTCCCGTTGGCCACTTCTTCTTGAGTTCGTTCCATGTAAGTTCACTCCTATCCTCGTACTCTCCAGTAAGAGTTTCGCCATTCTGACTCTACCAGTGACCTCGTTAGGCCCCTATTGAAAGAGCTTAAATAGTTTCTTTAACTAGGCGGCATAAAGCAGGTTAACAAAAGAAACCTATCCCTAATGTTATGGACTCAGATTCTGCAAAGTAAAGAAAGAGGGCTACTTCACCTAACCTTTATCAATGGAATTCCAGATCCGCCCGTCGACATTCCTTAATTTATCCGTAAATTCTTCTCCTTTTTAGGAGTGTAAATAATAGTTTTAGAGGGATTAGACGAAGCCGATTACTATGACTAGTAGCTAACGGGTTAGGCACTAGACAAATCCATACATGCCTTTTACCTTCCTGATGTACTCTTCGACAACGTTAACCCCTCTCCCACCGCGGTAAGAGTACCTCTCATAGGGTGGGGTCCTAATGCCTGGAATGAATCTTCTGATAGGATCTGACGGAAGCGTCATCCGAAGCCATCTTTGGAGAGAAGATGGAAGCGAAAGCCAGGAGAGAAGTGCGAAGCGAAAAATGAAGCCTCTCCTCTTACGGAAGTCAGTTTCCAAGTCCAAGGGAAGAGTTGAAGGTAGCGTTATTCTCATCTACCGGAAATGGAACGCGAACTCATGTGAAAGGCTTACTTTGAAAGCGTCTGTCTATCATTCTTTCAAGGAAGGGGACCAATTGCATACAAGACCAACAACAACTCATTCCTTTCAGTCGAGTCACTTCGTACCATCAATCATATATAGATTGACTCAATCAGCGGCTAGTAGTGTGCGACGAGCAGAACTTTGACCTCCCTTCCTACCAATAAAACCAGGAAGGTTCACAACCTGACAACCGGGATAATCCAATCCTCAAATTCAAGTAGAGGGGATAAAGCCAACCTTGCCTTATCAGCTACTTACAAAGTATCCTCCGAGTACAGATACAGATACGTTGACTACATTCGATTAGGTATGCCTAAAGCTCTTTCAAGTTTTTTACCCTTAAAAAAGATGAGCCCGTAACAAAGAAAGAGTAAGAAAAGGTTTCCTATCGAATTCTTCCAATTTTGATGACGAAGGACTTTCCTTTCTAAAGGCGTAATCAAGATAAGACCTTCCAATATGAGTGTCAGACTTGCTTCCTGATCTACGACCACCCTCCTGTGCTAAAAAAAAAAGCAGCTAACCGAGAATCCGCTTTTCCTGCACCCGGCATTTTTTTTCTAGTTTCTGCTCCAGCAGTCCGAGCACAGTCAGTGGTGGAAGTCGGAGCAAAAGTGTGCCTGTTTAATGTAGTGTTCACCATTACTGTAGTCTAAAGTCTCTATAGCGGTGCAGTGGTCACCAGACATAAATTCCAATAATCCGATAGTCTTTTCTTTGCCTTTTCGGTTCGCTAACCAAGGATAGGTGCATTGAAGTGTACTTATTTATTTGTCTGTTGGCTTGTTCTGTTTCGCCGCAAGGCGAGCTGGCTAAATGTTGCCCTCTATTTTCAGTCTTGTTCTATATATCATACGGAGGAGGGACTTTCGATCGCCATTTTTCTTTTCCTGTGTCACTCACCCGATGCGGCTTACCGGGCAGCATTCTATCTTATCATAGATAAAGAAAATAATATAATTAGAATGGAAGCGGGCCCAGTACTTAACCACGTTCTTCATAAAGAAGCGTGAAGCCTCATCCGCAGTTGCAGTCGGCATAGGCAGCCTTCAATGGATGCATACTTTGCTAATATATCGACAACCACCGCTTCCAAGCCCATCCACCTGGCAGGGGCAAGCAAAAGAAAAGGTGAAATTCATAGTAAGACTTTTATGGTCAGGTGAAGATAAGCAAAGGATATAGCTCTCCTCCTGACTTCTTTTGTTTTATTTTGTATTGTTTGACACACAAGACGACAACATCACTTTCCACGTCTTCTTTCATCTGAGGCCAATTGTTTCGAGTGCCAGCGGGGGTCCTGCGAGCTCCTTCAACAAGTCCATAGTTATCCCACCTTGGTATGGTATGAAAAGTTTGGTGTAGAGCAGACCTTTCCAAGATGTTTTTATTCTTGACAGCTTGTTTAGTAGCCAGAAGGCTACTGTGTCATATTGTATACCCTCTTTGATACTTAAGGGTCTTCCTTTACTGGCTCGCATGTGCTTAATTCCTTATCATCCTAGATGTCAATGATCTATTTATGTCACAACCAAAAAAGATCGAAAGAAGGAGGCTATACCTTACAGACAGTGTACGTAGGGACATCTAAATATAAATACGAGACCCACCATTCATGTGCAGCAGGAAAGTGGGAAACCAGATCCAGATCCTTCTCAGGTGGATGCGCCGGTTGCTTTCTCTTCGGTTTTTTTAGCCATTTCTTCTTCGTTCCTAAAGAAAAGCGTAATAATTACCTCTAAAGCGACTCATTCGAGAATACTACTATAAGATATAAGAATAAGAAAGGCCCACTTTTCTCAAAGCAGAATAAAGTAGATTTGAATCAGACTTGGAGTTTAAGCTGCTGTTGGAATGGGAATTGGAGTCGGAGGGGCATAAACATAAAGGCTTTAGATCGGATTACGGCTGATTCCGAGTAGGTTGACTAAATAGAAATAGAAAGATTTCAACATTTTTTCTTCACTCGATTACTATTCTTTGACAAATCTCACTGTGCGTAACACATCAAATGGATGTCGCTTTACTCTTTTATTTGTAGAAGTCTTTTCTTTCCTAAAGAGGGAAAATAGGGATGAATGCTTTTTTTGCTTTCTCTGAGCTTTCTATGCGGTTGCTTATGGTGAGTGCTAATCGAATTCTATCCAATTGCAGTCCTTCGCTTCGACTGAGCGAGCTGTCTTTGAACTTGGGCTTCGAAGAAAGCTTAATAGAGATTCTCTTCTTCGGATGGGGTAACAGGTTCCTCAACAATAGATTGCCTACTTTACGGGTGAGCTACGAGCAGGCTTGATACCACTCCTTCGGACTCCAGCGCTTAGAAGAATCCTTAAAAAAGTCTTATTACATAGATCCTTCCCTTGAGCAACAAGCTAATTCCCTGAGACTGAAAAAGATTATACCAACGCTTACCTTTTTCTTTGTAAGTCAACTTCCATCTTCTAAAGGGAGAGTAAACTCACCTTAGCAGTTTGATTATCCATTTTATTCCCCTGATACTGAAGTTGCTACTTTACCTGTCTTTGAAGAATGCTTCGCCCTCCTGCCTTTCAAGTAGTGGATTCAGCTCATATTATAAATATCGAGAAAGATACCGAAACTAGAAGCTTTGTTGCACCGCGCTCATTGACTTTCTGGGTTGACGTTCAGTGCCGTAGGTCAGAAAAGGAATGAGAGATGAGAAGGTGGGTTGCGTATATAAGTCCCATTTGACGGTCTTTCTTTGGTCGAGTAGTCAACTACCTCTTTGCCCAAGGATTGCGAATATGCTTGTGACTGAGATTCCAAGCAAGCTACCTGGGCCTAAAAGACTGCTTCTTGAGCACATGAATATTCAATTGCTCCCGAGCCTTCGAGAAAGCCCATCCTCTTTCAATGCCAGATGACCCATCTGTTCAACCCCCACTTCCGGATATTCAAATTCTGTATTTCCGCCAGGCCTATCCTTAGAACCGTACTTGAGAGTTTAACCCTTTTAAAAGAGAAGGATTCCATTCCGAGAGAAGGAATGACGGATTGAAGTCACCAGGCTTAGCGCCTAACTACTAAAGTGAATAGCACATGCTTACTTAGATAAACTCTGGATGCTACCCTTCCCTCTAGTTGTCTTTCTGTTGTGAGCTTTGCTTTGGGAAGAAAAAAGGAGAGCTACGAAGGATGCTTAAAAAGCAGACTGACATGCGCTCATCTACAACAAATAGAAGAATGACGAATAAGATCCCAATAGGAGAAGGAGAGTGGATAGGAAGGAAAACTCATTTAATGCTTGATCCATGGGAAGGAAGGAGGATTGATGATAGCATCAGTTGCTACACCTCTTGAAGATTACTTGTTAGTGAGATAATCCATAGATGCAGTGAAACCAAGTGCAACGGAGGGAAGAAGAGAGCATTAGAGATTATTGCTAATCAACTAGCTCACTAGATGAGATGCCTTTATTAAGGAGGATTAGGATGGATGCCGAGACTAACTAAGAGTTAGTCGGTCTATCTTTCCTTTCTTTCGCTATTTCAACATAAAATCTTTCTTCTCTGCTCTGGATTTCATTGTTGATGCGGATTTCTTTCTTCTTCTGCTAGCAATCTTCTTCTTGTGCTGGCTACCGTCGATTAGCATGATGGATGATGATTAATACTGAATGCCTACCTCTACCCAGGGCAGGGTAGGTCTTGTCTTAGAAGCTAGTTAGTCTGGAGGGTCAGGAATGAAAGCAGCTAGAATAGAAGATAGTGGTATCTTAGTAGCTAACCTCCACTCGGATTATAATCAAACCATTCTGCAAATCGAACATGGTAAAATATGATTCTTAGTAGGTTGAATTACGACCAAGGCCGTTAAGGAAGAGAATGGAATTGGCTTGGCTCGAAGGCAAAAGGAAAGGATTAAGACGTCATTCCGGCCGGGTAGGGCACTGAGAAAGAAGGAATGGATGAAGGCGATGGAACTAGATCCCTCTTTTCTAGCACTGAAACTGATATCCACTATCTTCTCAAGCAAACTAACTACTAAGAGTTGAGGAATGGAAAGCATGAATTATGATAGCGCTCTAGTGAAGTGAAGTGAGTTCAGAGTTTGAGTTCAGGGAAAGGCTAAGGTACGAAGTTACTGTACCTACCGGTAATCTTTTTTTTTCTTTCCTTCCTTTTTCCTTATGTCTATATGTCTATGCTAAGCCTTAACAATCCTCCTTCCTATCTTCCCAGCTATATTCTTTCTTTAAATAGTTACACCAATTCTCTTCCTGCGCTGTAGCTTGCTACTATAGTAGCTTCTGACTTCATACGGATCACAGCAAGAAAACGAGAAGATAAATCCATCTTATAGTTCTTCACCGTAGGCCCTGAGAAAGGAAGTGAAAGCGGAAGGATTGAATTAGCTCGACAAAGAAGCAACTACTTGAGCTTTAGAAAGCCAATCCCAGTGATTCAATAGCAGGGCTCACTCTCTTCCTTGCCTAAGAATCCGGTAAGGTAGGCAAGAGCATTTCTTCTTATATTATATTTATATATTATATATAATATATAGTTATAGTATAGGTGGCTTGGATCTGCCAAGAAAGATTTTTGCTAAAAGCGTGGAATATTCTCACTGCTAGCAATCCACTTAGTTAGGTTTCGTATGCCTATTTTGAGAGTAGACCTATGTTTCATTTCATTCTTTCTTTCTGACACAGCTGCTTATCATCATAGCCTAGATTTTCTTATTATTTAGAAAAAGATCAGATCCGGAATAGGTTTTGGGCCTAGCGTGTGAGATGACTGTCTTATCGTATTGCTTTTCACATTCTCATATCCCTTGGTTCCCTTATTCTCTCCTGTTGTTAACAGGTCTTTCCTCTTCTAGTCGACTGACCCCGGACCGGAGCGGAGTGATCTCGCTAACTTCATTGTAAAGCATTCAAATAGTCAGGCTTACTTAATGAGAGAGAGTGCCCATTTTCAGTTGCCTACCCTTGGCTGAATGTTGGGACAAACAGCAATAACCGTGCTTATCCTTTTAATAAAGAAACTCAACCTTACCGCTCCGTGGGAAACCGATACTCAAGAACGCACGGCTACCTATATAACAAGTTAGTAGCCTTCTCACGACCGCAAATAGAACCTGTAGCTTCATGCCCTGACTTCATCTTGCTACCATACTGCACCACCATTGGTGCATGGTCACTGATCCCATGAACAATAAAATCATGGAAGCAAGCCAAAGCAAACTCACCATGACAAGGGCCAGCGATCTGACTACGCTCCAATAATAAGACCCACTCAAAGTCCCCTACACATAAGGCACTTTTAGCGCCCAATCAGCCCGCTTTAGGGCGAAATCCTGTTCCCGGTTCTTCGATCGGACTTTATCGATGCTTATTCGCGTCTTTGTCTTAGTTTCGAAGTCCG